>ENA-OPBS01002314-OPBS01002314.1-human-gut-metagenome-genome-assembly--contig:-NODE-2314-length-13471-cov-3.079756_pt1 | contig 13471 bp, 9 predicted proteins | sample MGYA00241074_ERZ501463 | MGnify/ENA primary metagenome ERZ501463 (study PRJEB25962, sample SAMEA2042578) | human gut metagenome | biome: human gut; feature: human-associated habitat; material: faeces...
GATACATCAAAACTGATGAAAAAATCGCGGCTGTTTCGGCAAAAATACGTATTTATTGCTGCAAAAAAATAAAAAAGGAGAAAAAGATGAAAAGAGTGAGAAAACAAAGAAAACTTTTTATTTTCGGTCTGATTCTTCTTTTGATTGGATGCGGGATTCTGCTTTATCCGCATATTCTTCAGATATTTTATAAGATAAAGACAGAGAGTATGTTTCGTCAGTTTGAAGAAACGACGGAGAATGTCCGGGATGCGAATCCTGAAAAATATGCCCGGCTTTATGAAGAAATGAAGAACTATAACGAAGAACTTATAAAAAACAATCAGGAAAATCTGGCAGATCCGTATGCATATGCAAACCCGGCAATCCGTTTGGAAGAGTACGGAGTAGAAAATGGAATTGCAGGATATATTAAAATTCCGGTTATGGATCTTGAGCTTCCGTTATATTTGGGCGCTAACGAAGAAAATATGTCAAAAGGAGCTGCTCAGCTTACGGAAACGTCGATGCCGATCGGTGGGAATAATACGAATATGGCGGTTGTCGCACATCGGGGATACAGTTATGCAAAGATGTTTCGTGAGATTGAAAAATTGAAAATCGGGGATGAAATATTTATTACAAACTTCTGGGAAACGATGACTTATAAAGTGGAACGGATAGAGGTGATATCTCCGGATGAGATTGATAAGATCAGAATACAGGAAGGCAAAGATATGGTGACTCTTGTGACTTGTCATCCATATCCTCACAATTATCAGCGGTATTTAGTTTATTGTGAGAGAGTTTGAATCCATCTATAAAATCCATGTCCGGTAATTTAAAAATGATTCGTATAGCCCGTAATTCAAAAGATGAAATAGTTGACAAAACAGATTTTATTTCATAATATAATAGCTAATAATATTTGCGTATAGAATTTAGACGGTTAGATGATTTAAAACAATCGTCGACACAGAAAAAGGCGGGGGGAGAACAAAAAACAGAAATACAGACGTTTTGATAAAGAAACGGTTCTTCTTTCATTAAAGTGAAATCGCGGATTGACTTCGCCTCTTTTAAGAGGCGGAGTTTTCTTTTATAGAAGAAACTTTGACAGAACATATAGGGTACAAAAAGGAGAGGACAAAATGAAAGTGATCGATGGCGGAGTAACAGCGGCAAAAGGATTTCAGGCAGCGGCAGCGGCAGCGGGCATCAAGTATAAAGACCGTACCGATATGGCGCTGATCTACAGTGAAAAGCCGTGTAAGGCGGCGGGAACTTTTACAACAAACCTTGTGAAAGCGGCTCCTGTAAAGTGGGATCGCGCGATCGTGGAGTCAAAGCGGAAACCACAGGCAGTGATCGTAAATTCCGGCATTGCAAATGCATGTACCGGAGAAGAGGGAATGAAATATTGTGAAGAAACGGCAAAAGAGGCGGCTTGTGTTCTTGGCGTAGAGGCGGAAAGCGTGCTTGTCGGTTCCACAGGAGTGATTGGTATGCAGCTTCCGATGGACCGGGTGAAATCGGGAATCAAAATGCTGGCAGAGGCAAAGAACAGCAGCAAAGAAAAGGGAACAGAGGCAGCAAAAGCGATCATGACAACGGATACAAAGAAGAAAGAAGCGGCAGTTACCTTTGAGATCGGAGGGAAGACCGTGACGATCGGCGGGATGTCAAAGGGATCGGGAATGATTCATCCAAATATGTGTACAATGTTAGCCTTTCTGACAACGGATGCCGCAATTACAAAAAAAGCGCTTCAGTGTGCGTTAAGTGAAGATGTGGAAGATACTTACAACATGATTTCCGTAGACGGAGATACATCTACAAACGATACGGTTCTTTTGCTGGCTAACGGAATGGCAGATAATAAGAAGATTAAATATGGAACAAAAGAATACGAACAGTTTAAGAAAGCTCTCCATTATGTCAATGAAACGCTTGCAAAAGAGATGGCGGGAGACGGAGAAGGCGCGACGGCGCTTTTTGAAGTAAAAGTCGTAGGCGCGAAGACGAAAGAGCAGGCAAAGGTTTTGTCGAAATCGATCGTCTGCTCAAATTTGACGAAAACGGCAATAGCAGGTCACGATGCGAACTGGGGCAGAATCCTCTGTGCGATGGGATATTCGGGAGCACAGTTTGATCCTGAGAAGGTGGATTTGTTTTTTGAAAGTGCGGCAGGAAAGCTTCAGATCATTGAAAACGGTGTTGCGCTAAATTACAGTGAGGAAAAAGCAACGGAAATTTTATCTGAGCCTAAGGTGACTGCGATCGCCGATCTGAAAGAAGGTGATGCCGCGGCAACGGCATGGGGATGCGATCTGACTCATGAATATATCAGCATTAATGCAGATTACAGAAGCTAGAACATGTCAGTGAAAAAAGAGTTATTTGCAGGATCAAAGATACGAGACAAAAAGATTGGAGAGAGAACATGAATAAAAACATGCAGCAATATCTTGATAAAGCAGAAGTTTTGATTGAAGCTTTGCCGTATATCCAGCGGTTCAACCGAAAGATCATCGTTGTGAAATACGGCGGAAGCGCTATGATCGACGAAGAATTGAAAAAGCGCGTTATTGAGGATGTGACGCTTTTGAAGCTTGTCGGATTTAAGCCGATCATCGTACATGGCGGCGGAAAAGAGATTAGCAAATGGGTTGAAAAAGCCGGTATGGAACCGAAGTTTATCAATGGGCTTCGTGTGACAGACAAAGATACGATGGAATTAGCCGAGATGGTACTTGGAAAAGTAAATAAAAGTCTTGTTCAACTTGTTGAGAGCCTTGGCGTGAGGTCGATTGGTATCAGCGGTAAGGACGGAGCTTTGTTAAAGGTGGCGAAGAAATACTCTGACGGTCAGGATATCGGATATGTAGGAGAAGTTACAGAGGTAAATGAACAGATTATTTACGATCTCCTGGAAAAAGATTTCCTTCCCATCATTTGTCCGGTCGGTATGGATGAAAATTACCATACATATAATATTAATGCAGATGATGCGGCGTGTGCGATCGCGCGCGCGGTGAAAGCGGAAAAATTAGCGTTTTTGACTGATATCGAGGGCGTGTATAAAGATCCGGAAGATCCGTCTACCTTAATCTCGGAACTTTGTGTAAAAGAGGCGGAAAAACTAATGACAGAAGGTTATATCGGAGGGGGAATGCTTCCGAAACTTCAGAACTGTATCGATGCGATCGAAGCAGGTGTTTCAAGAGTGCATATTCTTGACGGAAGGATTCCGCATTGTCTTCTTCTTGAGATTTTCACTAATAAAGGGATCGGAACAGCGATTTTAAATAGTACAGAAAGCAGGTATAATCACGATGAACAGTAAGATACAGGCGGCAGAGGAAAACCTTATTCATGTATATAATCGTTTTCCGATCGCACTTGACCATGGAAAGGGAATGTATCTGTATGATACAGACGGAAAAGAATATCTTGATTTTGCGGCAGGCTTCGCAGTGACAGGGCTTGGGTATGACAATAAAGAATTAAACGAGGCGCTGAAAAAACAAATTGATAAATTATACCATACGTCCAACCTTTATTATCATGAAAGCTGCGGGGAAGCGGCGGAAGCGCTGAATAAAGTCAGCGGAATGGATCGGGTATTTTTTACAAACAGCGGCGGCGAAGCAAATGAAGGGGCTTTAAAAGCAGCGAGACGATATGCATATACAAAAGGATCGGGACGATATGAATTTATCGCTATGGAAAACTCGTTTCACGGCAGATCATTTGGAGCGGTATCGGTTACAGGACATGATTCTTACAGAGAACCTTTTGAGCCGCTTGTTCCGGGGGTAAAGTTTGCAAAATTTAACGATCTTGACAGTGTGAAGTCGCTTGTGAATGAGAAAACGTGTGCGATTATTTTAGAACCGCTTCAGGGAGAGGGCGGCATTCATCTGGCGACACAGGAATTTATGGAAGGGATCAGAAAGCTCTGTGATGAAAACGATATCCTTATGATCTGTGACGAAGTACAGTGCGGTATGGGCAGAACAGGTACGATGTTTGCATGGCAGGGGTACGGAGTAAAGCCGGACATCCTTACGATGGCGAAAGCGATCGGAAACGGCATTCCGGTCGGCGCGTTTGCAATGACGGAAGAGGTTGCCGGATATTCTCTTAAACCGGGAGATCACGGGGCGACATACGGAGGAAATCCGCTTGCGTGCACGGCGGTAAAGACAGTTCTTTCCATTTTTGAGAGAAAAAATATTGTAGGACATGTCAATGAGATAGCTCCATACTTTACAGAAAAATTAGAAGAACTTAAAGCGGAATTTGACTGTGTGACAGAGCGAAGAGGAAAAGGTCTGATGCAGGGTCTTGTGATCACAAAGCCGATCAAAGAGATCAATGATCGTGCGATTGAAGAAGGTCTGCTTATCATACAGGCGCAGGGAAACGTAATCCGTTTTGTTCCTCCGCTGATCGTAGAAAAAGAGCATATCGATCAGATGGTTGAGAAGATGCGCAGAATACTTGCATAAAAGTGTTTCCGTAAAGATATTTCTCCAATGTTTTCATAAGAGAAAATGTTACATAAATAGACAGAATAAGAAACCGGTCGAAGGACATACTAAAGGAAGTTAGAAAAATTGTTTGATCTAAACAGTTCGGAGGTATGTATATGATCGGTTTTTTAATTGCTCTTTTGTCCGGAGCGCTTATGAGTATTCAGGGAGTATTTAACACACAGGTTACGAAGACAACAGGAATGTGGGTCGGAAACGGCTGGGTACAGTTTACGGCTTTTGCGGTTTGTCTTGCGATGTGGTTTTTTACCGGAAGAGATCAGGTTTCACAGCTTATGGAAGTACAGCCGAAATATATGCTGTTAGGCGGTGTGATCGGCGCAGGGATCACATGGACGGTTATAAAAAGTATCGAAGCGTTAGGGCCTGCGCGTTCAGCTCTTCTCATTGTGATCGCACAGCTTACGGTTGCTTATCTGATCCAGCTTTTCGGATTGTTTGGAATGGATCGGGAGCCGTTCTCATGGAGAAAAGCAGGTGGTCTCCTTCTTGCGGTTGTCGGCATAGCAGTTTTTCAATGGAAATAAAAGTAATAAATCTGTAATATATATGTTTTTTTTGTAAAGGAAAAGAAAGTTGTCCTTAATAGGTTGACAGAGATGTAACAAGACGTTAATTGTCTATTGTAATTTTAGTAAAAATTCGTTACAATATTAATGTCCGACATAAAGGGGTAATTCTCCCGGCAAAGCTGAGGAGAAGAATATGCAAGACAATCAGAAAAAATACAGAAAAAAATACGCTGTCATGACAGTGTTCTTTCTTATTTCGGCAAGTTTCCTGTTTGGGTGCGGGAACAAAGATTCGGCCGTTCCTGAAACAGAAGAATTTTTATTTTCTGCGGAAGAAGAAAAGTCGGATCATACATCACAAAAGAGCGAAGAGCCAGCAGAGAAGGCAGAAAGAAAAAAGGCGGAAGCGGACAGCGGTACAGTGGAAGAAAATCCGGAGCGTAAAAAAGTATTCGTATATGTTTGCGGAGAAGTTCAGGCTTCGGGCGTATATGAACTGGAACAGGATTCCAGAGTGTTTGAAGCGATTGCGAAAGCGGGCGGGCTGACAGAAAACGCTGCGGCGGAAGCGGTTAATCAGGCGAGGGTTGTCGTTGACGGAGAACAGATTTATGTGCCTTCTTTAGATGAAGTGAAAGGCGCAGGGGTTGTATCGGAAGTGACCGAACGTACGGACGATGGGAAGATAAATATTAATACAGCCGAAAAAGAGGAACTCATGACGCTTACAGGAGTCGGAGAGGCGAAAGCGCAAAGTATAATCGCATATCGGGAAGAACACGGCGGCTTTCAGTCAATCGAAGAATTGATGCAGATTGAGGGAATCAAAGAGGGAGTATTTAATAAAATAAAAGAAGACATAACGATCTGACATAAGAGAGCGGTTTTGTATACCGCAGTGCATAAGGAGTCGAAAAAAGAGGAGTATGGGTAAGAGAATTTTAGTTGTTGATGATGAGAAGCTGATCGTAAAAGGAATCCGCTTCAGCCTCGAGCAGGAAGGCATGGAAGTAGACTGCGCCTATGACGGCGAGGAGGCTTTGGAATACGCAAAGGCATGTGAATATGATCTTGTCCTTTTGGATGTGATGCTGCCGAAACTGGACGGTTTTCAGGTGTGTCAGCAGATTCGGGAATTTTCGGATATGCCGGTTGTGATGCTGACGGCAAAGAGCGAGGATATGGACAAGATACTGGGACTGGAATACGGTGCGGATGATTATATAACGAAACCGTTTAACATTTTAGAGGTGAAGGCGAGGATCAAAGCCATCATGAGGCGGACGTCGAAACGGAAAGAACCGGCAGGCGGACCGGTGCTGATCAAAGGAAGCTTAAAGATTGATTGTGAGAGCAGAAGAGTATTTATCGGAGAGAGAGAGATCAATCTTACGGCAAAAGAATTTGATGTTTTAGAGCTTCTGGCAATGAATCCGAACAAAGTATACAGCAGAGAAAATCTGCTGAATCTGGTGTGGGGATATGATTACCCGGGAGATGCAAGAACAGTAGACGTACATATCCGAAGGCTTCGTGAGAAGATTGAGATGAATCCGAGTGAACCGAAATATGTACATACAAAGTGGGGAGTGGGTTATTATTTCCAAGATTAAATATCAATTTGTATCCAACCGTAAAATTATCGGGAACATGCGTTTTTGTGTGATTCTTTGTACAATGCTGGCAGGGCTGATACCCTGCCTTGCAACACTTTTCGGAATCGTAGCATTTTACGAGTCGCGTGCGGTCGAACTTCGGACTGCGGAAATCCAAAATCAATGTACAATATTAAGCAATCAGCTCTCGGCATACGGATATCTTTCCGATCCGACTTCGGAAGTGATCGATTCTAATCTGACGCAGCTGACGAATATATATAACGGCAGAGTTATGATCATGGATGAAGATCTCTGCGTAATTAAAGATACATATAATCTCGATGAAGGAAAGACGAATGTATCGGAAAGCGTCGTTCGGTGCATGCGCACAAAGCCGACGAACCACTATGATAAAAAGAATCATTATATCGAAGTGACTTCACCGATCAATATCCCGGGGAAAAAGAAGATAGACGGTGTGATTTTAGCAAGTGTCTCTACAGACAGTATTGAAGTTACAAAACAGGTATTTTATACGCATGGAGGTGTCGTAGTAGGAATAGCGGCGATTTTCCTGGCTGTTTTCGGGGTGGCCCTTGCCAATAAACTTGTAAAACCGATTCATAAGATTACAGGGGCGATTGAAAATGTGAGTGAAGGATACAGTGACGATGTGCTGCACGTAGACACGTTTGCGGAGACAAGTCAGCTAAGTGAAGCGTTCAACAAAATGCTCGGCAGACTAAAGCAGCTGGACGACTCCAGAGAAGAGTTTGTCTCAAACGTTTCCCATGAACTGAAAACTCCGATGACATCGATGAAAGTGCTGGCAGATTCGCTTCTTGAGCAGGAAAACCTTCCTGTGGAAATGTACCGTGAATTTATGGAAGATATCGCGAAAGAAATCGACCGGGAAAATCAGATCATAACAGATCTTCTTTCTCTTGTGAAAATGAATCGGACCGGTCAGACGATGAACATTCAGCAGGTGAATATCAACGACTTGCTTGAACAAATATTAAAGAGGCTGAAACCGATCGCGGAAAAGAAAAATGTTGAGATGGTCATGGAAAGTTTCCGTCCGGTGAGCGCAGAGATTGATGAGACGAAATTTACACTTGCCGTTTCAAATCTTGTGGAAAATGCGATTAAATATAATCATGAAAACGGATGGGTTCATGTGTCTTTAAATGCCGATCATAAATATTTTTATTTAAAAGTAGAAGATTCCGGTCTTGGAATCCCTCAGGAAGATCAGGCACATATATTTGAGCGGTTTTACCGGGTAGACAAGTCTCATTCCAGAGAAATCGGCGGAACGGGACTGGGGCTTGCGATCGCCAGAAACGCAGTGATCGTTCACAGAGGATCGATCAAAGTGCATAGTAACGAAGGCGAGGGAACGACATTTACAGTTCGGATTCCGCTGATCTATACAACAGTGCCGGAAGGAGTGGGGAGATGAAAAGGAACAGGAAACTTGCGGTCGTAATATGCATTTGTCTTATTTTGTCCTTGTGTCTGCCGTTTTTCCTTTCAGGCTGCCGGAAGAAGAAAATAGATTCGGAGATGTCAGTCTATTATCTTAATGAAGACAGAACAGGACTTGTTAAAGCGCCCTATGAAACCGGGAAAACGGCAAAAGGCAAGAAGATGACGGACAAAGAAATCTGCGGTATGGCAGAGGATATACTGGAAACGCTTCGGAAACCATCGGATAAAATCGAAAATGTTCCTCCGATTCCGAATGAAGTATCTGTACAAAAATGTGAACTGCGGGGGAGTATATTAGATATCGACTTCAATAAAGCGTATTTAAAAGTAAACAGTCTGGAAGAAAAGCTTATGAGGGCATCTATTGTATGTTCGCTTTCGGAAATTGAAGGGGTCAACGCAGTACTGTTTACGATCGACGGAGAGTCGCTTAAAGACAGTGACGGCAATTCGATCGGACTTATGACAGAAGATGATTTCGTAGAAAACACAGGATCGTCACCGAGCGCCTACCAGACGGTAGAATTAACGCTTTATTTTGCAAATGAAAGCGGAGATAAGCTTGTTCCGCAAAAAGTTTCGGCAAGGTACAGCAGTAATTTGTCGAAAGAGAAAATGATCGTTGAGAAACTGATGCAGGGTCCTGAAAGCGGAGCTTATCCGACGATCAACCCGAATGCAAATCTGTTGGGAGTGACGATCAAAGATGATATTTGTTATGTGAATTTCGATAGTACGTTTCTGAACGGAGAGTATGATATCCTGCCGAAACTTACGATTTATTCAATCGTAAATTCGCTTGTTGAGGGAACAGAGGCGACGCAGGTTCAGATTACGATTAACGGAGAGTCAAAAGCTAAGTATATGGGCACTGTGGATCTTTCACAGCCGCTGAAAGAAAATTTAGAGTTGGTCGCAGCCGATGACAAAAAATGAAAAGACGACCATTATGTATATTTTGCGTACTGTTTCTTACAGTACAGGCGATAAGGGTGCTGTTTTTCGGCGCGGGAGATTACACTTCCGCGCTTGGGCAGATCGTAAACCGAAACAATAAAGGAGAAATCAATCTTATATTGACGGGAACGGCAGATAGGATTGATGAAAAAGAATCTGTAACGGCAGTCCGTGTAAAGGGGAATGCCGTCTCTTTTTATAGTGGCAGCGATCGAAAGATCGCAAGGCAGTCTGTATTCGGAAAAAGCGACGGGCATCGTTCTTCCTATGATTTCAGTCAAGAGCTGCCAAGAAAAATATGGGAAGAGAAAGTGCTTGTTTATCTTGAAAAAGAAGATGCGGCACATATCAAAATCGGAAATAAACTAAAAATAAAAGGAAAGGCGTCTGCATTTGAGACTGCACGTAATCCGGGCAATTTTGATCAGAGAGCTTATTACAAAAGGCAGAAAATAGGCGCATATGTATGGGCGGATGAAGTCGGTATATTATCCGGGCAGACTGAATGCATCAGACAATTCCTGCATGAATTCAGGCAAGGTTGGAAGAAACTCCTTGTAGGGTGTTTGGGCAGTTATTATGGAAACACGATAAGTGCGATCCTTCTCGGAGAAAAAGGAGACCTTGATCCATATATGAAAAAGTTGTATCAGAAAAACGGGATCGGTCATCTGCTGGCCATATCAGGGCTTCATATGTCCTTTATCGGAAGCGGTCTTTATGGATTTCTGAGAAAAGGAGGAGTGGGATTTCCGGTGTCAGGAGCTGTCGGAACGACTGTTTTGCTTTTTTATACAGTAATGACCGGAGCGAGTATTTCAGCTTTAAGAGCGCTTATTATGTTTTCCGTTCGGATGGGCGCTGAAGTGACAGGAAGAGATTATGACCTTCCCACAAGTCTTGCTGTGGCAGCGGCGCTGCTTAGTGCAAAAGATCCTCTCTGTCTGTCAGATGCAGGATTTTTGTTTTCTTTTGGATCACTTTGCGGAATTTGTATGCTGACGCCTTTGTTTGAATGTTTGTTCGGGTGTGGTACGGAGAAAAAGAATATATGGACGCATATGGGGAAAGCGGTGAGCGCAAGTTTGGCAGTGAATCTGTTTTTGCTTGGTCCTATGCTGTACTTTTATTTTGAAATCCCGCCGTACTCGGTTTTTTTAAATTTGTTTGTGATCCCGGCTCTCCCGGTTATTATGGGAACGGGGCTGTCGGGTTCTGTGATGATCCTGCTTGTAAAACCGATCGGTATTATTTTGCTGAAAAGTTCCGGCGTGATACTTTGGGCGTATGATCGATTGTGCTCTGCGGCAGTTATGCTTCCGTTCGGGCGGATAACGGCAGGAAAACCGAGCGTACAATTACTTGTCGCTTATTATGTGATATTGTTCGCGTTATATGGAATGTATCGGCGTTTTCCAAAGAAAATATGGGGGTATATGCTTTTTGTTTCGGCGGCGTTTTTGATTGTTTTATGCGGAGCAAAAACCCGGGATATTGAAGGAATAAAAATAACAGTGCTGGATGTGGGGCAAGGTGATGGCATTGTTCTTTCGGGAAAAGGGAAAAACTATTTGATAGACGGGGGCAGCAGTGATGTAAAACAGGCAGGCGCTCAACGGATCGAACCGTATTTGTTGTCGGAGGGCATCGGATGCCTTGATTATGTATTTGTGACTCACGGAGATGAGGATCATATCAGTGGAATAAGAGAACTTCTGGAAGGGCAGAAGCTGGGAGTTCGTATTGACACGCTTGTGCTTCCTCCCGAAGAATATCATGATGAAAAGTTGGCAGATCTGGCGCGCATAGCGGTAGAAAACGGAACGCGTGTCGTTTCTGTGAAAACAGGAGCAAATATATATGGAAGAGGAGAAAGGCAGACAGAAAAAAACGATTCAAAAGAAGTGATGCGGTTGAGATGTATCGGCCCGCTTACGGACATACCGCAGGGGCTGACAAAACCAAAGGCGGGAAATGAGGCGTCTCTTGTGCTTGAGTTTTCTTATGGGAATTTCGATATGCTTTTTACCGGGGATGTGGAAGGTGCGGGAGAGGAACTTCTTGTTAAAAGCGATGTTTTGAGAAAATATGAAATTTTAAAATGTGCCCATCATGGATCGAAAAACTCGGGTACAGCTGCATTTCTTGAGAAGACAGATCCAAGAGCGGCTATCATCTCGGCAGGAATTGATAATCGGTACGGACATCCGCATGAAGAGACGTTAAATAGGTTGAAAAAGAGAAAAGTGAAAACATATAATACTCAGACAGACGGGGCTGTCACAATAAAGTCTGACGGAATACAGATTAGTATTGAGAGTTTTCTCTTGTCAAAATGATTGTTTTTCCTTTATAATACAAGAGTTATGAAAAGCTTAAATGAAGATTTGAAAACGGGACAATTTAAACAGATTTATCTTCTGTACGGAGAAGAGTCATATTTGAAGCGACAGTATAGGGAACGGCTTGTCAGAGCGATGATTCCGGAAGGCGATACGATGAATTATGCCGTCTATGAAGGAAAGAACATAGATATAAAAGAGGTAATCGATCTGGCGGAGACATTGCCGTTTTTTGCATCGCGCCGTCTTATTGTGTTTGAAGATACAGGCTTTTTTAAAAATGCAGGAACAGATCTGGCAGATTATATTACGGACATCCCGCCTACTACTTATTTTTTATTTATAGAAAAAGAGGTAGATAAGCGAAACAGGCTGTATAAAGCGGTAAAGGCAAAAGGTCATATTGTCGAGTTGACGGTTCAGGATGAAAATACGCTGCGGCGCTGGGTGCTTGGTCTTGTAAAGAAAGAAAAAAAGCAGATGGAAGGCGCAGATGCGGCATATTTTCTGAATAAGGTCGGCACGGATATGGAGAATATCACACAAGAACTGGAAAAACTGTTTTGTTATACGATCGGAAGAGATCGGATTACAAGAGACGATATTGATCAGATCTGTGTCACTCAGATTACGAACCATATATTTGAGATGGTCAATGCGGTTGCAGGAAAAGACCAGAAGAGGGCGTTGGATCTTTATTATGAGCTACTTGCCCTGAAAGAACCGCCGATGCGTATTCTGTTTTTGATGACGAGAGAATACCGCCTTTTATTTCATGTCAAAGGTCTGATGGCGAATGGATACGGGAAGAAGGAAATCGCTTCAAAGGCAGGGATCCATCCGTTTGCTGCGGGAAGGTATATGGATGCGGCGAAACGATATGAACTCGGAGAGCTGAGAACTGTTATGGAAGAAGGGGCGCAGTTAGAGCAAAATGTTAAGACCGGACTTATGACAGATACTTTGGCTGTGGAACTTTTTATTGTGAAGAATTCGGGAAAGCAGTGAAGTTTATCACAAAATCAAATACAGAAATCATATAAAATATGCAAATAATGGAGGAATGAAATTGTCAGTTATAGATCAGAGTAAAATAAGAAATTTTTGTATTATCGCGCATATCGATCACGGAAAATCTACGTTAGCAGACAGGATTATTGAACAGACAGGCCTCTTGACGAGCAGAGAGATGCAGTCTCAGGTGCTTGACAACATGGAGCTTGAAAGAGAACGCGGAATTACGATTAAAGCACAGACGGTTCGTACCGTATATAAGGCAGACGACGGGGAGGAATATATGTTTAACCTGATCGATACGCCGGGACATGTAGACTTTAATTACGAAGTTTCAAGAAGTCTGGCTGCGTGTGACGGAGCGATTTTAGTAGTTGACGCAGCTCAGGGAGTAGAAGCACAGACATTGGCGAATGTATATCTTGCGTTGGATCATGACCTTGATGTGATCCCGGTGATCAATAAGATCGATCTTCCGAGTGCAGATCCGGAGAGGGTGAAAGAAGAAATTGAGGATGTGATCGGTATTGAAGCGGAAGATGCCCCGCTTATTTCAGCTAAGACAGGACAAAATATCCATGACGTATTGGAGCAGATCGTGAAAAAAGTTCCTGCGCCTCAGGGAGATCCAAAGGCTCCGTTAAAAGCGCTGATCTTTGACTCCGTCTATGATTCTTACAAAGGGGTCATTGTATTTTGCAGGATAAAGGAAGGAACGGTGAAGAAAGGAACTCCGATGCTTATGATGGCGACAGGCGCTCAGGCAGATGTTGTGGAAGTCGGAACTTTCGGAGCGGGAAGATTTATACCATGTGAAGAGTTGAGCGCCGGAATGGTCGGATATATTACTGCCAGCCTGAAGAATGTAAAAGAGACGCGGGTGGGAGATACAGTGACTGATGCGTCAAGACCGTGTGACTCGCCTTTGCCGGGATATAAAAAAGTAAATCCGATGGTATACTGCGGACTTTATCCGGCAGACGGAGCAAAGTATCCGGACTTGAGAGATGCACTTG
>ENA-OPBS01002324-OPBS01002324.1-human-gut-metagenome-genome-assembly--contig:-NODE-2324-length-13413-cov-2.974023_pt1 | contig 13413 bp, 10 predicted proteins | sample MGYA00241074_ERZ501463 | MGnify/ENA primary metagenome ERZ501463 (study PRJEB25962, sample SAMEA2042578) | human gut metagenome | biome: human gut; feature: human-associated habitat; material: faeces...
CGAATTCACCCGATGTAGACAACACACGACTTCCACATGCACCGTCTCGCAGAATTGATCCACCGCCGTCATCTTCTCCACACGATATCCCGCCAGCTGCATCATCTCCAGATCACGTGCCAGACTGGTCATCTTACAGGAAATATATACAATCTTATCCACCCCATAATTCAAGATCTTCGGAAGTGCCTTCGGATGAATTCCGTCTCTCGGCGGATCCAGTACGATCACATCCGGCTTCTCTTCAATCTCATCAAGTACCTTAAACACATCTCCGGCAATAAATCTGCAGTTGGAAAGTCCGTTTCGGACAGCATTTTCTTTTGCTGCCTCGACTGCTTCTTCAATAATCTCGACACCGATCACTTTCTTCGCAACCGGAGCAAGCACCTGACCGATTGTTCCTGTTCCGCTGAACAGATCGAATACAACCTGATTATCAATATCTCCAATGTATTCTCTTACAGTCTCGTACAGCACTTCTGCACCTTTTGAGTTTGGCTGGAAGAAGGAAAATGGTGTAATCTTGAATTCCAATCCAAGAAGCTTCTCGTAAAAGAAGTCCTGTCCATAAAGAATTCTTGTCTCATCACTCTTCACGACATCGGACAGAGAATCATTCAATATATGAAGGATTCCAACAATTTTTCCTTCTAATTCTAATGCCAGAAGTTCTTCTACTAATGGAGTCAAGTCATATTCTTCCTGCGTTGTCGTTACAAGATTCACAAGAATCTCGCCTGTTGTATCGCCTCGTCTTAAAAGAAGATGGCGGAGATAACCGACATGCTGCATTTTCTTATAATAACTTACATTTCTTTCTTTGAAATAATTAAGCACACAAAGAAGAATCTTATCCATATCTTCATGGACAAGCTGACAGTCTCCTGCTGTCAGTACATCATAAGTACTTCCTTTTTTATGAAGACCGAGAGATAACGGACCGTCTTTGAATTCATCTCCAAAAGAAAATTCCATTTTATTACGATAATGGAATTCCTTCGGACTGTGCTTCACACCTTCAAAAACATATTCACCTTTTACTACCGGATCCATGATTCTGCGGATCTGCCCTTCTTTCATCTTCACCTGTTCTTCGTATGGCATCGTCTGATACATACAGCCACCACAGGCCGGAAAGATACTACAGACCGGCTCTCTTGTCTCTAATGGAGATTTCTCCAACACTTCAAGAAGTCTTCCTTCTGCATTTCCTCTTTTAAATTTATTTATCATAAAACGGATCTTCTGTCCCGGAATCCCATTTTTCACAGTAACATACTGTTCTTCCTCCGGAACAAATACAATCCCCTTGTTTGGGAAATCTACACGTTCAATAATACCCTCGTAGATCTGACCTTTTTTCATCCTAATCTCCTATCAATTCTAATCTATTTTAACAGAAAAACAGACAGGATGGTTTCTTCTCTCACCCTGTCTGCACTTTTGCAATTCACTCAAGAATTATACCTGATCATCCTCGCTGAAGTAATCATCAAAATCGTCATCAAAATCATCTTCAAAATCATCAAGATAATCCGGTGATACGAAACGATATACTGCATAAGCGATTGCAGCTACTGCTGCTACTGCTCCGATGATAGCCAGTGTCCAGATTACTGTATTCTTCTGCTTCTCAGCCTCATTCTTATGAAGAATCTCGTTCAATCTTGTTTCTGCAATGATGTCTTCTATTCTCTTGTTCATATTAACACGTCCTTTCTTCACCTTTTGCGGTGACAGATAATCTGTGTTTATTATAACACCTGACGATTCATATTACTACTGATTTATCATTTTTTTATAACTTTCTCATACCTTTACAAGCTTGGCAAATTTGGCAAACATCTTACGTGTTCCGACACTGTCAAATTCAATCGTAACCTCGTGATCTCGTCCACCTTCTTTGATATCCGTTACTGTTCCTTCCCCAAACTTCACATGACGTACCCGGTCTCCGACCTCATAACCAAGTGGACCATTCCCACCTGCTGCCAGCTGACTTCCCTTCTGCAGGGATGCCAGTGCCTGACTTCCTGTAAGCGGCTTACCCACCCCCTGATTCTTTGCAGGTGTCATTCCGCCAAGTGCTCCTGCGAATGCCTGTGCCCGAAATGCTTCTCTGGCACGTGCATATGTATTCTGCTGTGCCGGCATCTCCGTCTCCTGGGTAAACTTCTTGTTTCCTGTATCAAGCAGTTCCCTCGGGATCTCTTTCACAAATCTTGACATCGGATTGTACTGTGTCTCACCGTGCACCATTCTTCTGCGCGCACTTGTCAAAGTCAGTTCCTGCTCTGCCCTTGTGATTCCAACATAACAAAGTCTCCGCTCTTCTTCCAGTTCTTCTCTGTCTCCTGCATTAATACTCATATATCCCGGGAAAAGCCCATCTTCCATCCCTGCAAGATAAACACGTGGAAATTCAAGTCCCTTTGCACTATGTAAAGTCATCAGAACAACATATTCCTGGTCTTCATCCAGACTGTCAATATCCGCAACCAAAGCAACTTCTTCAAGGAATCCGCTCAATGTTGCCTTTTCATCTTTATCCTGACAACTTTCCTCATAAGTTGCCGCTTTACTGATCAGCTCGTCTATATTCTCTTTTCTTGTTTTCGCCTCTTCTTTATCTTCATTTTCAAGGCTTTCTATATATCCTGTCTTCTCAATCACTTCCTGTAAAAGATCTGTGATGTTCATCTCTTCTGCCAACGTCTTAAAATACTCGATCAATGCCGCAAAAGAGTCCAGTTTTGTTGCACTTCTTCCCACTCCTGCGATCAGCTCCGGTGCCAGTAATGCCTCATAAAAACCAATTCCACGTTCTGTTGCAGACTCCTGAATCCGGTTAATTGTTGTAAGACCGATTCCTCTCTTGGGGACATTAATGATTCTTCTAACCGCAACATCATCACGTCCATTGTCGATTGTCTTGAGATAAGCAAGAAGATCCTTAATCTCTCTTCTCGCATAGAAATTTACACCGCCGACAATCTTATAAGGAATATTCATGGCAATAAATTTCTCTTCCAGCAGACGGGATTGTGCATTCGTACGATAAAGAACTGCACTGTCATTATAGGAACCTCCCTGTCTGACAGCACTTTTGATATCTTCGCCTATGAAATCCGCCTCATCAAATGCAGTATCAAACTGACGCAGACGGATCAGTTCACCTTCTCCGTTTTCCGTCCAAAGTGATTTCTCCTTTCTTCCGCGGTTATTCGCGATCACACTGTTCGCTGCATTCAGAATATTCCCTGTAGATCTGTAGTTCTGCTCCAGTTTGATCACCTTTGCATCCGGAAATTCATGTTCAAAGTCAAGAATATTCCGGATATTCGCTCCACGGAACTTGTAGATTGACTGGTCATCATCTCCAACGACACAAAGATTCTTATATTTTCCTGCAAGAAGGCTTACCAGCTGAAACTGGACTGTATTTGTATCCTGATATTCATCTACCATAATATAGCGGAATCTTTCCTGATAACTCTCAAGCACATCCGGCTGTGTCTGCAAAAGCTGTACTGTCTTTACAAGCAGATCATCAAAATCCAGCGCATTATTCGCTCTCATCTGCGCCTCATACTCTCTGTAAACCTTAGCAATCTTCATCTTTGCAAAGTCTCCTCCGGCATTCAGTTCAAATTCATCCGGAAGGATCATCTCATTCTTTGCAGATGAAATTGCTGAAAGCAGACTTCTTTCTTTAAACACTTTCGTATCCACATCTACTTTCCGACAGACTTCCTTAATTAATGTCTTCTGATCATCTGTATCATATATAGTAAAATGATTCTCATACCCTAATCTGTCAATAAACCTTCTCAAAATACGCACGCACGCAGAGTGAAATGTACTCACCCATACACTTTCCGCTCCAAAACCGACAAGGTTATCCACACGCTGGCGCATCTCTTCTGCTGCTTTGTTCGTAAATGTGATTGCAAGAATATTCCATGCTTTCACGCCACGTTCTCCGATCAGATACGCGATCCTGTGCGTCAGAACTCTTGTTTTTCCTGAACCGGCTCCGGCAAGGATCAGAAGAGGACCATCCGTGTGGTAAACAGCCTCTCTCTGTGGTTCATTTAATTTATCATAAATGCTCATCTTTCCACTCCTTTAAAGTTATAAAGATATCTGTAAATGTATTCCCATTATCAAACACACGTTCCTGTTTGTCAACTACATTTTCCGGCCTTCTTATCTTTTGCTTGCTATCTAGTTTTAAATACTATATAATAAATGTATTGAGGTGATAACATGAATATAGACACAAGTAATCTGTTAAACAGCATTTTGGAAGAACTTTCTTCTTTAAGTTATGTGCATCCCGGCGATGTTCCGAATATTAATCTTTACATGGATCAAGTAACTACTTTTATGGATGAGCAGCTGGCTTCGACCAAACGTTACCCTGATGATAAGATCCTGACAAAGACCATGATCAATAATTATACGAAGAACAATCTTCTTCCACCCCCGGTGAAGAAGAAGTATTCCAGAGAGCACCTGCTCCTTCTGGTCTTCATTTATTATTTTAAAAATATCCTTTCAATCAAAGATATTGAGACAGTTCTTGCACCGCTCACAGAGAAATATTTTCCGGATGGAAGCTCTTTTGAATTAGCGGATATTTACAAAGAAGTCTGCAAGATTGAAAAAGAACAGCTGGATTCCATCAAAGAGAATGTAACTGCTACTTATGAGAAATCTGCTGAGACTTTCACTCATCTTGCTGATGGCGAAGATAAGGAGATCTTACAGCAGTTTGCATTTATATGCAGCTTGAGTTTTGATGTATATATCAAGAAAATGATCATTGAACGGATCATTGATGACCTCTCTTCCAAGTCTTCAAAAAACGAAGAGAAAAAGAAAGGGAAATAAACATTTCTGTTTAAAACGAGATACAGCCTGCGAAAGACTTTATCAGGATCTTCCGCAAGCTGTATCTTTTGATTGATAAAAGGTATTTTATTGTAAGCTTAATTCTTAAGTGTTATTCTTCCATTCCATTCTCTTCCTCAGCAAGCCCTACACGTTTGAAAACCATATCATATCCGTCATTCCCGTAATTAAGAGAACGGTTCACACGACTGATTGTCGCAGTGGATGCTCCTGTCTTCTCCGCGATCTCCAGATATGTCTTCTGTTCACGAAGCATTCTTGCCACTTCAAATCTCTGTGACAATGAAAGCAGCTCATTGATCGTACAGATGTCTTCAAAAAATGTATAACACTCTTCTTTATTCTCAAGGCTTAAGATTGCCTGAAACAGATAATCTACTGCCTCGGTTCTGATCTTCTTACTCATACGAAACAATCTCCTTCTCAACCGGCTAATTATATGATGGTTTACGGCATACCATAAACCATAACAATACCTTTTGCCTTCTCAGGCCACTTTTTGATTTTAACACATTAAATTTTTAAAGTCCACCATTTCTTATGAATTTAAACTAAATTCTTGCACAATTTTGATTTTTTTCTAAAACATTTTATGTAAAACACACTTTTTTCGTTGTTCTTCCTCTTTTAAGATGCTATAATAAATCTGTTATAAATATTTTGATACAAAAGAGAGGAGTACATGATTAATATGAAGTGCCCAATATGTGGAAAAGACCTGGATTTGCAGAATAAGCAGATTGGCACCAGCGAAAACGGGGATCCAATCTTTAATGAATATGCAATCTGCCATAGCTGTAAAAAGCAATGGAACCTTGATAAACAACGTGCAAAGAAGATCGCTGCCAAGAAAGCCGCAGAAGAGAAAGCAAAAGCTGAGGCTGAGGCTCGTGTCGCCGAAGAGAAAGCAAAAGCTGAAGCTGCCGCTCGTGCTGCTGAAGAAAAAGCGAAAGCTGAAGCTGCCGCCCGCGCTGCTGAAGAAAAAGCGAAAGCTGATGCCGCCGCCCGTGCCGCTGAAGAGAAACGAGCTGCCCGCAGAGAAGCAAAAGCCCGCGCCCGCAAAGAAGCGATTGCCCGCCTTGCTGCTGACAAAGGGATTTCAGAAGAAGAAGCTGAACGTATTCTTAAGGAGAGAGCCAGAGCCCGCAAAGCCGCTGCACAGAAAGCTGCCACTGATGCCACTGCCACTGATAATTCCGAAGAGCAGAAATATGGGAACATTCCAGCGGAAGAAATCCGTGATAAGCGTGAAAAAGCAGTTCGCAAGGGATACGAAGATATGCTTGCAACTGACCCTGACAGTAAAGCTGCCAAGAAGAAAAAGAAAGAGGAAGCCGAAACTGCGAAAGCAAAAGAAGATGTAAAATCCAGAAAAATGGATGACTATGATGATGAGAAATCCTCTGATGATGAAGATGATGATGAATATGAATACGTAGACGAATATCCACGTTTCAGACCTGGACGCATCATCCTTGGAATCATTTCCCTGCTTGCATTTGGTTTCTGTATTTATAAAGGTTTCGTAACAGGACTCAGCACATCAGGAGCTGACGTAACTTCTGCTCCTGGCATGAATTATGTCATTGTTGCTCTTTGTATGCTTGTCACTGCACTGTTATACTTCATCATGAATAACCGTGATACACTTTTTGCATTCCTTATCCCGATGATTGTCTATATCGGTAGTGCTGTTTTTGCTTTCCTGAAACATGGAGATGAATTCGAGCTTCTGATTTTAGCCGGTGTAAGTGGTGTACTTGCTGTTATTTCACTGATTCTCGCAATTGCTTCCCGCGGTGGAGATGATTACGATGATGAAGATGATTACGACGATCCATTTGAAGAAGAACACGATAATTAAAATCGCGTTGTAAATCTTTTTGGTTTCTAAGAACAATTTATATAAGATAATTACAAGGGAGTATCATTTTGCGGTACTTCCATTTTTTTGTCCTGATATGCATTTTTCATATCATATATCTAATTTTTTTTTAGGTGTCAAAAACTTTTTTAGAATAGTTGTTGCTTTTTGTTGAATATGTGATAAAATATAACCATAGGTATCTTTATATAATTAAAAATACACAACAAACATATACTCCTCAAAGATTTTTCTTTGGGGATTTTGTCACAAAGAAAGGAGTAACTGACATGGCATCATTTATAGTAAATGGTCAGGAAGTCTCACCTTCAAAGAATCAGAAACTGTTACGGTTCCTGCGTGATGAACTGCACATTACCTCTGCAAAGGATGGTTGCAGCGAAGGCGCTTGTGGAGCCTGTACTGTTATCATTGATGGACAGACTTGCAAATCCTGCGTACCTGACACAGATTCATTGGCCGGAAAGAATGTCATCACAGTCGAAGGGCTTTCTGATTGGGAACAGAAAGTTTACACTTATGCTTACGGGAAGGCAGGCGCTGTACAGTGCGGATTCTGTATTCCTGGTATGGTTATGTGCACAAAAGCACTTTTGGATGTAAATCCGGAACCAACCGATGATGAGATTCGCTATGCGCTGCGCAACAACTATTGCCGCTGTACAGGATATGTTAAGATCATGGACGCGGTGCGTCTGGCAGCTAAGATTCTGAAAGAAGGAGTTTTACCAGATGACGGAGATCCTAGCTGGACTCTTGGTTCCCGTGTTTCTCGTATAGATGTTGAAGAAAAAGTGCTTGGAACAGGTAAATATCCGGATGACTATTATCCGGAAGGAATGCTCTATGGTGCTGCTCTTCGTAGTAAATATCCACGAGCTCGCGTACTTTCTATTGATACCTCTGCTGCCGAGGCTCTGCCTGGCGTAGAAGCGGTTGTAACAGCCGATGATATTCCTGGGGAGAATAAGATCGGACACTTAAAACATGATCAGTATTCACTGATTCCGGTTGGTGGACTGACTCATTATCTCGGAGATGCAATTGCCCTTGTAGCTGCAACTGACATGGCAACTGTAGAAAAAGCAAAGAAACTTATTAAAGTTGAATATGAAGTACTTCCTCATGTGCATACAGTGGAAGAAGCTGCTGCTCCGGATGCACCTCTTGTTTATGATGAAGAAGAGACTAACGTATGTGCTTATAAGCACATCAGCCGCGGAAATGCGGAAGAAGCAATCAAGAATTCCAAGTACGTGATCTCACATCACTTTGAGACACCTTGGACTGAGCATGCTTTCCTTGAACCGGAATGTGCTGTTTCTTTCTATGATGAAGACGGTGACATTTTCGTATATTCAACAGACCAGTCCGCTCACCAGACATTGCACGAAGTTACACTTATGCTTGGAACAGATAAAGTAAAAGTTCAGAACGCATTAGTCGGCGGTGGTTTCGGTGGTAAAGAGGACATGACTGTTCAGCATTTAAGCGCATTGCTTACTTACGTAACAAAGAAACCGATCAAGATGAAATTATCCAGAGCGGAATCCTTGCTTGTTCATCCGAAACGTCACCCATTCTACATGGATATGACAATGGGATGCGATGAGAATGGAGTGATCCAGGGTGTAAAAGCGATTGTTAAATCTGACACAGGTGCATTCGCTTCTCTTGGTGGCCCGGTTCTTGAACGTGCATGTACACATGCAGCAGGACCTTATCATTATGAAAACTTTGAAATTGAAGGAACTGCTTACTATACAAATAACCCACCTGCCGGAGCATTCCGCGGATTTGGTGTTACACAAACTTGTTTCGCAACAGAGACACTTCTGAACATGATGGCTGACAAGGTAGGCATTACACCTTGGGAGATTCATTACCGCAATGCGATCCGCCCAGGCGAAGTACTTCCGAACGGACAGATTGTAGATAACTCTACAGGTCTTGTAGAGACACTGGAAGCTGTCAAAGAAGAGTATGATGCTGCACTTGCGGCCGGTAAGGCTGTTGGCCTTGGTTGTGCTATGAAGAATGCCGGCGTTGGTGTTGGTATCCCAGATACAGGACGTGTAAAATTAATTGTTGAAGAAGATGAAAAACTTCACATCTTCACTGGTGCTTCCTGTATCGGTCAGGGACTTGGTACTGTACTTGTACAGATGATCGTTACAAATACAGATCTTTCCCATGATGATATCGTCTATGAGCGAAGCAACACATGGATTTCACCTGATTCCGGTACAACTTCCGGTTCTCGTCAGACACTTGTAACCGGTGAAGCGTGCCGCAGAGCATGTGAAAAATTCATGGAAGCGAAAAACAGCGGTAAGTCCATGAAAGATATGATTGGAGAAACTTTCTACGGAGAGTATCTCGCTAAGACTCATCCACTTGGTGCAGATGTGCCTAATCCGATATCTCACGTTGCTTATGGATATGCAACTCAGGTCTGCATCCTTGATCCTAAGACAGGTAAGATTGAGAAAATGATTGCCGCACACGATGTTGGTAAAGCTGTCAACCCACTTTCCTGCGAAGGTCAGATTGAAGGCGGTGTTGTAATGTCTATGGGATTCGCACTCAGAGAGCAGTATCCAATCGATGAAAATTGTAAACCAATTGACAAGTATGGTTCCTTAGGACTTTTCCGTTCTCACGAAGTTCCTGAGATTGAAGCAATCGTTATTGATAAACCTGGTCTGGATGTTGCCTGTGGAGCAATCGGTATCGGAGAGATCACATCCATCCCTACTGCTCCTGCAATCGCGGATGCATATTGCAGATTTGACGGAGAAAGACGCTACAGCCTTCCTCTTTCTAACACACCATACGAAAGGAAGAAATAATCATGGCAATTAAAAAGAGATTTCCTTACCGGGCAGCTCTGGTTGCCTGTAACGGTGGCTGCCGCGCAGCCGGCTCTGAAGACGGTGGATGCAAAGATGGCTGCATCGGATGTGGAGCCTGTATAGAAAAATGTAAATTCGGCGCGATTTCCATGAATGAATATGGCGTTGCCGAAGTAGACGAAGAAAAATGTATTGCCTGTGGACAGTGTGCAAAAGTCTGTCCACAGAACGTGATCAAGATTCACGAATGTGCAAACTACATTGTAGTAAAATGCTCTAACAAAGAAAAAGGAGCTGTTGCACGTAAACAATGTGAAGTCAGTTGTATTGGATGCGGTATTTGTGAAAAAACATGTACTGCAGGTGCAATTCATGTAGAAGATAATTGCGCAGTAATCCAGGAAGACATCTGCTTAAGCTGTGGAATGTGCTCTGTAAAATGTCCAAGACATGTAATCCATGATCTCCGCGGAGTATTTACAGCAGTAAGATAATACAAAAGCTATCGACTACGATAACAACACAGATATGTGTTAAGTTATTGTAATCGATAGCTTTTTTATCTACTCATCTTCATCCAGAAACTCGATATCATCATCGTCATCAAGATAATCTAAATCATCTAAGTCATCCAGATTTTCCAGATCATTCAAGTCATCTAAGTTATCCGGATCTTCATCAAAATCATAATCCTCTGTCGCATCTGCCTCATCAGCAGTTACTTCAATTTCGACGTCTTCCTCCCAATCTTCCTCGTCTACATCAAACTTCTCTTCTTTAAAGTTCTCCACTTCATCCTCTTCCAGATCATCTTCAAGATCATCAAATTCATCCATGCTGACAACTGTTGTGCCCTTGTCTTCTTTCCGGACATTTTCCGGAAGACTCTCTATAATCTCATCCAGCTCATCAAAATCATCCAGATTCTCAACCAGTGCCCTTGCCTTCTCGACTTCATTTTCTGTAGAATGTTCTTCACGGATCTCTGCTGCTTTAAGTAAATTCTTTTTCTTACGTTTTCCGGATTCCAAAAGAAGCTGGATCCAGATACTAAGTACACCAATTGCAACACAAAGTGCCACATGAATCATTCCGTTTTTATATGGCTGCAGATAAAAGATACTGCTGCCCGCTGCCATTGCTCCAAACACAGAAGAAGAAGCAATCAGCATAAAGTTATGAAACTTAATAGAAAGCAATGCACACACAAGACCAATACCCGCACAGATTCCATAGATAATAAAATCCTGTGGTTTCATCAAATGTACACTGACAACAAAGACGAGTACCGCTACAGTCACAAATCCACCAATCTGCTTCTTCCATGCACCAAGCACCGCCAATACAAGTCCCACACCTGCTCCCGCCGCCAATGAGATCATCTGATCTAGACCTGCAATCACTCCGACCGCAATTCCAGCTGCACATCCTGCCGACAATCCTGCGATCACAGACCAGAAACGTACCAGTTTCAGCCCCGTCAGACATAACAGTACCGCTCCGGCCATTATAACGATCAGAGAAATAAATTCCATCTGACTCAAATGATGACTGCTTTCATTAAGTCCAGCCAGAACAACATCCAGGTCAAAATTCAGAATTGTATCAATCATATCATTTACATTCATTATTTACACCTTCGTCCCTTACTATTTATTACTCACTACTGCTCATTTTAGCAATTTTTTTTACTGATTACAAGTGTTCATTTCACCTTTCCATTGACTTCTTATTCTTCTCCACTTAAAATAGAAGAGAAATGCTATTGCTGACCGCATAATACTGTGAACAGCAATAAAATGCTAACATAAAGGAGTTTATTATGGAACAGTTAAGAATACCTGCTGGCTATCATTCCCCTCTTACAATTCGTGAGACAGAAGTAGCCATCAAAGAAGTGAAAGACCACTTCGAGCGTGCTCTTGCAAAGAATCTCCACCTGACACGAGTGTCAGCACCACTGTTTGTCCGTCCGGAATCCGGTCTGAATGATAACTTAAACGGTGTTGAACGTCCGGTTTCCTTTGACATCAAAGAACAGGATGGTTCTGTTGCAGAGATCGTTCATTCTCTTGCAAAATGGAAGAGATATGCATTGAAGAATTATAATTTCCATTCCGGCGAAGGGCTTTACACAGATATGAGTGCGATACGTCGTGATGAAGATACAGACAACATCCATTCTCTGTATGTTGACCAGTGGGACTGGGAAAAAGTAATTTCTAAGGAAGAACGTAACACAGAGACACTTCAGTACACTGTCCGCAAAGTCTACCGGGCTCTGAAAGATACAGAAGAATACATTTCCAGACGTTACAACTATATCGATCCTCTTCTTCCTGATGATATCTTTTTCATCACTACACAGGAGCTGGAAGACCTTTATCCGGATCTTACTACCAAAGAACGTGAAAAAGCGATTGCGAAGGAAAAAGGCGCAGTGTTTATCTCCAAGATTGGTGGCGTACTTGCTTCCGGCGAAAGACATGACGGTCGTGCTCCGGACTATGATGACTGGGAGCTGAACGGTGACATTATCGTTTACTATCCGGTTCTTGACATCGGTCTTGAACTCTCTTCTATGGGAATCCGTGTTGACGAAGACTCATTAAAGGCACAGCTCAAAGAAGCCGGATGTGAAGATCGTGCAGAACTTCCATTCCAGAAGGCACTGCTGAACGGCGAGCTTCCATATACAGTCGGCGGCGGTATTGGACAGTCCCGTATCTGTATGTATTACTTAAGAAAGGCTCATATCGGTGAAGTACAGTCTTCCCTCTGGCCTGAAAATGTAGTTGAAGCTGCTGCTGATGCCGGCATTCACCTTCTCTAAACACAAGACAGACCAGCCAATTATATGATAAAAAGCAGATTCGAATTCTACCGGAGCATCTCTCCTTTGAATTCGAATCTGCTTTTTTCATTCTCCTCTTATTCTACAATCAGCAACTGTTCTTTCTCTTCCTCAGACACCCTGTTCCAAAAAACATTAAAATCATCAAATTCCGGCAAATAGATATCTGCCGTATTCCAGATCTGCGCCAGATTCTTGTCATTTGCCTTATCATAAACTGCTACTGTCTTAAATCCCGCATGCTTTGCCGTTCTCAAAGCCTGGTAAGTATCTTCAAACACCCAGGTCTGTTCCGGCTCCGTATCCAGCTGCAAAAGTGCTGCAAAATAAATATCCGGCTGATCCTTACCGCTTCCGATCTCAGATGCTGTAAAAACTCCTTGAAAATAAGGTAATACCTTCAATCTGCTCAGAGCTGCTTCTGCATTCTTCCGGTCACCGGTTGTTGCGATCACCATAGGAATCTTCCGCTCTCTGAATTCCTCCAGATACTGACGAACCCCTTCTTTCAATGGAACTCGTTTTGCATAATAGTCTTCCACTTCTTTATTCAGTCCCTGTACAACCTCTTCCACTGTCTTCTCCAGGTTATAATGTGAGATCAGATAATCTGCCGCCTCCTCCAGGCTCATCTCAAATAATGTCTCCCCCAGGTTCTTCTCGGCCTCAATTCCCAAATGATCCAGATACAATTCTCCAAGATTCTCCCAGACAGGCATGGAATTGAGAAGGACACCATCTACGTCAAATATTACACCTTTTATCATGTCATTCCTCTTTTCTGCTATGCACTACATTATAATCTCCCTGGAAACGCATGTCAACCGTTACTGTTCACACGATGTGTGACCAGCAACGCATCTCGCCATTTTAAATCGCCTTTGGCGATGGGCGAGATG
>ENA-OPBS01002337-OPBS01002337.1-human-gut-metagenome-genome-assembly--contig:-NODE-2337-length-13354-cov-2.502068_pt1 | contig 13354 bp, 10 predicted proteins | sample MGYA00241074_ERZ501463 | MGnify/ENA primary metagenome ERZ501463 (study PRJEB25962, sample SAMEA2042578) | human gut metagenome | biome: human gut; feature: human-associated habitat; material: faeces...
GTATGGTAATCCTGAAAATCCGGTGTGTTCATCCCCTCCATAAAAATACATCCGGCAATCGTCTGATTTCCGTAAATATCCGTGCGAAGATACTTCTCATCATCCCCGGAATATAAAACCGGATAACTGAGCTGCTCCAGATTATCAAACCGGATCCAGCCGATAATATCTGCATTGACCTGCTGCAACTCTTCCAGATTCACATCCACATCTGTGTACCACCACGAATCATCCCCCTCTGTCTCCTCCGCCACTTCCGTATTCTCCGCTTTCTCTGAAATATAGTTTTCCTTTAATGCCTCATAGGTGTCGTTGGACTGTTTGTAATTCAAAAGATCCGGCACCAGCATAATGAGTGCTGCCACGATCAGCGCTGCGCCAAGAAGAAAAAGAAGAACCGTTGACCGGCTGCTTTTATTTTGTTTCATGCCCGTTTCTCTCCCACTTTACTCTGCTGTGCACGCAAAAACTGTCTGCACTGTTTTTGATTGTACCACAAAATGAGCAGACCTCATAGTCCCTATGAAAATCTGCTCAGATGTTTTACCTTTTATTTAGTTGAAAGAAACCTGTGCAAGTGCGTCTGTGTAATTTTCAAAGCCGGCTGCCTGAACTGCACATGCAGAAACTTTAATATCGGTAAATGTGGTATCCTCTGTCACATTGTTTCCAACCGTTACTTCTTCAAAGATGGTAGAATGAGCGGATTTGGAAATCACATCTTTTTTTGCATATACTTTGTAGTCAATGTTGTTTAAGTTCTGTGCTGTTTTATAAGCGTCTGTCACATCTACCCAGTCAGAAGCATATGTGATCGTAAGTTCCGGGTTTTCATTCACGATTTTCGCAAATACCCATGCGTCCTGTGAATCATCTGCCATGTGTACGGTCGGATCTTTGTATACCACTTCTCCTGCAACCAGATCCTCGTACTTATTTTCTTTTACCGTCCACTCTCCGGTGCCATCAGCATCCACATACAGATTGCTGTTTTCATCTCTTGCCACTTTTGACTCGGATAAACCGCCTGTCAGCGGATCATCATCAAAGTTTACATTGCCGACGGTAAAGGTGTTGGTGACAGTTCCGGTTGTGCTCGTCAGGTAAGCGAATGTGCTGCCTGCGCCAATTGCTCCGATCAGGCTGATCGCTCCAAGCAGTGTGACTAATTTTGTTTTCTTCATAATTTCTGATCTCCTTTTTCATTTCATGATAATCTTTTCATTCTTATGTACTTTCCATTCTGTAACATGCGGTTCCTGCCTTATCAGAAACCGTTTTGTTACGATACTGTTTTATCACTCAATGGTCACACGGCGGTCATATATCAGAAATTTCAGTAACGTTTCTTCATTCCGTATCTGAAATTTTCTTCTTATCCTCCTCTAAAATATCCGGGATGAAGTTTAAGAGGATCAGCACGATCAAAACACCGCACACCACCGCAATACCAAGCGATGTCTTTGCATAAATGGAAATATATCCAAGATACGGGATATGAAATGCATACACCCCGACGATCTGCTGCCATGCAACGGGAGCTGTATCTGCAATATTATTGGCGTCTCCCTGTGTGACAACGGTCTGTTCCTCCTTATCCACCGAAATGATCCTGTGCGTCACCAGCGTTCCCGCCGGAAGCTGATAAGTGACGACTGCTCCTTCCCTCGCCTCACTCGCGGCAAAATTTTTATCGTAGACGATCGCCCCGACCGGGATCCCGGGTTCCATGCTGCCGCTTAAGACCGCATACTCATCATATCCAAGCATTTTCGGGACAAACAGAAAGCCTGCGATCACAAGCAGTCCGAAAAATACCACCATTGATAATACACTGCAAATTTTCTTTGTCATTTTCTTTTGCGCCTTTCTGACTTATTTGGTTACTTCTGCAAAAAATCCCTTCAAAACCGGAAGTTCCACTTGATCTTTGGCCTCATAACTTCCGGCAAACACTGCCTCCTGATAAACCGTGATATCGAAATTTTTTGTAACATCTCCAAGTTTTACTGCATCAAATAAATTATCCGTGTTCTGCCCCGGCGCAACCGGACTGTTGTAGTAAAACCAGCCGTCCGTGCCCTGATACCAGCCGGTTCCGTCACCATCGGGATCATACAGCGTACTCTCGGTCGCAATGCTGTCCGCTGCCTTGCCTTTCTCCGTAAAAGCAGTTCCGTTCCAGGTGCCGTTTAACAGCGTCACTTCTGTCTGTTCCGGTGAGATTGTGATCCTGACCCGGACAAATGCATCCGAAATTCCAGTGTTTTTTACACTCGGATTCTTTTTCACGGTGCTTCCTGCTTTGATTTTGCCCTCAAACTCTTCCTCAATCTCAGTCGCCACTTTTGCCGCCTGAAACGTATTGGTCACCGTTCCTGCTGTTGCTGTGATAATTGCAAATGTTGCTGCTGTTCCAATAATTCCAACCATCAGTGCAATTGTAATCACAAATATTTTTTTCTTTTTCCATATTTCTTTCATACACACTGCCTCCGATTATTTGCGCACATCTGTTGTGAAATTATTATCAACATCTGTCGTGCTATTTGCTTTTTCATGGATCACAAATTGATTTTTCACAGCATCCGTATCCGTGAGTTTTCCATCACTTCTGGTCTTATTGTTTTTGGCTGTGACGTTCACACAGTCTGCCTGCAAGTGTGAATCTGCCGCTGTTGTGACAAAGTCCTCTGCGTCAAAGCTGCAGGCCTCGTCTCTGCTGCGGATACCAACTGCAAATTGTGCGCTGTTTCCGGCAATCTGTGACGCACAGTTTGTGTTTGCGGTAAACTCTTTTAACGTAAAGCCCATCGTGTCAAGTTCCTCTACTTTATAGATTCCCTGCGCAAGTCCTTCCAGTGTCGTCTGCGCTTTCACATTGAACATTCCGGTTGTCGTGTTCTGCTCCTCTGCGCTTTTCTCCCCAAACCTTAACGTCTTATAATAAACATCGCCTGTCGTCTGATTGGTGATCTTAAATGTAAAGATCGGATCACCCTCACACGCTCTGATATCTTTTTTACTGATTTTCTTTGTGAGTATCAGCGTTCCTGTTTTCACTTTTACATCATATTTTCCTGCATAGGCTTCCCCGTCCGCGTGCGTTGCCTCCACCTGTGCCTCATTTTTATAGATCACACCGTTTAACGTGGAGTTTGCGTTGGAATCGTCTGTCGCTTCCTCCACCGGCAGAAATGCTTTTGCGTAATACGTGGTATCCTGTTTAGGTCTCTCTTTTTTCAGGTTTTCCTGCGTGATCTCCTCACGGCAGCCTTTGTCCGTATAGAACATCAGATACACCTGTGACATTCTGGCGCTGTCCGCATCTTTCATGCGCACTGCCGCATCATCTGCATAGTTTTCCAGATTTTCCCCGAGGAAAATCGTATCTGCTGTGTCTGTGATCTGATACGCAATTCTCACATTCACGGTCGGCTGCGGCAATTCCAGCTGTGTGCCGCCAAAGCTTAAAAAGGAATTTGGATTTACATTTGTAGTCATATTATTTCCACCCAGACAGGATTCTTTTGCCACGATATGGATTGTTTTCTGCCAGCCGGAGGCGCTGTTTTCCTTCGGCTTTACTTCCTGATCAAGCCAGCTGATCGTCGTTGTGCCATCCTCATTGACCGTTACCTGTGCGCCATCCGCTCTCAGACGTTGGATCTCGGCATCTGTCAGCTCAAATTCCGCATCAATAATGTCCGTCACCTGCACTCCGGTCAGGGATCTTGACTGTGTGATCGTGCTCTGGATGTTCTGAAAGATTTTGTTTAACTCCTCCGCAGTATCCGCCGTAAATGCACAGCCGGCTGATGCCACTTTCTCTCCCAGCCATGTGGCAGTCTCGTTATTTAAACCAAGCCCTACCGTGATGACCGTATAGCCTGCCTCTTTCAGTTTCACCGCTGATGCTTCTGTCTCCGTTTTGTCATTGCTGTCCGAAGGCTCTCCGTCGGAGAACAGGATCACATATTTTTTGTTGTCATCTTCTGCCTTCTGCAATTCGCTGTATGCATGCTCCAGTCCTTTCTGTGGAGAGGTACCGCCGTCCGCAAAAAGCGCATTGACGGACTTTAACATCTCATTTTTATTTACTTTCGAAAGACTGTGGTTTAATTTGCCCTCGGTACTGCTGTTCCACCCATTGCCAATGCCATAAAAGGTGGCGATTCCGACCAGACTGTCCGGTGATGCATCGGAAATACCTGTCACAAATCCGCTGGCGGCGTCTTTTAACGCAGAAATCTTAGACGTCCATGCTGCCATCACATCACTGTCTGAAATGCTCTGATAACTGCCGTCCACATACTTTTTCCATTGTCCGTCGATATATTTTACGGGATACTTCGCATACACATTACCGGATACAGCCGCCGTTCCCATTCCGACACTCTTATCGTACGTCCATGGCCACCAGCCACTCTTTTCATATTTATTCCAGTAGTATACTTTATTGATATCCATCTGATTCTTCACACTGCTGAATTCTCCGATATCCTTTAATTGATTTTCACCGGACAAAATTTCATTCATCGAGCCGGACAAATCAAATACCATCATGGCATCCACTGTCTGTATTTTTTCAACTGTGCTCTGCGAGGTTGCGAGCGAACTTGCGTCAAGATCGATCTGATACTCTCTGTTCTCCCAGTCCGTCAGTTTCGCTGTCTTATGATATTCCACATCCTTCTCCGTAAAATCAACCGGCTTCTCCGGTGGGATATCCGGCACGTCATCGTCCACCACTTTGATCACGTCCGCATTCGGAAGCGTAAACTTCATGTTACAGTTTGCCTTTCCTGCACCGCGCTCCATATATAAAATGGTCAGATGATGTTCTTTGTTTTTGTCTGTCCTGTCAATATAGTTCCAGAGATCGGCCGTATCTGTCAGAGCGTCATGGATACCGCCAAGATCGATGACCACCTGTTTTCCATCCAGAATTACCCAGAGATCATCATCCCCGGTAAAAGAATAGTTCAGTTCCCCGATATAATCTCCAAGTGTAAAGGTTACGTCATAGCGGATCCCAAAATAAAAATTATTATTTCCAAATGGCAGGAAATCCGCCCCCGCAGTTGCTGCCACGTTGTCCTCTTTGTCTAAAACTTCTTTCAGTTCGTAAGTGTCACCACTTTGTGAAAATTTTAACCTGTATCCTTCTTTCACTGTCAGACCTTTTGTCTCTGCCGCAGCTGCTCCGTCTTTCGGAAAAACGCCCGGTTCATTCACACTGAAAAGAACTTCTTTGTAATCATCACTTAACCCGGTAACGATCCCTGTTTTTTTTGCATTTTCTCCAGTTCCTCCGGTATACACGTTGATATGCTGGTCGTCTGTGGTTCCGTTTTGACCTGTTTTTTTCGTGACGGTGTCATATTGATTTTCACTTAAATTCTGGGATACCGTTCCGACCGTGAAACGGTTATCTTTTTGCTCAGACGGATAGTTGGAATCTGCATTGATACTCAGATCCGCCCTCTGCTGTCCGGCTGTGTCATAAGGGATCACCTCGTAGTCATAAAGCGATGCCTCACCGATATAGTCCGTATTTTTTGCCTGATAAAAAACTTTTACAACACTGTCCTCATGGATCTCAATGTTTTCAAGTTCACTTTGGGAAAATGCTTCTCCGTTTACCTGCACATGATCCACATCCCAGTTTAACGCCTTATTGTAGTCGCTGATTTTTGCTCCCGGTACCATCGTGCAGACATCATCGCTGTAAATTTTTGCACTCTGCTCATCCTGCGCCTGATATTTGCTGTTGTCATAATGTTCGATGGTCACGGTCACGTTGTTATCTCCATGATTGACGATGACATATTTTGAAAAATGATCCGTGCCAAATGTCACCTCGCCGTCGGCAGAAGTGTTCGCATTCATATCCAACATCTCATTTTTTGTCTCATCAAAATGATACACGCTCGCCGAATCGCCCTCTTTCACCTGCGCAAGCGATAACTGCACCTGCACGGTTGCCCCTGGCTCCACTTCTTTTCCATCTTTTACAAAGGAGATGTCATACGCCACAACCTCTTCTTTTTCTTTCGACTCGCCCTCCATCGCTTTATCGATGGATGCTTCCATTTCTGCTGTGACGGCTACCGGTGCCACGACAAGCTCTGCGCCTGCCGGAAGATCGGTCTCATTCGAAAGTGTCACGACCACGCGGACTGCGTCATTGGAATAGTCGAAGACGGTTTTTAATTCCGGTTGTTCTGTCTCCTCTGTTTTCTCCGTCTCCTCGATTGCTTCTGTCGCCCCAGTGCTCTCTGTGTCATCGGTCACTTCTGTGTTCTCGATTGCTTCGGTGCCTTCGACTGCTTCCGTGCCTTCGACTGCTTCCGTGCCTATTGCATTCCCGATGTTGTTGGTCACTTTCGTGCTCTCGCTGTTCTCTGTATTCCTGACTTTTTCTGTATTTCCTGTTCCGTCTGGATCTGACATTTTTCCTTCCTGCCCGGTACTTTCCTGCCCTGCATTTTTCGTCTCATTCAACATCTCTGTGGAAATTTCCGTAAAAACATCCGTGGTGTCTACACTTGTCGCATTGGTGACGGTCACATCGGATGTCAGCAAAGCCAAACATAACAGGAATGCTATCACTTTTTTTACACTCGCTGCAAATTTCATAGAATCCTCCTTACTTTTGCCCTTTGATCTACTGTTTTCTCTTCCAAAGATCTCATCCACTGTATTTGTTTAAAATATGTTCCGCTGTTTTCACTTTCTCTATATGGATCTTGATTTTCAGATTCCGGTAAACTTTATGATCCTGATAAAATTTTGAAATAATCCGGTTTGCGGCCAGCATTCCACCCTCATAAGTGCATGCAGAAAGCAAAATCACATACTGCGAATCACTGAACTGTGCCACTGCATCCCCTGGACGGAGCGATTTTTTCAATGTCTCCGCCAGATGCGGCATCGCATTGCGGATGCGGAACAGATCTACATCACTGACTCTGCTTCCGGTATACTCCCCCGCCTTTAAGGTCAGAAGCAGAATATATTCATTTTCATCAAAACGCGCTGTCTTTCTCACCTGAAGCCTGCAAATTTCCCGAAAGACCGGATACCCGCACAAAAACGCTCCCGCTGGATTCTGTTCTGCAATATCCTGATGTACCTGTGCAATTCCCTGCACATTTCCGCTTTTATTCTGTCTCAGTAATTTGTCATAAACGCCCTTTAATTTTGACAGTCCACAAATTCCAAGCTGCTGCTGCAACGTCCGACAGGCATTCTCATAAACTTCCAGGGCGGAACCAATTTTATTTTTTCCTGCCAATGCTCTGATCAGATAACAATATAACTCTTCATCGAGACTTTCCTGCTGAAGTGCCTGACTGCAAAGCTGCTCCAGATTCTCATATTTTTCCGCGCGGACATAACATTCGCACAGATACCGGACGCAGTTTAAATACAAAGAGTGATAATAAGTATTCAGCGTCATCACCCAGTGCATATCTGCAACTTTTGTCATGAAATCACCCTGATAGAGTGCAAGCGCCGCTTTTAATTTCCGGATTGCCTCCCCCTCTGAAATAGTTTTCTGCTTTGCAGATTCAAACATTTGTTCGAACTGTTCTGCATCCACCGCCACCTCCTGTCTGGGATTCCAGCGGTAGGAACCATGATCGGTCAGGATAAAATCCTCATCTCCAAAGTTTTTCTTCAGAAAGACTCTCAGACGATACATCAGATTTTTCAATGCCCCTGCCGGATTTCCCGTTTCTTCCTCCTGCCACAGTGCATCTGCCATGTCATAAAAAGTCAGTGTCTGATTTCTGTGAATAATCAGATAAGCCAGCAGATTTATCATTTTGGGAGACCGTATCTCTTCCTCATTCACAATATGTTCTTCATCCCTGATCTGAAATTTTCCCAGAGTCCGAATCGTCAGCATGCAGTTCTCCTCCTCTTTTCCAGCTCTGACTGCCAGATTTTTCCTGTAAGTCTAACATGCATGCATTGCCATAAAAGTCGAATACCGTACCTAAAAATCCTGCTTACTTCGACCTTTTTCTATTTTTATATACAAGGAAAGCAATCAGTCCCGCAATAAAAACTGCTGCAATACCGCCGATCACCGGCACAGCCACCGGTACAGATGCTGCATCGATCTCCTGTGCTGCAAGGTCGGCATCTTTCCCGTCCACATCGCCGGAAACGGTGCTCTCATCCTCTGCTGTGTTTGCCAACGGTGTCTCGCTCTCTTCGATGTCGACAACTCCATCGACCAACGGAGTCTGCTCCTCCGGAATTTCAACATTGCCATTGTCTACGTTCTGGTCTGCGTTATTCGCACTATTATCTGCCACGTTATTTGCTGTATTCGTTGCCGCTGTATTTGCTGCATTACCGCCACCATTTGCGCGGTTGTCTGCTGTATTTGACGCATTATTTACTACATTTGCAGTAACACCGGACGGCTGGGCAGCTCCGGGAATGATGACCGTCTCCTCGACCTCACTTACGACTGTCTCTGTCCGTGTTGTGCCCGGAACCACGTTTGTCACCGTGCTGGTGATCGTCTCCACAGCCCCGGTGTAGCGGTATTCAAACGTTGCCGTGTTCTCTTTCCCTTTTTCCAGTTTTATAATTTTACTGCTCTCCGTCGGTGTATAATCCGAAACGGTCACCGGAGTGACCATAATGGTTTCTTCGGCATTTCCATAGATGATCTGTGGAGTTGCAATCTGTTCCTTCGTCTGACTGTCTATGAAACTCACCGTATAGGAAACCGGATCGATCAAACGCTTATAATCCAAAACATACTCTGTATTCCGCTCCACCGCAGTTCCCACAACGCCGTTAAAATCTTTCAACCCATATGCTGCCTCTTTTTCATAGTGCAGGCAGTTAGAAAACCATGATGTCAGCCCTGCATCACTTTCCCAGCCAGGCACTGTAAAAGCAAGTGTATCTCCCTTTGCAACTTTTACTTTAATATAATTTTTTGTCACTTCCATTCCATCGGAAACAGTGATCTTATCTGTATCAAAACTTGCAACATTTCCCGCACGGAATGTCACTGTATACATTCTTTTTTCCACCGCTTCTTTCTCCTCCGAAGCTTTCACCGTTGTCATTGGAAGCACCATCGCCATGAAGATAAAAACCATAAGAAAGCCTGTAATTATTTTTTTTACTTTTTTCATGACTCACGCTCCACCTTTCTTTTTTTCACCGCAATCCCGACAATCACAATACCTGCCACCAGAACTCCTGCAGATACCGTCACTGTCAGAGGATCTCCTGTCCTGACACCATTTGCCAGTGGAACAAGCTGTTCTGTGACAGTCTTTGGAATAACTTTCTTTACAACCTTTGTCACCACATTGTCTTCTCCGTACTCCGTCACATAATTTGTGATCACAACCGGCTTTCTGTCGTCTGCATAGTACGCCCGGAATTCAAATTCCATCGCACCTGCTGCACGCGAATAATCAATCCCATTTGCACTGTCCATGCCCTCGCCGTCTAAGGTCAACGTCACATAGACATCCGCCGATTCCCCCGGATCCAGAGCTGTCATATAACGATACTCATTCAGTTCTGTAATTTCAGCTAAACCTTCGGCACTTGCCACATTTTCTGCATAACCACCTGCATCTGCATCCAGCAAAGATGTCCTGTTCGTATCATTGCCGATCTCCACCTGAAACTCATATGCTCCGCCAGACGCTTTTCCTGCTTCTTCCAAAGCATCCGTTGTCTTCTGCGAAATAAAAAAAGATGCCTTATGACTGTTTTGATTCTCGATTTTAATGACAACGGTCCTGCTGTCTCCGGGTGCCATGCCATCAAAAGCACCGGCAAGCTCTGCCTTATCTTTTGTATACACAAGCTGATTTTCCTCTGTCAGCTGCACAGTCTGAATTTCCGCCGCACTGACCACCGATGAGAATCCACAAGTCCAAATAAGCAACAGAACGGCTGCTATGTTTTTTATTTTCATATGCTCCAATCTCCTTCAACCGTTATCTTGTTTCTGAAACAGACAAAATCGTTCCATTTTCATCAAACTCCGGGAACACGCCAAGCTCTGCTGCGATCGCATCTTTTGCGTTATTCGCCTGAACTGCCGTAACTTCGTATTCTAACGTATAGACTGCATCTGCAAATCCATTTCCCATAGATTCCTTAAAATGAATTCCGTCCATAAAGTTTGTTGTCGTCTGCTCTGGAGCCAGCGGCTTTGTGTAGTACATCACCGTCTGCTCATCATCCTCATACCCGATGATCCAGTCCTGATTATGTACATAGATATCATCCGCCTCCCCTGCACTCACAAGTCCGCCGCTTTTTGTATCCCATGCATGATAAATGACTACTTTTACATACACATCATAACCATCCGGGATATCGTTTTGTACTGCCTTCGGCATGACGATCGTTTCCCCCGGTACGATCGTAACCGGTTCTTTTTCCCCGCCGTCTGCCAGTGCCACAGGCTGATCCCCGATCACCGTGACTCCCACACTCTTAATGGAAATATTTGCCACTGCCTTTTCACTTTTTGTATTCAGAGCTGCAAGCGTTCCGCCAACCATCGTTGCCAGGATCAATACTGCAGCGATTCCCATAAGCATGTATTTTTTCTTCACTCTCCATCTCCTCCGCTCATCCATTGAATTTTTTATAAATCCTTGTGTTATTATAGGTATCCCAGGTCACACAATGGTCACACGAATATTTTATGCAACAGACCGCACGAAAAATGCACTTTGTTTCTTCAATTACGCAAAAATACCTCCCGGCAGATTCGGGGGTGTTACCGCATCTGCTCAGGAGGTATCCTGTCATTTCATAAATATTGATTTTTCTTCACATTTTAAGCAATCATTTTATATCCACTATCTCACATAGATATTGGAAAGATTGTCTAAAATCTCTCCTGCAACATCCGGTTTATTCATCGTGTAAATATGCACATGATTGACACCGTTGGCGATCAGATCAATGATCTGCTCTGTTGCATATGCAATTCCCGCCTGACGCATTGCTGCCGGGTTGTCTCCAAACCTGTCTACGATCGCAAGAAATCTCGGTGGAACCATATTGCCGGACAAAGATGTGATGCGTTTGATCTGGCTTGCGTTGGTGACAGGCATAATGCCTGCTACAATCGGAACATCTATTCCTTTTTTTAATGCCTTGTACATAAAATTGTATAAAATGTTATTGTCAAAAAACATCTGTGTGGTGAGGAACTCGCATCCTGCATCCACTTTCTCTTTCAAATGGTCGAGATCTTCAAAAATCGTTGCTGCTTCCGGGTGTCCTTCCGGGTAGCATGCACCACCGATACAGAAATCACCCTGTGCTTTGATATCTGCGATCAGTTCACTTGCGTGCTTGTACTGATCCGGCAGCGGAAAATCTGCATTTGCAGGAATATCGCCACGGAGTGCAAGGATATTCTCGATATTTGCTGCCTTTAACTCCTCAATGACAGATGCCACCTTTTCTCTGGTGGAAGAGGCACAGGTCAGATGTGCCAACGCCGGAATGTTATTGTTACGTACTTCCTCTGCAAGCTTTACCGTATAATCAGATGTTCCACCTGTTGCGCCGTAAGTGACACTCATATATGCCGGCTTTAATGCCGCCATATCTTTTACGATATTTTTATAATTTTCCAGCTGCGCACCCTGTTTTGGTGGAAAAAGCTCGCAGGAAATCGTCACTTCATCTTTGTTTAATAATTCTGTTAATCTCATCTTTTTGTTCCTCAATCTTCTTTCTTATATATTAAAAACTTCTCAGTTTATCCGTTCCATCATCCACCGTATTCTCGATTTTTCGTATCTCTACAAAATAGGAATAGTTATCGTTTACTTTTACTTCGCAGTGGTCACCTATTTTGTGCCCCAACAATGCTTTTCCGAGAGGCGATTCGTTACTGATCAGATTTTTCAGGGAATTGCCGCGGATGGTTGTGACAATTTTATAGGTTTCTTCCTCGTCATCCTCCGGAAAATATACGGTCACACGGTTATTGATTCCGGCAACACCTTCTTCGGAAGTATCGGATACAATCTCCGCATTTTTCAGCATTCTTTCCAGATACCGAATCCGGCTTTCATTCTGGTTCTTATATTTTTTTGCTGCATGGTATTCAAAGTTCTCACTTAAGTCTCCCTGCGCACGCGCTTCCTTGACCGCTTCAATGGCTTCCTTACGGATCACATGCTTGCGATGCTGGATTTCCTCTTCAATTTTCTTTACATCACTTTCTGTAAGCTGCTCACGCATTTTTCCATCCTTCTTTCTGTAAAATAATTTCCATCAAAATATGCATCCACTGATGCACCTAACACAAAGCACCTCAATTGTAGCCAATCGAAGTGCTTCGTAAAATTTTCCAATATCACTAAAAGAAGATTCTCCGGATATCATAATACATCACAAATACCATCAGGCAAAGAAGAAGTGCCATTCCTGCCAGATGTACATACCCTTCTTTTTCCGGAGGCACCCGCTTTCCGCGGATCACTTCCACGATCAGAAATACCAGACGGCCTCCATCCAGTGCCGGAAGCGGAAGTAAATTCATCACTCCAAGGTTCGCTGAAAGCAGGATCGTCATCTGCAGAAGATTCAGAAAAATCAACAGTGCTCCACCAGATTTGCTTTCCTTATACGTGGTATCCACCGCGCTCACAATGCCCACCGGTCCAGATAACTGATCCACTCCGATCCGTCCTGTCACAAGCTGTTTCAAACTGTCAATCGTCAGATTGATCCAGTATTTAACATTATACGCACTGTATGCGGCAGTCTCAAATACATTGGTCTTAACATAATTGCTGCTCGTAATTCCAATCAGATAATATCCACTGTCATTCTTCTCCGGGGTAACGGAAACCGTATTCTTTTCGCCATTTCTTTTGTATACAATCTTCATCGTCTGTCCCTGATGAAACTGATTGTAAGTAGAAATATCCTTGAAAATATGGATGTTCTTATCATTGATCTTTACAATCTCATCCCCTACCTGAAGCCCTGCCTCAGCTGCAGGCGTTCCTGCATTTACCGTTCCTATGACCGGTTTGTCTACACCGACAAAGCAGATAATAATGAATGCACCAATAAAGGCAAGAATAAAGTTAAATACCGGACCTGCGGCAATGACCGAGATCCTGCGCCACGGCGATTTGCTGTTGAAGCTTCCCTCTGACAGATCCTCTTTCTCATCTTCCCCCATCACACATGCACCGCCGATCGGCAGTATTTTCAGACAGTAATCAAGAATATTTAGACTCAATAGAAATTCAAACAATAATGAGTTTACTAAAAATAATAGACAATCCAATGCAAGATATACCACTTGTAA
>ENA-OPBS01002341-OPBS01002341.1-human-gut-metagenome-genome-assembly--contig:-NODE-2341-length-13347-cov-4.202528_pt1 | contig 13347 bp, 14 predicted proteins | sample MGYA00241074_ERZ501463 | MGnify/ENA primary metagenome ERZ501463 (study PRJEB25962, sample SAMEA2042578) | human gut metagenome | biome: human gut; feature: human-associated habitat; material: faeces...
GTCGTCGGTGGTACGGATAAAGCGGTCGTAGCTGACGTCCAGCAGCTTCCACAGATCCTTGACGGTAGCAACGATCTTGTCCACATACTCCTTGGGGGTGACGCCGGCATCGGCGGCCTTATCCTGGATCTTCTGGCCGTGCTCATCGGTGCCGGTCAGGAACATGACGTCGTAGCCCTGCATCCGCTTGAAGCGGGCCAGCGCATCGCAGGCCACGGTGGTGTAGCTGTGGCCGATGTGCAGCTTGTCGCTGGGGTAGTAGATGGGGGTCGTGATGTAGAATGTGTTGTGTTCGCTCATGGGGGATGATTCTTCCTTTCTGTTGTGGCTGTGTCACAAAAAAGCTCCCGTCCTGCCGGAATGCACCGGACAAGGACGGGAGCTGAACTTCCGTGGTACCACCTTGCTTCGCCGCGCCCTTGCGGGCATGGCCTTGCGTGCCGGGATGAACCCGGCCTCTGCGCGGTAACGGGCGCACCCGGCGGGGGCTTGGCGGCGTGCCGCTTCACCCCCACAGCTCAGAGGCCATCTTCCACCCCGTGCTCACCTGCCCGGTTCCATCCTTCGGGCTTTCTGTCAGGCGCAGGCGGGGCGTACTCTCCTCGTCAAGGCTGTTCGCTTTTTGCCAAAGGGGCACACGACCCCCTTGTTCCTATTATAATACGCAAAAACGGCGGGTTTGTCAACTCTCCTGGTAAAGTGTTCTGCAAAACGGCATTTGACTCGGTTTGTGTATATAAACGAGATAGTTATTAACAAAAAGATACGGTCAGAAATTGCTATCCTATTCTGTGTTTACATGGATTTACACGAAAGCGGCTGCCAATTTTAGCAGAGAGCCGGAAACAGAGTCCAAAAGGTGCTCTAGGGGCTTTATTAGCTGGAAATTAGCTGAGCTAAATGAAAAGTGGCCGCTCTATTGTACAACGCTCACCTTTCATTAGCTGGAAGGCGCGTGGCTGTTCATAGGCACCAGAAGAACACCAGTTGCAAAAAGCAGCTGAAGCCTGTTTCTGGATTTATGATACCATGTCGGAATCGCAGTTGGAATAGGAACATGGCCAGAACACGATATGAAAGGATTCTGACCTATGTGGTGGGAAGTACTTCATCTTGTAAAAAAAACGGTTTTATGGTATTCTTACCTTAGATAAGGAACAGAAAGCAGGTGAACCGATGGCAGAAGTCGAAACGCAAAACAACCTTGATTTTGAGCGCAAGCATGAGGAAGATTTGCGGCGTATCCGTGATTTTCGGCTCATGGATGATAACTTTATGAGCAAGGTCTTTGAGGATAAGCCATGTGCGGAATTCCTGCTCCGGATCATCCTGAATCGGGATGATTTAAAGGTTAAAGAAGTCCATGGGCAGCATGACCTGAACAATATACAGGGGCGTTCCGTGCGGCTTGACATTCTGGCAGTGGATCATGAAAATCGTGCCTACAATGTCGAGGTTCAGCGCAGTGACAGTGGAGCAGTCGCAAAGAGGGCGAGATATAACAGCAGCCTGCTGGATGCCAATCTCACCCGAAAGGGCGATGCGTATGACGCACTGAACGAGACCTATGTAATCTTTATCACAGAGAACGATGTGCTTCGGGGTGGACTTCCTATTTATCATATCAATCGCATCATTGAGGAAATGGGGAAATCTTTCGGAGATGAAGCACATATTATCTATGTAAACTCTCAGATCAAGGACGACACCGCATTGGGAAAGTTGATGCACGACTTTACCTGTACGAACCCGGATGACATGAACTATCCTGTTCTGGCACAGCGGGTGCGTTATTTCAAAGAAGATACGAAGGGAGTGGCAACGATGTGCAGAGCATTTGAAGAAGTGAGAGAAGAAACAAAGCATGAGCAGTCGATTGAAATTGCAAAATCTTTGCTAGAATTTGGGAAAATGACCTATGAAGAAATTGCTCGGTCGGTTCAGCTTCCTGTTGAAGAAGTAAAGGCACTGGATACAAAGAAACCCGCCTGATTTTAATTCAGCCAAGATATTCTTAAAAACAAACAGCGGCAGTTTTCCAAATCGGAAAGCTGTCGCTGTTTATGTATGTATAGGGGCTTATAAGTTCTTTGCAAGATTTTTGATGAGTTCGGCCATAGAGGGGTCAGCCAGCAGTTTAGCAAGAGCTGCTGCCGCATCTGTATCGACTGGACTGGCTTTGGGAGTGGATTGCTCTGCGCGAGGGAGGGCTTCAGGCTCTGCACCATGATGCTGATAGAAGAAATCGTCGAATCGTTGTGCGTTCAAACGCCGATCATCATCCAGAATGTGTGCGTACTGCTCGGTGACCATCGAAGCCTGTGCATGACCGGAATCGCCCTGCACGGCTTTGATATCGCCGCCGTTCAGCTTGAGCTTGTATGTAATGCTGGAGTGTCGGAAGCTGTGGAAAACCACTTTGGGGAGATCGTTTTCCTCAATCAGCTGCTTCAATGCACCGTTAATGGTGGATTGTTCGGTCGGCATTCCCAGCGGGCCGGCAACCACGAGATTATAGTCTGCATACTCTGCACCCAGTGCGTCCTTTGTCATGTCCTGCTCGGCTTTATAGTGGACAAGCATTTCAGCAACTGTTTTGGGGAGGAAGATGGTTCGGATACTGCTGTCTGTTTTGGGGCTTTTCAGAACCTGAACCGTGGTACAGCGGGAACTCAGTGAGGGAAAACGAGTGATGACATTTTTGTTTTCCAAGGCGTTCAGTGAAGCAACGTCCACACGCTGAAGTTCTTTGTTTATGTAAATGGATGCGTGTCCTGCATCAATGCTTTCAGGGGAGATATCCACGCAATCCCAAGTCAGGCCGAGCAGTTCGCCCAAACGCAGGGAGCAGGAGAACGAGAGGTTGATGCACAGCCGCAGCTTCGGATCATCACAAACTTTCAAAGCACGGAACAGCGTTTCGGCTGTCCAGATATCACGTTTCTTGGAAGTGTACTTGGGCAGGGTAGCGTAAATGCAGGGATTCTTTTCCATGAGTTCCCATTTTACAGCCTGCTCAAAGGCACTCCGCAGAATCTTATGAACCGAACGGACTGTACTGGGGGAAACAAACTGGTGCTTCTGCTTCCCACACATAGGGTCAGCAGCCTCATATTTGAGCAACCGCTGATAATACCCCTCGATCACGCGGGTGGTGATATCCTGCAACTTCATCGAGCCGATGAGCGGAGCTATGTAATTGGCGATCAGTGCAGTGTTTGCCTGATAGGTTGAAAGTGCCCATTTGCTTTTTCCATAGAGGGCAACATATTCAGGAAGCAGGTCGTTAAGGGTTTTGCACTGCGGAACTACAAAGGTTCCAACTGATTCCTTGTATTCGACCTCTTTCTTGCGATTCTTGGCATTCGAAAGATCGGTGAAGGTTTCCCACTTCTGCTTGGGGGTGCCATTTGCATCCTTATAGGAATAGACAACACAGAAATTATTGTTGCGCTTGATAATGCTGGCCATTATGTATCTCCTTCCACTTTACGTTTGGATTTCAGAACATCATCGAATACATCTTTTCGGACGCGTTTTGCCCGCCCTACATCAATTGTGGGGATTCCTTCCTCACGAATCCATGTAACAAGGGCGGTGCGGCTGATGCCGTAGAAGTCTTGAATCTCTTGAAAACTGTAATATTTGCCGCTTTTGGGAGATTGCAGTTTCAATGGAGGTTCTTCTGGAACATCTTCGGCCTGTGGCTGAACCTGATATGTAGATTGACTGAGAAGCCATGCTTCAAAGCTGGCTTTGGTAATGCGCCGCCTGTCGGCCACGCGCTCAATAACGAAACAGTCTCGGTATTTTTTGCAGTCGAGAATCCAGTAGACCTTTTCTCTTGGAATGCCGAGCAGTTTTGCCATTTCTGGGATGGAGATGGTTTGCGTTTCAATCTCCCGGTCACGCTCCCGGTCGGCTGCTGTGCGGTAGCGGCTTTGTGACCGGTACCACCGCTCAAATTCCTCTTTGGGAATCCTCATACAGAAGTCTGCCGTTTCTGTTTTCAACTTGCCCTGTCGGATGAGTGTATAGATCGTTTCGGGTTTCACCTTCAATATCTCGGCGGCGTCAGGAACGGAATAGGACCGTTTGCAAAGTTCCTCGCCCGGTGGCGAGCCATTGACCTTATGATATTTGACCTGATTGGCATACCATTTCTCAAAGCTGGAAATAACGATACGCCTTTTGTCGTTTATCAGAATGACTTCAAAGAGATTCTTATGAAGCAGCCAATAGCTGTCTGTTTTGCCAAGGCCGAGAAGCTGCCGCATCTCACGAACCGACATGGTGGTTTTGGTAGTGGCAGGTTCAGCTTTTCCGTATAAGGGAGCCGAAGTATTCCGCATATCATCCATGAAAGACACCTCTCTATCTATGTAAAAGTTTAGCCGGGATTTCTCATCCCGGCTAAAGAATAGCAGATTTCGCTTGAAATGTTGAGGATGTCAAACAGCAGGATTGCGTTCAACAGTGCCATCATTGAGCCATGCTTCAAAGCTGGCTTTGGAAATACGGTAAGCGCCGCTTACCTTAAACCAGCGGAATTCGTTCTGCTTCAGCAGACGATAGACAGTAGGACGGCTCAGGAGCAGCATTGCCATCAGGTCTTCTACGGTATAGCAGCGGCTATCCTTTGCTGTGGAAACAGGGGAGGAAACCGAGTTGGACGAAGGCTCTTCATGGATAATCATTGGATAATACCTCGTTAAATATACTTAAAGTTAAAACTTGAGCGGCAAAGCAGCCCGGCGGCTGCCACCATTATAAATGGTATAGACCTGCTGAAGGTACTTTGTCTTACCGGGAAGATTTACGCCTGCGGTTCGTGCAAGGCGAAAAATCGTGAACGCATCGACCTGCCGCAGTTTGGCAATCAAGCGGCCTTTGTTATATTCGGAGTGATACAGTTCTACAAAGCGGCAGATGCCGAGCAGGTTTGCGGAACTCATGGAATCAGGTTCACCGTTCCAAGCGTTCAGCAAAACATCAAGGGATTTGATATACAGTTCCGGACCCAGCCGGATGAATTCGTGATAGGCGGTTGCAATGCAGCTGATCCGCTGCTTGCCTCGGCCTTCTTCAAAAGAAAGATGAACGCCAGCCAATTCGGTGGCCTGCTGGAATGCAACGGCGGCAGGCTCCCCTGCAAAAATCAGGGCACGGAGTTTCTGCCCGGCACTCAGCCGTTCCGAAATGCCTGTCTGCTGTGCAAACAGGAGGGCTTCTTCCTGCTCGGTCATGTTAAAGTAGACCTTGCAACGAATCTGCAGATCGTCACCACCGTTCAGGAACTTCCGGGCAGCGATGGTGTTCTGCCCGTCCATCACATAGTAGTGACCATCCCGGAAGCTGATTTTCGGCTCATTGGCAACCCGCTCATCGAATTCTTTTGCGATGCGGGCAACACGAGTGGGGTGAAGAGCACGCTGATAAGTGCCGCGCGGCACGATCAGCTCACTGCTGTTCAGGCACATTTCATGGTAAGGTTTTACAACTGCGTTCATCATAAAGGAACCTCCTTCTTTTTTTGCAGAAAATCAATTCCTGATTGGATAATCGAACCGATTTACTTCTTTTCGTTATCGGATAAGCGGAAAGCGGAATACCGTTCATAACAGATATTCCAGCGGAACATAAGCGATTGAAGCGCATCATCCAGTTCTGCAACCATGAACTCAACAGAAGATTTCGTCGGGGTGGAGAGCATCCTTTCCGATATCTACTCAATGCTATGTAGATCGCCTTTTGTGTGCTTGGCGAGAGCAGGGGGCTGACTGTTCAGCACCCGAAGATTCTGAAACTGCTGGGAGAGCAGCTCTTTTGCAGCGGCGAGAACATCCTCCTGCGGAGGAGCCGTAAGGTATTTTCGGAATGACTTGTATCCAATGAACCCAAAGCTGTATTGCAGACACACTGACGCTTGCCACATTTCATATTTGGACAGGTGCCCAAGGTAACTTAACACTCTGGATTTATCTGCGGGGCGCGGGCTTTCGCAAATCGCCATAGATGGCGCACTCAAAAAACGATTGTGCAGAATAAAATGCGTTGGCATGTTTCGCTTTTTGATCTGTGTTGTCAACGGAACGACCAGAAGAACATTGGAATAAAAATTACCGTCAACCTACCGCTCATTCCCTCAGTGGGAGATCATCGCATTTGTTACGGACGTGGCTCATCATCACAGGAACGTGACTGAAGAATGCTTGTTCAGTTTTCAAGGGGCGGGATAGCTTGAGGGCCGCTTTGAACGCTTGCCGAAGCTATGGCTGTATTGTAACCGATGCGGAACGAAATGAACAGGAACTCAGAGTTCACAATTTTTGAGGAAAATAGGAAGTATCGTTCCTGTTTCTCGATGAGCCGTCAAAAATATATTTCTTGACTTTATGTAAGAAATAAAGTATTATACTCGTAAGAAACTAACTTACGAGTATATAAATTCGATAAATACACTTTGGGGAGGGAACAAAATGAGTCGATTTTACTGCCGCGATGAGGAACTTCGGAAGTTAAACAAACGATATGAGAACGGAAAGTTTGAATGCGTTGTCATTTACGGCAGACGCCGTGTTGGAAAAACTGCGCTGATCAATGAATTCTGCAAGGATAAACCGACCATTTTCTTCTCTGCCTTGAATACGACCGGAAAAGAAAATCTGGAAGCCTTGTCCAAGGCAATCATGAGTTTTGAACGACCCAATGCAGAATCATCTCCGGAATTTACAACCTACGATGCAGCATTGGACGAACTGACAGCTCTCTCCAAGGAGCAGCGGATCGTATTTGTAATTGATGAGTACCCTTATCTTGCAAAGGCTAAACCCGCTATTTCCGCAATGCTTCAGCACATCATCGACCATAAATGGACAGATTCCCCAATGTACCTGATCCTGTGTGGCTCGTCCATGAGTTTTATGGAAAGTCAGGTCTTGGGCAAAGAAAGCCCTCTGTATGGGCGCAGAACAGCGCAATTCAAGATCATGCCGCTGGATTATAGGGAAACTGCGGTATTCCATCCGAATCTGTCTGAGGAAGATAACGCCCTGATTTATGGCATCACAGGCGGCGTTCCGCATTATATCAACAAATTGGATGTTCGGGACAGCGTAGATGAAGCACTGATGGAAAACTTGTTTGACCGTTCCAGCTACCTCTATGAGGAACCGGCCAACCTGTTAAAGCAGGAGCTGCGTGAGCCTGCAATTTATAATGCAATCATCAAGGCAATTGCAGAGGGGGCTTCTCGCCTGAACGACATCACCACAAAAGTTGGTGAAGAAAACTCTGTGGTGGCGAAGTACCTCAAAACGTTGATAGACCTTGGAATCGTCAAAAAAGAAACGCCGATCACAGAGAAACCGGGCAAAAAAACGATCTATCTTCTGGCGGACAATTTTTTTCGTTTTTGGTACCGTTTTGTGCCGGTCAATGCAAGTGCCATTGATTCGGGGCGGATCGCAAAGACCTACCCCCATGCGGTGAAGCAGTATTTTCCAGACTATATGGGCCTGATTTTTGAGAAGATGTGTCAAGACTATTTGCTCTATTATGCGAATGATCTTCCTATCGAGTTGAGTGAGATCGGGCAGTGGTGGGGAACCGACCCTCAAAAAAAGAAGCAGATCCAGATCGACATTGTCGGAACGCCGGTTGAGGGTAATGACTATATCATTGGCTCCTGCAAATACCGCAATGAAAAAATCGGTTTGGACGAACTGGAACTGATTCGGGAATATGCAGCAGTCTTTGGGAAAGGAACAAACTACCACTACTACATTTTCTCGAAAGGCGGATTTACGGACGGTCTGCTTCAGGCACAGGAACGCGGAGAAGTACAGCTGCTTACCCTTGCCGATATTTTTGAATAACACAAGAAACGCTCTTGCCGGTGTAAAACTGGCAGGAGCGTTTCTTGTTGAAGTGATTATAAAAGACCTTTGATTTTTTCAAGATGATCTATAGCGGCTTGCAGTTCATTTTGAAACTGATTCCTAGAAGGATCTCGACCCAAAAGAAGATAATCCATACTGACATGGAAGTATTCTGCAATATCGATCAGGATTTTTACAGAGCCATTGGAGCTTCCCCTTTCAAGATCGCCCAGGTGGTGATGGGAAACACCAAGTTTTTCAGCAAGTTTTTCCTGCGATAACTTCGCATTTGTACGCAAAGTAAAAATACGGTTACCAATAGCATTCGGATCAAAACTCATGTGTGACCTCCAAATTTTCGATAAAGCGTGAGAAGTCGAAAACTCGGAGTTGCTACGGATATCTAGCCGCTTGGGGCATCCACGAAAAATGGACAAATCATAACCCCGCGTTTTCACGCGGGGTTATGATTGTATAATTCTTAGCCGTTCCGTCATCTTCAACTGTTCCATCATCTGTGATTGCATTGTAATCCGCCATTGCACCTGAACCTTCGATGCTCAGTGTATATGTAGGATTCTCCGCAGCCGTATTGTTTTGTTCCACTTCCCAAGAAACACTTTCCGTCTGATCTTCTGCACCGCAAGGGCCGCTTGTTGCTGCATTTTGTGCCAGCACAGCCAAGGCAGACGTATTCCCCACCGTTTCCGCAAACGCCGTGACCGCCGAAGCAGGCACCATGGAGACGGCCATACAGCCCGCCACCAGCAAACTTACTACACGTTTTGGTTTCATAAACTTTTTCCTCCCTTATGAAGTATCCCAAACGCTTTTCCCTGCACCCGCCGCAAATGTAAAAAGGAGCCGCACCTGCCCCGAAAGGCTGGTGTGACGCTGTGGTGTACTTATGGGGAAGTGCAGCTGGCTGCCCGGTCTGGGCCCTTTAGCTTTGCGTCGCAGCCTTCCAGCTGGTTTGCCGATTCTTCTGTTTTGTGGGGGTGCTCTTTTGCATTTTATTATACCCCCCTTATATAAAAATCAAGGGGTTTTCCATGAGTTTGTCATTTGTAACAAATGCAGTCTATTTTTTAGTGCGATTTGACGGGGGGTGGGGGTGACCCTCTCAGTTAAAGACTTTGGCTGAGAGGGTTAGGCCATTACTAAGAAAACGCCGCCGCACAGGTCGCAATTCTGTGCAGCGGCGTTCCTATGGAGGATGATAAAGTATCACTTGGAAATGGCGCAGTTATTCGTACAGGGCATCAAAGTTGGTCAGTTCCACCTCATGCTCATCCAGCCAGCGACGAACCTGCGGGTCACACAGGGTCGCCAGATCACGGCAGCGGGGCAGGGTCAGGGAAGTATTGTCCAGAAGGTACTGATCCAGATAACCCGGATGGAAATGTAGGATATTGTACTCGTAGGGAGAGCTCAGGATGCCGAAGCGGTCTTCCAGCCAGTCCTCCGGGCGGCTGCCCCGGTTCAGAATCTCCATTGCGTTGCTGTTGCCCAAACTGAACAGCTCGCAGGCCGGTTTCATCGGCAGTTCTTCGGCCAGCGTATCGCCCATGTTATGGATGCCCAGCTTCTTTCCGATATCCCGGAACGCCTGCTCCATGGGCCTTGTCATGGCGCTGTGGCCCTCAAAATGCCGGGGATAATGTCCCACAAGTTCTTTGTGCCGGTCCAGCTGGGCCATGGTCTCGGTATACAGGTCCTCATAGCTGGGGTAAACTTCGCCCTTGCATTTGGCATCATTGGGATTCTCGCTCTTCCACAGATAGCTGCGGTAGAACATTCCCTCTTCGTTTACCAGCGTGGGCACCTTTTCCGGGGCGCTGACGGGGCGGTACTGCACAAAATTGGTGTGCTGGACCAGCGGCACCTCCGGGCACTCGCTCTGCCAGAGTTTCACCGCATGGGGGACGGCGGCCATGTTGCTCATCAGCGAGAGGGTGCAGACCACGCCCTCCTTATAGGCTTTGATGACACCATAGTTGTATGCCTCACTGAAGCCGAAATCATCGGCTACTACGATCAACTTCTTGCTCATAGCTGTTTCCTTCGTCCTTATCGGTTCAGATAATCCGCATTGAAGATCTTGCCCTCGGTGCTGCGGTCATAGACTTTCCGGCCCTCGGCGTAGGTGACCTGTGCCTGATAATCGTCGCTGATGACCACCAGATCTGCGTCCTTGCCCACTTCAATGGTACCCTTGCGGTCGGCAAAACCATACTTGATGCAGGGATTGAGGCAGGCCATCTTCAGGCAGGTCTCCAGCGGGATGCCAACATTGTTCACCAGATTTCCGATGTCGAACAGCACCGGCTGGCTGGAACCGCACAGGCGGCCGGTATCGGTCAGAACAAAGCCCTCCGGGGTCACATTCAGGGCCATCCCCTCAAAGATGCCCTCATACTTGCCCACCGGTGCACCGGACAGAGCCGTACAGTCACTGACCATCATGAATTTGTCGGTGCTCTTGACCTTGAAGTAGATGCCCAGCATCTCATCGCAGATGTGCAGGCCGTCGCAGATCACCTCACAGGTAACGTTTTCATTGGTCAGGGCTGCTCCCAGACCGCCGATGTCCCGGTGATGCATATCGGTCATGACGTTGCCGGTATGGGTCGCCACACTGATGCCCTTGGCATAGGCGGCCATGGCCTGCTTATAGTTGTTGTCACTGTGGGCGGCCGCCACTGTGATGCCCTGCGAGAGGAAATACTCGATGATGGGGTCCATCCCGGGGATCTCCGGTGCCAGTGCCACAAGACGCAGCCACCCGCCGCCGGCTTCCACCATGGCATGTGCCGTCTCCATACTTACCTCCGGCCAGCCGGTACGGATGCCTTTTTCACCGGTGCGGTTCAGCCAGGGGCCTTCGCTGTGGATACCCAGAAGCACGTCACCGGCACGGTGAAGCTGAAATTCTTCAAGGGTTCCTGCACGGTGGTGGGACGGAAGAGCACCTACTCGCTCTATGATTTCGGTCTGGCCACCTACGACGCCGACGACGCCTTCGACCATCAGGCCGCCAAGGGCTTCATCGACATCCACGGCCTGTCCTGCAAGGTGTGGGCGAAAAACCGGCTCGCCACGGGCGCGCGCATGCCCTCCTACGACGACGTGAACCTCGCGAACACTGCTTACGGCAAGATGAGCGCCGTGGTGGAGGAAGCCGAGGAGATTCTGGAAGGCGCCGACGCCGTCCAGATGAAGTGGGACGTGGACGCCATTTCCTGAGCAAAACCGCAGATATGAAACGAGCAGAGCCTCCACCGAAAGGTAGAGGCTCTGCTCGTTTTATATCTGGATTCTTTATGATAAACTGGAATTTATCTAACTTTTCCTTGAAAGCCTAAATTCTTCAAAGCATCTTCTCCAAACTTTGCAAAGTCACTTTCTGCACCAAAAGAAAAGAAAACTTTTTTACCACCAGTGGCAATAATATCTGCACTCTGATACCCCTGATACTCGGATAACATAATTACTAAACTGGCATAACTTCCTGTTCGTAAAAACAAGTTTTCAAAAATTAATAGTAGTGTTTTGGTGTCTCCCAATTCACGTATAATTTCGTCTTTGAATTCGAACTTACGTTTATCAAATTCTTCTTTGATTTTATTGATAATATCTTCTTTTTCCATGGATTCTAATTGTGTAAAACTTACCTTTGTTCCCGTCAATTTTTCTACTTTACACGGAAGTTTTTCACCATTATCATCATATTGATTTAGAGAATCTTTATTCATAGAGATGTAATACTCATATGTATCCCCATCTTTTCGATATACAGTATCCCACCTTGCCGTCTGAGAAAATGCAAAAAATGTCAGACGACCAATCCCTTTTCTCCCATGAGGTAACGTATGATTTGTTTTCTGAGACGCATTTGCTTTTTTAGAATCATTAAATGGTTGAAATTTATATTTCAATTCATCATAATTAATTCCACATCCATTATCACGTATTGTAATCATATTGATGAGTCCCATTTTATTTCGATTTAACTCAACTTCTACTTGTGTTGCAAATGCATCAAATCCATTCCAAATATATTCACAAATAGCATCTAACGGCTTTATATTTTTCAAATTTTTTTGTATGCCTTCTGGTGTAATAAGAACACTTTTCATCTTTTCACTCTTTTCTATTGTAATTTATAAAACTATATAATACTTTTCAATATCTATAAATAGAATGTACTACCTTTGGATTTTTCAATCATACATTAACTCCTTTTTCTCTCACATAATCGGTAATATCTTCTACCAAATATTCTTTTCCCTGTGTATGAAGAACATCGTAACATTTAATAATATAGTTATCCAAAATTCCGGTTGAATTTAATATTTTATACACTTTGGCTGGAGACATCTTCCACTTATCCGCAAGACTATACAGCATGAATATTGAAAAACTCAATTCCTTTTTCTCACACATAATCACTACCAACCTTTCTGTCATATTTATATTTAGATTATAACAAGTATTTTATGTTCATACACCAATTTTTTCAATTATTATGAAAAAAGCAGGTAATGAAAAGGCATAAAACCTCTTCATCTACCCGCTTTTCACCTATGTACCAAATGCAGAACGACCACCTTCACCTAAACAGCACTATCTTTCGAAACATTTAAATATTGTTTCACTCTTGTAAGTCCTTTAATATGTTGGTTTTGTTTGTGTTATCACATATTCTCCACTATTTTCTATCAAATATAATACACGATATAATGGAACACTTTTTTCGGTATTATATTGCCGTATTTTATTCCAATTTATTACTATGCAACATCCTTCAGCATGAACAGAAGCTGTCCATCACCTTTTGCCGGCAGTCCCGGTGCAAATCTTCCTGCTGTGCCTTTCTTGAATTCCGCTGTGGCCTCTTTTTCCTCACGTTTCCACGGAATACCGAACGGTGGATTGCTGATAAGATACCATCCCCTGTAAATGCGGATTCATCACCAGCTACAAGAAGATCACTCATCAGATAAATGATGTCGCGGCTTGTGAAATGTGCTCCGACTTCTTCGTTATATGATTCAGAGAATCTACGAACAAGATTTTCAAATATATATCCCATATCAACAGCACTGATTTTCTCAGGTGAAAAATCGCCCTTGTCTGTACAGAAATCAGAGATTACCTGATACAGAAAACCTGCTTCTTCCATAAATTACTGAAATAAATTATTTAAAAACAGCCGGAACGATTTTCTGCTGTTCTACATCCACTATGCCGTAGGTATTCAGTCTGAGTTTCGGAATAACCGGAAGGCTGACAAAGGCAAGTGTCATAAAGATACCACTGTCCTCCGCCACGCCATGTGCTTTGAGGGCATCCTCCAACGCCTGCATTTTCTCCGCTACGCTCTCTGCGCTTTCGGTACTCATCAGACCTGCAACCGGAAGTGCAACTTCTGCCATGACCTGTCCGTTTGCCACAAATGCAAGAC
>ENA-OPBS01002343-OPBS01002343.1-human-gut-metagenome-genome-assembly--contig:-NODE-2343-length-13345-cov-2.845448_pt1 | contig 13345 bp, 4 predicted proteins | sample MGYA00241074_ERZ501463 | MGnify/ENA primary metagenome ERZ501463 (study PRJEB25962, sample SAMEA2042578) | human gut metagenome | biome: human gut; feature: human-associated habitat; material: faeces...
TCCTGCGCCTGCGCTTCGGCCTGGAGGATGGCCGCCCCCGCACGCTGGAGGAAGTCGGCAAGGAGTTCAACGTCACCCGTGAACGCATCCGCCAGATCGAAGCCAAGGCCCTGCGCAAGCTCCGCCACCCCAGCCGGGCCAAGCGCCTGCGGGATTATCTGGATGAATAAACTGCATTGCAAGAGTAAATGGTGACAAAATGCACAAGGGTGTTTTTGGTGAGAACGTGCAAAACTCAAAAATCAAGAGCCAAAATGCGCAAAGCTTACACGCGCCCGTGCGTACCATGAAATCGCGGGCTTGACAAAAATATTGGGCCAAAATGCGAAAAATGGCTTGACAGCAAGGCTTTTGAGGTGTATACTGCATTAGTATCACATAATGGCCTAGTGCGCCAAAAAGGGAGTTTGCGCAGCATGAGCGGAACGGGTCCCACCGAAAAGTTTGTGCAAAACGCCGGACTTCTGCGCGCGGTGCAGGCCGAATTATGTGTGTCTGCTCAAATTCGACCTGCATTTTGCAACATCCGTAGAGTATAAAAGTAAGGAGTGGTTGATTTTATGATGAAAGTCAAGCCCGTAAAGCTCGGCAAAACCGAGCGCATGAGCTTCTCCCACATCGACGAAGTCATCAGTATGCCGAACCTGATCGAGGTCCAGAAGAACTCTTATCAGTGGTTCCTGGACGAGGGCCTGAAAGAGGTCTTCCACGACATCGGCACCATTGAGGACTACACCGGCAATCTGGCACTGAGCTTTGTGGACTTCCGGCTGGATAAGGAGCCGAAGTACAGCATCAAGGAGTGCAAGGAGCGCGACGTGACCTATGCAGCACCCCTGCGCGTCACCGCCCGTCTGCTGAACAAGGAGACCGGCGAGGTGAAGGACCAGGAGATCTTCATGGGCGACTTCCCCCTGATGACCGACGCCGGCACCTTTGTCATCAACGGTGCAGAGCGCGCCATCGTCAGCCAGCTGGTCCGTTCTCCCGGCGTATTCTACGGCCATGATCACGATAAGGTGGGCAATGACCTGTACAGCGCCACCATGAACCCCAACCGCGGCGCCTGGCTGGAGTACGAGACCGACGCTTCCAACGTGTTCTATGTCCGTATCGATAAGAACCGCAAGCTGCCCGTCACCGTGCTCTGCCGCGCACTGGGCCTGTCTTCCAACGAGGACATCCTGAACTACTTCGGCGAGGATGAGCGCATCCTTGCCACTCTGGAAAAGGATACCACCAAGAACACCGAGGAAGGTCTGCTGGAAGTTTACCGCAAGCTGCGCCCCGGTGAGCCTCCCACGGTGGAGTCCGCTACCAGCCAGATCGATATGCTGTTCTTCGATCCGCGCCGGTACGACCTGTCCCGCTTCGGCCGCTATAAGATGAACAAAAAGCTGTCTCTGGCACGCCGCATCATGAACCATGTAGCTGCAGAGAACGTGGTGGATCCCTTCACCGGCGAGATCCTTGTCGAGGCCGACAAGAAGATCGACCGCAAGCTGGCCGAGCAGATCGATGCCGCCGGCGTGGATCTGGTCGTGCTGAAGATCGATGATCCCATGAAGGATCAGCCCCACAAGGTCAAGGTCATTACCAACGGCTGCGTGGACGCACAGGCCATCATTGATAGCTACTACCCTGCATTCAAGGGTGTGGATGTCAAGGAGTGCGGCATCAACGAGCGCTGCTGCCTCAAGGAGCTGCGCAAGATCCTTGAGACCGTGTCGTCGGTGAAGGAGGATCCTTACGCTACCATCACGGAGGTATATATCAAGGGTTTCGCGTCGCCGGAAGGTACCTATAAGCATAACACTTATTTGGCCGAGCATCGCGCCAAGGCGTTGATCGAATATGTGAAGGGTCTTTACCACTTCGAGCAGGCCCGTTTCACGGTGGATTTCGAGCCGGAGGACTGGGCCGGATTGGAGAAACGGGTGGAGAACTCCTCGCTTGCGGACAAGGAGGAGTTGCTGGCCATCATCCGTGCGGACGAGCCGAAGGATTACGACCGCCGCGAGGCGAAGCTGAAGGCGTTGAACGGGGGGGCCTCGTATCGGGTACTCTTGCGTGATATTTATCCCGCCTTGCGCCATTCGGATTACGCGGTGCGCTATACGATCCGTTCGTTTACGGTAGAGGAGGCCCGTGAGCTGATCTATTCGGACCCCAGGCAGTTGAGTCTAAACGAGATGTTTCAGGTGGCGCAGACGATGGAACCGGGTAGCGACGCTTACCGCGAGGTCTTCGAGATTGCCGTGCGTATGTATCCGGAGGATCCGGTGTCGAATCTGAACGCCGCCCTTACGGCGATCGACGCAGGTCGCTTGGAATCGGCCCGCCGTTATTTGGCGAAGACTTCCGATTCTGCGGAGCGTACCTTGGCGGAGGCGGCCATCGCCATGCTGGAGAACCGCTTGGACGAGGCGGAGGCCCTGCTGGGCAAGCTGTCCGGTGATCCTTCCGTAGCCTCGCAGGTGGAGGAGAACTTGAGGCAGATCGCCGCGAAGCGGGAGGAACTGGCGGATTGATGGCGAGAGCTGTGATCGCAGGATGATAATAATGAGTGTCAAATATAAAAACGGATGAGAAACATGAAAAAGAATTATTTATTAAGCGCGGCCGCCGCTTTCTTGCTGGCGGTTACGGGTTGCTCCGATGATATCGAAAACGGAGGTAATTCCGGTGGTGAGGACGATGGCGGCAAAGTCTATATGACAGTGAACGTCTCCACGGTGTCGAAGGGGGCATTGACGAAGGCGGGAGGAACTCCTTCTAATCCTAATAACGATGGTGCCGGCTGGGGCGAGGACGGCAACGGTTTCTTGGAAGAGTTCGATGGCGCTAATGAGGGTAAGGTGTATGATGTTAATATCTTCTTGGTGAAATATGACGGTAATACATTTGACTCTAACCCCTTGGACTTCTTTAATGATGACGCAAATAAAAATTTAGAGATTGCCGGACAGGGTTGGTATGAATCTAAGACTGGTGTTGATCCGAGTGGAGGTGGCGAGCCTAATCATGACAGTGCCGGAAAAGTGACGATGAAGGTGACGATGAATGAGGAGCTGACAGCAGAAGGACATACGTATCAAGTCTTTACGGTAGTTAATGCCGGAAATAGAATAGAGGGTATTACTACTTTGGGTGACTTACGAGACAGAGTAACTTTAAAGGATTTATGGACTGGCACTAATCAGGTTTCGAAAGCGGATCACTTCATTATGTCTACGCACAAGATGAAAGGCGTAGATGGCATAGGGAATTCGCTTGTTCGCATTTCCGTGGAAAATACAGATGAGACGAAACCGGCGACAACAACCGTATTCGTGGAGCGTATGGCCGCACGTATCGACTTGGGATATGCTGCTGTATTAGAGACAGATAAAATACTCGAAAGCTCTCCGGTAAAGAATAAAGGCTCATTCAAATTGACGGGTTACAAGGTCGTGAACCAATGGAAGGGTAACAGCTACGTGTTTAAGCAGGTCTCTCCTAAAGCGACAAAGAACTTTGGCGAAGGGTCAAGTTTAACGGATGCGATGGTTGGAAGTTATACTAAAAGTGGTAATGACTTTAAATATTTGGGTGATGAAGTATGGTCTATGACGGTGCTAAATAATGCGGATGGCTCTTATAATTATGTGCTGGATCCGTCGATCAACCGAAAAAAGGTACCTATGAATGAAGGCGATGATCCTTGGACTCAATTCGAGGACTCTTATATCAACTATTTTAATCCGGAAAACAAAGACTTAAATAGGGTTGAGAATATGGCTAAGATTCCTGATGCTAATACTGAAGCTTTTTATAAAGGATTGAATGATAGAATATATTACCCCGTCGTGTACACCAAGGAGAACACGTTGGATCGTGAGGCGCAAGTAAATGGTTATTCTACCGGCGTTATTTTCGAGTCTGAGTTTATGCCAGATGGTGATAATTTTAAAGTCAGTTTCTATAATAAAGATGCGGGTTCTATTGAGTCTGTTCCTTTAGATAACAATAAAACATTCCTTTTGGCAGTCCATAAGAACGGTGAGGGTGCGACTGTCCGTTCTGTCTATAAAGATCTTCCGTCTGTTGCCGCTTGCGCATTTAATTTGGAAGAGGGTTCGAATCCTAATTTATTGAAAGGCTTAATGAATGGCTGGGATGGGATAACATTACCGAATTTTGCTGATGTACAAAAGGCGATTAATTCCATGTCTGATCAGAACGGATTTGAGATTGCGTTTAAGAAATATCTTAGTGACATGATTAAGGGCGAAACAAACTGGAAGGAAGAGCTAACAATGCGCCTATGCTATACTGAATTTAGAAAGAAACAAAATGAGAATGGCGGTGGTCATCTCCCTGATACCTACACTGATCCGAATGATTTCACCCCGGATCAGATCGGTAATTTGTACCAATTCTACAACGTTTCCTTATACAAAGGCGGAAAGAGCTATTACAAGTTCTGGATCCGTCATAACGATAACGGGAACGATGGTATGATGGGCGTGATGGAGTTCTGTATCGTGCGTAACAACGTGTACCAATTGTACGTGACGGGTGTGCGTGGCTTAGGTGACCCGCTGCCTTACACGCCGGGTAAGGATACGCCGGACAAACCGGATGAGACGGATGATGTTACCATCGACGTCACCATCTACGTGAAAGATTGGGTGAAACGCACGAACAAAGACATCATTATTTAACCCTACCCCTCCGGGGGATTCCTACGATGGGCATTGTAAGCTCCTTACGATGCCCATCCAAGCCACCTTACGATGCCCATCATAAGAACCTTATAATGGGCATCATGGTTTACCTCCATCCCCGGTAGTACGGGCGGAGGATTACTGTGTATCTTAATAAAATGATTATGAACCGTTTATTTCATACCTGCAAACAGTTGATTGGCGTAGCTGCCTTGTCCGTGGGGCTATACGCTTGCGATTGGATACACGACGACTCGCTGCCGCTTTGCGAGTTCCGGCTGTATTTCAAGTACGACTATAATATGAAATTCGCCGACGCTTTCCAGCATGAGGTAGACTTCGTTACGCTCTTCTTCTGCGACCAAGAAGGGAACTTCCTCTTCCAGCGGCGGATCGAGAAGAGCGAGCTGGACGAGCGGAACTCCATCGCCCTCGACATGGAGCCGGGTACCTATCAGGTAGTCACTTGGGCCGGGCTGGACAAGGGCAGTTACGCATGGAACGATCCCGCCGAGGCGTCGCGGGCTGTCGAGAGGGCGCAAGACGTCAAGGTACGTACCTTGCGTGAGGACGATACGACACAACCCAACGAGCTGCACCCGCTTTGGCATAGCCTCGATACCTTCACCGTGACGCGCGACATGCCCGAGGAGAAGGTGATCAGCCTCGCCAAGAATACCAACAAGCTACGTGTCGTGCTGCAAAACGTGATGGGGGAGGACATGGACGTGAATAACTTCTCCTTCCGGATCGTGGCCGACAACGGGTATATGGATTACGACAATTCCCTGCTGCAAGATCCCACCATCCACTACCTGCCTTATTATACGGAGAACGTGGAGCTGGGAGCCGACCCGACCCCCGGCGCTACCGTGGGCGGGCAATACGTGGCCGTGGCCGAGATGAACACCATGCGCCTGATGGCGGGCCGCAACTACCGCCTCATCATCCGTCACCACGGATGGGAGAAGGATGTGCTGAACGTGAACCTCAACGATTACCTCCTTCTCACCAAGATGGAGGGGCACCGTATCTCCCCGCAGGAGTATCTGGACCGGCAGGATGAGTACTCGATCATCTTCTTCCTTACGCCGAAGGTATGCCCCGATTGCCCGGATAAGCCTACGCCTCCGTATCCGCCGGGACCTGACAATCCTGACAACCCGGATAATCCCGATGGGCCTGATCCGGAAGACCCTACGATCGTGGGGTACGCCTGCTTCAAGATACAGGTGAAAGACTGGGTGATCCGTATCAACGATGGTATATTGTAAACTGAGATTTATTAAATAGCGCGAATGATGAGACGTTATACCCTATATAACCAATTGATGGCGGTCGCCGCCGGTCTTTGCCTCTGCTGGCTCTGCGTAGCCTGCGGCGAAGACCGGGGGGGCGATCTCCCCGACGACGACCCGAACAGTTGTGTCGTGACCATCACCCTGCGGACTTCCCGCTCGGCACGACCGCCGCAAACGAAAGCCGGCGAGACAATTACTTGGGAAGATGATGATGAATACGAGCGAGACATCACGGACTGGCTGGTGGTGGCGTATGATGATGAGAACGCTGAATTGGCCGGATATACATCTAGAGAGGGTACGTGGACGCCGGATGTCAATGATCCTGATGATTCTCATACGGAGGTAGAGATGAGGTTACCCCTCGGCAAATACTCTTTTTATGCGTTCGCCAATTTGCAGTCGCTGGAAGATGGTACATCGTTGTATCAAAAAATTACCGGGGCACATTCCTTGGCGGAACTGTCGGAGGTGAAGATATTGGACTCGGGAACGAGTATCGATACAAGGAATGAGGAGAAAAAGGGTAAATTCGGAGGCGAGGAAGCGTCTCGAAAGCGCATCCCCATGAGCAGCTACGCCCAGGAGTATACGCTGAAACCCGCTCCGGCAGAGAACAAATTCGAGATTCCCTTGATCCGCATGATCGGCAAGGTACAAGTGAAGATAACTAACAACTTAGACAAACCTATAACCGTAAAACAATTGGACATCATGAACCTCCGCAAGGGAAGCCTGCCGATCTGGCTCTTGCCTTGGGGAAATAACAAGTATTTGGAGACTGCCGGAGAAGGTGGTGCGGAGCGACTGGCCCCGAATCTTCCGACTGGAGAGACGGTAGAGGAAACGGATTTATTTAAAGAGGAGATCATCCCTTCCGAAGCGAATCAAGAGGTACCTGCGAAGATCAAGGACGGTGCGGAAGGCCACAACATAAAGACTTATACCCGCTACATCCCCGAAGGCAATGCGGGGGCGAGAGAGATCCTGCTGGGTGTCGATATCGAAGGCCGTCCTCGCACGGAGCATACCACGAGCTTCGGTTTCGTGCGCCGCAACGACCTGCTGATTATCCCGGTCTTGATAACCAACATCACGACAAAATTGGAAGTAGCCGAGCAACGCCTCCCCATCGGAGTCTACCCGACCGCCTTGGTCTATGGTGAGAAGACGGGCGTGCAGATCCTGACACCTGTAGAACACACCCTGCAAGCCGCCGGCGACTTGTCGATCCGTTTCGAGATATCCGGCATAGATGGCGTGACAGGAGATTTCTCCATCAAGGGCTATGAGGAAAAGGAGGGGGGAAATGTCGCGACAGAGAAGTACAGTTCCGTCAGCTGGAAGAATGCCGATGCGAATAAACCGCTAATCACGGCCATAAACGTAGACAGAACGAGCTTTGAGACGGATGCGGAATTGGATATTCCCGAAACTGCGCTTACGCCGGGTACGGGACAAGGCGGTCTGAAGAAAGCCGGCTCTTTCACGATCCGTACCCAAGAACTGGGCGGAGAAGCGGATGCCACGGTCGTCCTCACACTCGTGATAAAATACGGCGAGAACATGGAGCAAGAGATGCAAATCCCTTACACCATTCAAATAAGAAACTACGAAAAACAACAACAACCATAATATAACAACAACAAACTAAGAAAGGAGGACCTGACGGATGAAACCATCAATCAACCTACGATATAAATCCCTGTTATTAACTTGCTTGCTGATCCTGTCCGCCGGTACGGTTGCGTCGGCGTGGGGGCAGACGTACACAATCAATTATAAGAATGGTTCACCCCAAACCGGTATTACAGAACGTGTGGATACGGTGTATATAGCGGACGGGGAAGCGAGGGAGTTGTTTATTCCGGAGTTGAGAAGTGTTCATTTATCAAATTATCATTGGTATCTCCGTTGGTATCGATTGAATGGTGAAACCCTGACAAAGGATAATATAAAAGGTAAAGGTGTAAATCCTACGGATGATGGTTCTTTTGTGCTGGGAGGTTCCTTGGATCCTAATCCTAGGACGTATGATGCTTGTTTACAGGATGCGGGAACTTCTCTTTTTTGGTATAGAGGTTTTAACAAAAACAAGGATGTACCGGGAGCGTCTACGGTTGAATATAAAGTACAGAAGGTGGAAGACGATTCTGTTTTTTGTGATGTGAGCCAAAATATAGATTATGTTGATGGAGAAATAAATTCTTCCAATAAATTTACAGAACCAACCCTTTCCATACGCTATAAGTTCGTTATTCGTCCGGCTAAGGAGATCGCTGAGCGAATAAAAGCTTCCGGAGCGAATGATACGATTCCTTTTATTAAAGAGGATATATACGTTCCTGAAAACAGCGAGACGATCAATATACAATTGGGCCAAATTGCCAATAACTATGCGTGGTACGATGAGAATAGCACAACTATTGTGCAGGGAGATTATTACCAATATCGCAGAGATGGAGAGAAATGGACAAATATTGAATCGGGCGATAAACTTCATTGGAAGCAGATGATAAGTTCGATAGAGGTAGGTAGGAAGCCTGTGACGTATGATGTGCGGGCGGTAAATGGAGACAAGTATAGTCCTGTGCTGGCTCAATACAAGCTTATCCCCGGTGATTATGGTTTTATGTTGCAGTCGGGGCAAGAAACATCCGATGATACAAGACGTAACCCGGATAAATATCCGGATCTTTATGAGAGAATCGGGTATATAAATTTCGACCGGGGGGATACAATACTTATAGGAAAATTAACCCCGGAAAACAATATAGCGGATATTGGTTTTCCTAAAGATAAGGGAAAATGGTTGGATTTGGGAATTACGGAGTATGCCCCGTATGATTATAAAAATCACATCGAAACAACTCGGTTTAGACCCCTGCAAAATCAATACGGTTTGTTTCGAACAGCGAATGTAGATAAGGTATCAACGCCAGGCGTAAAGATTGGTGGCAGAGAGTATTTTTGGATTATGAACGTTACAACTGGAGTTAAAGAACAAATTTACGACCGGACTTATTATAATACTAAAGGAGATTCATTAGGTTATTTCTTTTATGTAGATGCTGCGAATTTGCCGGGACGCTTGGTGAAAATGGAATTGGATGGTGATATATGCCAACATACCGGTATTTTGGTTAATTTTTGGGTGAATGATATGACTACTACCTTCTACGGCAACGAATACAATGCTTATCCTCTTCCTCCTAATATTAATATGAATTTTATCGGAGTGAAGAAGGGGGAGGATGGTAAAGAGGTTGAAGTCGTTTTACACCGTTTTTCTTCGGGAAATGCAAAGACTAGTTATACCGGTGATCTTATTAATGGCAAGCCAATTAATGTAAACATCGGCAAATGGCAACAATTAATGTACACCTTTTCTGTGCCCGAATCGCTTGTTGGTTATGACAAATATTATCTAGAAGTACAAAACAACACCCTTCACTCTAACGGTGCGGACTACGCCATCGATGGTCTGCGTATCTACCGCACCAAGCCCAAGATCGACGTGAAACGAGTAGATGTATGTTCCTCTGCCAACTTAACTGTTTCTACGGAATATGAGCTTTTGCTTAATAATATGGGGTGGAGCATTCAACCGAATGCGTTGGCTGTCATTGAAGATAAAATGAAAGACGGTGTTACGGAAGACTCAAAGCATATATGGAAATACCGCTATGGTTTGATGGGGGGTGATCCAAGTCAAAGGGAAAATAATCTCAATAAAACGATCGGAAACGTTTATATCGGAGCTACCGATAAAAGGGAAACCGGGAAGATAGACAAGCCTGAAGATTGGATTACATTGAAGACGGATTTGAAGGACTATGCGAATGAGAACTATAACAATCGAAGCAAAGTGTATCGTATCATCGTTCCGACAGAGAAAGGGTTAAATCATGATGGATTTCAAGGTCTGACAAGTTATGAGACCGCAATGCATCGGCAGATTGTTGTCAACCTACGTATGATCAATGATTTCTTATACGATGCCAAGAGCAACGTTTGGAATGCGGATATAGACACACTCGTTACAAAAAAATATGGTGGACTATACGAGGATAAGGCAGCCTATATCAACTATTTGACAGAGGGTTTGAAAACACTTTGTCAAAAACAAAATTGGGACTATATCGTACCGGATCCGCAAAATATTAATATAGATGCGGTCATAAACGGCTATGAGATATATGAACAATTGATACGAGCCGTATGTTCGGTGATGGGTATCTCTCGTCCTCGTGTGCCTTGGTGGGATGCGGAAAATACAAATATCATCCAGTTGGGCGCCATTGATGTGAATAAGACGGAGCTGAAATATAAAGGTGAGAAACCATACGGAAGCGGGACGCAGGTAGAGCCTGCTTCCGGCAAGTATGATGTGGTGATATTTAGTGCGGCCGCAACAGTGACTAGTGATGAAGTGGTGAATTTCCCGAATGCCTATGCGGGATATGGCTTCGACGATCCTTGCCTTCTGACGGTTCCTTTCACCGTACTCCCATCCGTTACGATCGTGGCAAATACCAAGACCCAGTTCCCGGAGGGCGCGATCGCTTGCGAGGGACGGATCAGCGTGATTGAAAAGGCTATCGTGTTGGTGGAAGAAGTAGATGAAGATAATAATTCACTTGGGGTAACAGATGAGTTTGAAAAAGTTTTCCCTGATGTGCCATATACATTCGATTGGTTCTTGGGAGATTCGTTGGCTTTTGCAACTCTTGACGGAAAGCAGGGGTTAACGGATATATTGCGCTCTTATAGAGATGAGCTTAAGGGTTCTGAAGCTTCTGCGGATGGTTTGATTCGGTACTGCGAAGAAAACTACAAGGAAGAGGTAACCCGACAATTGAAGGAATTGCTTTTGGGTGATGTAGACAACGAGCCACGATTAGTGATTGGTGGTGAGTATGGAAAAGCAGAGTTCCGCTGGACAGAAAAGGTGGTGGCGATTCCTTACTTGCCTGATGATCATGAGGATGAAAAGGGACGTATATGGCTCTTTTGTAATGAGCCTCACGAATTAACAATGGAAGCCGCTCCCGCTCCGACACTACTTGCCGGTTTCCCGGATGTGGAGTACCCGGAAGGAATGGAGCATTATCCCCATGTACCCCTGCGTATCGGCTTGCCGAATATCATGGAGAAAAGCATAAACGATATTCCTATTCAAGGAGAAGGCTTGACAATGGGTATGACGGAATCCAACCGATTAGGTATGCCGTATGATGACAAGGATGATGCTACGACTATATTCTTGCGACAAGGGCAGACGTATACTGCGGTAGGTAAGTTGACGAATTTGTCTGCGAAAGCTAAAAGTGGAAATGATAATGGCGGCGGATTATTCTCGATGACCTTTAATGAGGATGCTTATAAAGAATTCGCCGAAGGCCAAATCTATTCACTCTATATTCCATTCGGTGAATATAAGGACGGAATTTTCGTAAAAGGCTCTTGCGAGGGATATGCTACCTTGCTTGTCAAGATCGTACCGGAGTATCTGACTTGGCAGGGTACAAACACCGGCGAGGCATGGTATAATGACATGAACTGGCATCAATCCACGAAAGGGGAATTGTATATAGATCCGAACGGAACAGACGGTACGGATGCCAACGGTAAAGATCTTGTGACTGCCGCCTTCGCCCCGCTTCATTTCACCCGTATCACGATCCCGGGAGGGCAGACACTGGAATTGGAAGACTTGAAAGAGGATAAGAATTTACTGCAAGGAATTGATACGACATCTAAAACAAAGGCTACCCAATATATCCAATACGATATGGCGGTAAATAAGAATGATAAAGGACTTATCGTAGCTCCGTACTATATAAATAAGGTAAAGGCTATCTATTTCAAACCCGAGGCGCAGTTACGCCGTCAGCAATTCCTGACGTACGACACTGCCCGTGTGGAATTCGAGATGACACCTGACGCGAAATATTGGATGGCATCGCCCCTGCAAAGCGTATTCGCCGGCGATATGTACACCGTGAAGAACACAGGCCGTCAGAACACCTATGCTTTCGCCGATATCACCTACAGCACGGCTGACAACGACCGCCAAGCCCCAGCCTTCTACCAGAAAGCTTGGGACAAGGCGATCACGATGTACGTGCCGAAGAGCGAAGCAGATCAAATAGCTTCTTTTCCGGAGAATGGTTTGGATACAACTCATTACGAGGTAGTCCAATCCAACTGGAGCCGTGAATATAACGATGTGAATGTGCCCTACGCTTTAGGAAAGGGATTCTATGTCAGCGTAGAAAAGAAGAATGCGACCGGCTTGGGTGAGAAAGTATTGGTACGCCTGCCGAAAGCGGATGGCTCCTACGAATATGAACCGTGGAAACCGGAGACGAAAAGCGCTACATTGAGAGCCGCCATGACCAAAGCCCCGACTTTAGCAAATCGGATCAATGCTGGTAAACTGGCAGATAACAAGTCGATCAAGGTGGTATTGACAGATGCGAATGGAACGGAAGATTGGTGGAATACGGATAATGGAACCGTCCGTGTTATTGCTGATGGTGACGGCAAGCACTTCCTGTTGGGTAATCCTTATATGTATCCGTTGGATATCGTTCGTTTCTTGAAAGAGAATGAGGCTATCTTAGAGCAAAAATATTGGACATTGGATGTGAAGGAGGGGCTTGTTGTCGGTACACCTGATGTGGCATGGGAAGGTGGAAATGTTACTGATGCTACATCCGGAGCCGTTATCGCCTCCATGCAAGCCTTCTTCGTAGAGCTGAAAGATGCGGCTCAAACGAAAGCGGAAGGTACGGCAACCGGTACCGATCTGAAGGTGGTTCATTTCGATCCCTCCATGATGCAAGGAGAGTCGGAGAAGGTCTCTTCTTCCTTACGTACCGCTACGGCCAAAAACCCGGTATTGAGGCTGACAGCAGAGCGGGATGCATATCGTAGTACGGCCTTGCTGACGCGGCAGGATGATGCTACGAATAGCTATGAGGCAGATAAGGATGCCGTGATCTTGCTGGATACGGAGCTGGAGGAGATCCCGCAGGTGTACACCATCGCCGGGACTCGTGCCGTAGGCGTGAACGTGGCGCGACAGATCGACTTGGTGCCCCTCGGCGTATATGCCGGCAAGGGAAAAGGAGAGGTCACGCTGACGATAGAGGGTATCGGCGATTGGGTGGAGACGCTTTACCTGTACGATGCCGTGACCCGCAAGAGTACGGAGCTGACGGGCGACAGCCATACCCTCCGCTTGGATGGCGGCAGCCACGGACGTTACTTCTTGCGTTCCGGTCTGCCTACCGGCAATGAGCGGATAGCCGATGCGGTCGGCAAATT
>ENA-OPBS01002363-OPBS01002363.1-human-gut-metagenome-genome-assembly--contig:-NODE-2363-length-13251-cov-3.411943_pt1 | contig 13251 bp, 8 predicted proteins | sample MGYA00241074_ERZ501463 | MGnify/ENA primary metagenome ERZ501463 (study PRJEB25962, sample SAMEA2042578) | human gut metagenome | biome: human gut; feature: human-associated habitat; material: faeces...
GCTTTAAGCCGTTTCTGAATCAGGCGGCAGAGCTTGGGCTGATGAGCGGCTACGAGGAAAACGGCAAGCGTTACTGCAAGCCGAGAAACAACGTGACCTATTGCGAAGCGGTGCAGCTGATGTATTCCATCATGAAGGCATACACGAAGCAGGATGTCAATGATGCAACGGTGACAAAATGGAAGCCTGTAATCAGCGCGTATAACATCCCGACGTGGGCGTATAAGGCAACGGCATACGGCTTGGAAAATAGTATTCTGACAACGGCGGAGCTGAATAAGCTGCAGGGCGGCACAAAGGCGGCAAACCGCGAGGATGTCGGCGTGATTTTCGGGAAGGCGATGGATACCGTAAAGGGGTATGACGTGAAATCCGGCGCAACACTGGGCTATGCCGATAAGGATGCGATTTCCGCAACGGCAGTGCCCTATCTGGAGCTGCTGTATAGAGTGAATTTGATGGTGGGGGATTCGGATAATAAATTCAATCCAAAGAAGAACATCACTCGTGCGGAGATGGCGGTGCTTTCCGTAAAATCCTATAATAAGTTGGTGGAAAACAAGGGAACGGAAACAAACCAGAAAACCGCAACAGGGACAGTGACCGACTGCAAGACGATGCAGAATGGGGATATTTTCCTGACGATGACGGCAAGCGGTTCCTCTTTGAGCCTGTTTGGGGTGAAAGGAAAGGTAACGGCGAAATATAACGGACAGACGATTGCTCTTTCGGATATCAAAACAGGGGATACTGTGAAGGTGACCTACGAAGGGCAGTATATGAGCAGTATCACGGTGACATATTCCAAGAACGGCATCAAGCAGACAACTGAAAAGAAATATGAGCTGAAGGATATCACCGATTCCAAGATTACGGTCAAGGATGGCTCGACCGAAAAGAAATTTTATCTGGATGATGATGTGGAAATCAGACTGGATGGGAAGAAATCGACCGTCAGCAAGCTTTCCAGAGCCTTGGAGGATACCTCCTATGACGTAACACTGACTCTGGATAAGGATGAATATGTGCTGAAGGTTGTAGCGGTGGTGAATGCAAACAACCCCACTGACGGCACTGTGACGGATGTGGAGGATGACGAGATTACCATCAAATCCGGCAAGAAGGAATATACCTACACTCTGGCAAGCGATGTGGAGGTTACCTATAACGGCAATACGATGAAGTTCAGCAAATTCCAACGGAATTATGATGACAGCAATTTTGTGGTTTCCCTGAAGCTGGATAAGAATAACAGGGTTTCGGAGATTAAGATTACCTCTATGGAGGATGATTACAACGGCACGCTGACCTTCCTCAACAGCAAACGCATTGAATTTACGGCAGGAAGTAAGACATATCAGTATAACCTGAGTGATGATGTGACAGTGCGGATTGACGGCAAGAAGAGCAGTGTTTCTGCCCTGCGGGAAAGCTATCGCGATGGCAAGGCGTACACCGTTTCGGTGGACACCAACAGGGATGACGAGGTAACGGAGCTTCTTGCAGTATCGAAATTCAGCAGTAATAACAAGGGCAAGCTGAGTAAAATCAGCAAGAGAGAGCTTACGATTGTAGCGAAGGAAAAGGACTATACCTACGGTTTGGCGGATGATGTGGATGTAACCATCAATGGCAAGAACAGGGATGTTTCCGATTTGATTGACAGCTATAAGGATTACAGCTTCAATGTTATGCTGGGGTTCGATAAGAATGGTGATGTTTGCGAAATTACCGCGGAGATGGCGGACGCGAAGGAAGGCTATCTCAGAGACTTGGTTGAGGATAAGAGAACCATTACCGTTACGGCGGCAGGGCTGAATATCAAGATGGATTTGGCAAGCAGCGTAACAGTGAGATTGGGCGGCGAAAGCATCAGTCTGACGAAGCTGAACAGTGAGTTGGACTATGCCTATGGCGATTCCCAGATTTATGTGGAGCTGGGCTATAACGGCAGCGGTGAGGTAAAAACGATTACGGCGTTCTGGGAGGATGCACGCGGCGAACTGGTATCTGTTGACAGAAGAGCAGATGAAATCGAGGTAAGGATAGACGGCAGCAAAAAGACATTTGAAATCAGCACCCGTGCAGAGTTTGTGTATAAGCTTTCTGCGGCGGCGGATGCGGATGATTATAAGAGAAACCTCAGATATGATGAGGATTTGTATGGACTGCAGGACTTTCTGGATGCCTGCTCGGATGCAAGGGATGACTGCACGGTTGCATTGACGAAGGATTCTAAGGGCAAAATTGTAAGAATCTGTGCAATTGCAGGATAAAAAAGGAATAGAAAAAGGACGAAATTCCGAAAACGGGGTTTCGTCCTTTTTGATTGCAGAAAAGCAAAAGAAAAACCTCCGGTTTTTCTTGGCTTAAAACCGGAGGTCTGAAAGAGGAGCGGAAGGGAGCAACCCTTCCGAGTTGTAAGCTCTTATGATTTATTTATCAAGCTCGGACCAGTCACGAGTTTCACGCAATTCTGTCCACTTTTCATACTGAGATTTTTCTTTGTATTCATAATAGTGGCTGTTGGTTGCTTCCTGTACTGCCAGATAGTACCAAGCGTTGGTATCGGCATTATCTGTCCATTTTGTCATGTTTTCCAGGAGATCCTCGGCTGTCTCAGGTTTGCGGTTGAGCACGCGGTTTACCAGAGACATTGTTTCGGCACGAGTGATTTTGTTCTGAGGACGGAAGGAACCGTCTTCATAGCCGTTTCCCCAGCCGTTATTGGCTGCTACAGCGATTTCGTCCTTTGCCCAGTGGCCTGCGATATCGTTGAAGCTTGCGGGTGTTTTATCGCCGTTTACATCGAAACGAGTTGCGATTGCGGCGAATTCGGCACGAGTGATGGATGCGTTGGGGCGGAAGGTAGCATCGGGATAACCGGAAATGATACCCATCGCGCTCAGTGTGGATACTGCGCTGCAGTACCAAGCATCGTTGCTTACATCTGTGAATTTATTCTGACGAGTGTAGTTTGCATCACGAACGTCATCCTCAAGCAGGCGGAAGAAGATAGCCGCAACCTCTGCACGGGTGATGGAGTTCTGAGGTCTTACCTCGCCGTTGCCGTAGCCAACGATGTATGCGAAGTGGTCTGTGTTATTCAGACCCAGTGCATCATCATCCTTGATTTCTACGGTAGGTTTTTCCTCTTTTTTGCCGCCGCCATTACCACCGTCGCTGGAGGAATGGTGACGCTTGTAGGTGTAAATATTGTGGAATGTGATTGTTGTGCCTTCTACGGGTTCTAGTTCAGGATGATCATTCTCACTATCCTTTTCTTTTGCAATCCAGATATAGTCCACTACAGCATTCCTATCTGTGGTAAATGTGAGGATGTATTTTGTGGTGTCATAGGTTACTTTGGAAAGGTTGCCCTCAACCTCGGAGACTCTGACTTCGTAGTATGTGTCGGGGTCTAATACATCAGCCACACCTTTACCTGCGGAGAAGTTGAAGGCTCTTGTTTCGCCTGTTTTCAGATTAACCGTACCGGTGAAGGTTTTTGCATTGTCTGTACCCGGAGTATTTGTGTTGTTGTCGCTAGATTCATCTACTTCAGCCGCGTAGGAATTTATTTCTGGATGAACAGGCATAACCTTTGCGGTTGCAGTGAAGGTTCCTTCTGTGCTGTAGCCGTGCTGCGATTTGAAGTCTTTCCAAACCAGAGTGTTCAGAACACTTGTGATGGTCTTGGTTTCGGATGGTGTGAATTTCCAAGTACCGGTCAGAGCGATGAGAATAGTGTTTCCATCATCGGAAGTAGTTTTTGTTTCAGTCCAACCGGAGAATTTCCAAGAACCTGCAATACTGCCGTTAGGAGCGTTGGAAGTGGATGTATTTGTAAAGATCTTATCCATATCTGCTTTAGCGGCTTCTTCGGTGTTGTAAGTTCCACCTGTAGGACAAGTTTTGTCGGAAGGAGCGGGAGTACCCCAATCGTAGGTAACCTTGACAACCTTTTCTGCGAATGTCCAAGTACCTGTGAAGGTGATAACTTTTGTGTGTTCTTCCGTAGTAGAATCTACAGGATCGGAAGGTGTCCAACCGGAGAATTTCCAAAGACCTTCTTTATCGCCTTTTTTTGCGTTGGAAGTGGATGCACTTGTAAAGTTCTTATCCACCGCATTTTTGGCTGCGGTTTCGGAGTCATAGGAGGTGCTGTCTGTAGGAAGGGTAACACCTTCGGGAACACCGTCGCCACCATCCCATTTGTATACAACCTTATAGGTTGTTGTAATAGGCTTCGCCTCGAATGTCCAAGTACCTTTGTAGGTGATGGTTTTAGTTATTACATCATCGCCGTAATTGGTTTGGATAGTTGCATCTTTCGTCCAACCGCTGAAAGTCCAAAGACCTTTTTGTTCTCCGTTATTTGCATTGGAGGTAGAATTGCTGTTGAATGTAGTATCCATAGGAACTGCAGCTTCGGTCTCATAAGAATTTCCGTTAGTAGGACAAGTTTGGTCGGAAGGAGCGAAAGTACCCCAATCATAGTTAACTTTATAAACCACGGGTTTCTTTTCCCATTTTGCGGTCAAGGTGATATCTTTGTTGGGGGCCTTAATTGTGGACCCTTCTTTGAGGAGTTCGTTCTCATACACCCAACCCAAGAATTTATAATTCTGAGAGGAGGTTTCCATCTTCCGAACAGTGTAGTCACCTAAGAAGTAGGTTTCTTCTTTGGGAAGCGTAAAATCTTCACCGTCAGGGATGTTGCCTTTTGCATAAGTTACTTTGTAGAGATTGATTTCGCCATCCAGATGCCAAGTGGCGTCATCCCCCTCAACATAGTCTGTAGCGCCGGGGCAAGATTTTAAGCCATACCATTTGCTGACAAGTGGAGAAATCTTGGTGGATTCTGTAAGCAGACCATTTGTCTTTGCACTGCCCGTAGAGTCGCTAAGTTCCACATCCCCCTTTTCTATCCGCGCTTCGATTTCAGCGGTGGGGATTGTTTCCTTGGAAATTACACCTTGATCTTTGTAGGGGGCAGGGTCAAAGGTTGTTGCATCATTTAATGCACCAAAAGTGATGAAGCTGTCGTTATTCAAGTTGATAGAATCGGTACTGCCGTTGATATAGAGGCTGGAGTTCTTATCAAAGGTCGTATTTTTGTATTTAAAGAGGCCATAAACATACACGGGGTATTTTTGGTCTTCCCACTGTGCTTTCAGAGTGATTTTCCCGGTATTATCTGTATCGTGGTCTTTCAGAGTGATTGTATCGCCGCCCTGATAATATTTGCCACTATTTGTGTCGTCGTTTACTGTCCAACCTGCAAAGACTTTCCCTTTGGGGGCGTTCGGTTTGTAAGTGTCGATAGTGTATGTGCCGCAGTAGTAGGTGTTTTTGTCAACGTGAGCCTCTTTGGAAACATCAGTGCTATCCGCCATATACTTGATTTTGTATGTGTGGATTTTACCATCCATGTGCCAAGTGTACTTGCCATCCTCATCAGAATAGTTGGTTGCATCACGGGCAATATGCAAATCCCAATCATCAATCGCAACATCCTTCCAGCTGAAATACTGATTCTGCATATCAGTGCTATCGCCTAAGGAAGCAGTCAGCATTGCTTCTAAAACATCGGCGGAGATGGATTCTTTTTCAGCATCTTTAGCAGGTTTCACAGTTGTACCATTTTCGATTTTGCCAAAGGTAATGTAATCACTTTTGGGCTTGCCTATAATAGAATAATCATTCCATTTAACAGTCTGTACCTTCTTGTTATCTTTTTGAATTTTAATGTCTTTACCAAAAAGACCGTCTTTCCCGGAAAGAATATTATCCTCATCATTCTTGTCTTTGCCATTTACGAAGTAGCCATAAACATAAATGGGGTAACTCTTATTTGCATAAAGCTCCAGTGATACGGGAGCAGCGAACATGGCTGTCAGCCCTGCGAGTTCAGCCGCAGATACTTCATTTTTCAAGTCCTCGGTGATTTTCTCGTCTGTGGAGTTTTCTACAGCCCCTTCTTGTGCAGGAGCGCCTTCTGTTGTTTTATCTGCCACAGGAGATTCCTTTACAGGCTCCGCTGTGGGAGTATCCTTTGTTTCTGCTGCCGGAGAGGAATCATATCCCCCTACGGAAACATCTGTACCGCCCTCGGAACTGGGACAGTAGGCTGTAACAGCGGTTTCTGTGTTTCCGCTGCTTTCAGTGGGTGGTTCGGCAAACGCAGTCGCCGGCATCAACGCAATTATCATTACGACAGCCAAGAGCCAGGACAGAAAGCGTTTTCCTGATTTCTTTTTCATCATAAAAAATCCTCCTTCTTTGTTCTTGTGAGACCCGAAGAAGGAGGATACGATATGTCTTTTGGCAACCGGCTGCCTTGCGAAGAAAAATTCGGTTAGGCCCTTGGCTTTGCGACACCGGCTTTCACCGGCTGTGCCTTTTTCTGTACAGACACGCCCTTGGCGCATGATGCACAGATCAAGTTGTCTAAGCTGAATGAACCGGTTGTTCCGGGCACATGGAATCTGATTGGTTCATCCGCGCAGCAGGTAATTTCTGCTACACATAAATTATAGCATAGTTCAGCAGAAATGTTTCCTTTTATTTTCCAGATTTTCGTACACCTGACTTAGTCTCTGTACAGTGCACTGTCTGAGCCGATTTATCGGCGAGTTTACACTGTCAGACTCAAATAGGTGCGTACGAAAAAATCAGAAGATAAATCATATCTGAAAATAAGCAGCTAGACTATGTATTATGTCAAATTATTAAAACAATATTTTTTCTGCATCTTTTGCTGCTCTGACTGCTGCTACAATATTTTCATCGGGAGTCAGTGGTGATAAATCACAATCCCCACTTAAAATAAATCTTCCATCATAACCTCCATCCAGACATTCCTGCAGAGCATAATCATATACTTTTTGTTCTGTTCCTTCCATTAATATGGAACAACATGGAATATTTCCCATCAGCGCCACATATTCTCCATATTCTTCTTTTACTTTTTTTGTTTTTGTATCTGATATATGCCATGCATCTCCTGATTCTTTTAATACTAAATCAAATCGATCATCATACAAGCCACATGTATGTATTATAATATTTGATCCATGCTCTTTTATCCTTTTATTTGCCCGAATATTACTTTCCGATATACATGCTTCATATGATTTTCTTGATATACAGTATCCACCGAAATTAGGCATTGGAAACCATAGAAAATCAACTCCATAATCAATTAATTTGTTACACGATTCTACAACTGCATCCTCTACTACACGTTCCAGTTCTTTATATAAATCTTGATTCTTTACCATAGCCTTAAATGCCGGCTTTGCCCCCATTAGAGTAAATGCTACAGATGAAGGAGTATGTACAATTACATAAATCGGTTCATCAGGTTCTTCCTCTCGCATTCTGTCAATCATATATTTCATTTTTTCCAGCCATGGACATTTCTTCACATGAAATTCTTTTAACTTCTTTATGTCTTCAAATGAATGGATTACATCATCCCCATCTCCAACAATCTTTCCTTCGCTATTTGGCAAATGACCTGCTATTTGTCTTGTAATTCCACTATACACCCCAAGACACAAGCCATCATATCCCAACTGCCGTCTTGTTCCTACCATGCACTCTACCATCTTGTCCGGCTGCTGCATGACCTGTGCCATAGTATATCCGTATCTTGCTACAGGCAGTGAAAATGCATTCATAATAACCGGTATTCTGTCCGCTCTCTGCCCATTTAAAATAGCATGCAAAGCCTCTCTTTTTCCCATCATAATTCGTCACCCCTCTACTTTACTTCAACCAGTTTTTTTGCAAATGCTACAGCTTCTATAGCACTTCTTGTATATCCATCAGCTCCTATTTTTTCTGCAAATGCAGCTGAAACAGGGGCTCCCCCTACCATTACTTTAACTTTGTCTCTTAACCCTTCTTTTTTCAGTTCAATTATGACTTGTTCCATTCCCGGCATAGTTGTTGTCATCAATGATGACATGCATAATATATCTACATCGTGGTCTTTAACATACTGAACAAATGCTGAAATTGGTACATCTCTTCCTAAATCGTGCACTTCGAATCCTCCCGTCTCAAGCATAATTCGCACTAAATTTTTTCCAATATCATGTGTATCACCTTCCACAACACCAATAACAACTTTGCCAATTGTTTCCTGTGCACCTTCTGGTAATGCCTTTTGTATTTCCCCTATTCCGGCATACATCGCATCAGAACATACTATTAATTCTGGTACAAAGTATTCTCCCTCTTCATATAATTCACTTGCCCTACGCATCCCCTCAACTAACCCATTTAATAGCCCTTCTTGAGGATCATATCCAGCTGCCAAATATTCCTGAACAGCATCTACGATTTCTTCATCCTCCATATCGCAAACACAATCAGCTAATTTTTTTAACATATCCTCTTTATTCATCATTTTTCAACCTCTTCATTCTTATTATCAACAAAATCTAACTCCATGATTTCTCTTCTAATTTTTATAATCACTAAAAGATACACTAGACATTTATATTACGACTTATAATTCAAAAAAGGAGCCATATTTGCTATGACTCCCTCTTATTATTCTGAAAATCTTTTACTTTCCAGCCGCTTTCTTAGCAAAGCTGTCATCTACTAAATCACTCTTTGCAACCGGTTTATCAATAAGCCCTGAATCCATTGCCATCTTATTAATAGCCTCAACTCCACTGTCTGTAAATAAACCATCTGGTGACCACAACCCGTTATCCTTGCATTCTTTTACTACCTGCTCAAGATTTGTCATTTCAGAGAACTGTTCTTTTAAAGTATCAACGATTTCATCTGTATCATGAGAATCCAGATACTGCGCTCCTTTGTAGCATGCATTGATAAATGACTGTGTAATTTCTGAATTTTGCTCTACATAACTCTTTTTACCAAATACAATATACATTTCATATGATTCAGATCCCAGAAGTTCCTTATGCACATCCTTGTCATAAATATCTACAGTTACATCATATCCGGCATCAATTAACTGTGCTCTTAACTCTGGTGATGCATAAGTAGCTTTGATTTCTCCACTTTCAAGTGCTGCAATAACTGCACTGTTGGACATGTTTGCATATGTCACATCATTATCTGCATCTAATCCTGCATTATTGACAACTGCACGTACAAATGCTCTTGGAGAAGAACCACTGTCAGCTCCATTTACAGTTGTTCCTTTCAAATCTGCAACAGATTTTACATCTTTTGCAAGGAAAAATGAGTATGGATAAGTATCTGTACAAGTATATAACAATTCTGTATCCTGACCTTCAGCAACAAATTTACAAATCATCTCAGGACCATATAATCCAAACTGTGCTTCGTCTGCCAGCACTGGTGCTGTAGGCATATCACTCTGAACTGTCGTAATATCTACATCTAAGCCTTCCTCTTCAAAATATCCTTCTGCTTTTGCAACATATACTGGCGCCCAAAGGATTCCTCTGACTGGTTCACATACAGAAATCTTGGTCAGTTCCCCACTACTTTCTTCTTTTGCCTCCGTTTTCTGAGTTGTTTCCTGTTTGTCCCCAGATTTTCCGCAACCAGCCATCATACCAACAGCCATAGCTGCAGCCAAAAGGCTCGCCAACACTCTCTTCTTCATTCTTTTTCCTCCTTAGGTGTATTATTATTTATCAATAGAAGGTCTCCATACAAGTACCTTTCTATCTATCCATGAAACAATTGCATTCAGTATAAACATAATGACCATCAGTATGATTACACATGCAATTACGCGGGTAATATTGTAATAACCGCCTGCCATCTGAATTACCCATCCAAGTCCAGCTGTTGCTCCGAGATACTCTCCAACGATTGCACCAAGCACAGCTCCTCCAACACCAGCTTTTAAACTTGCCATCATCCATGGAATGCAAGATGGCAATATTACTTTTTGCATAATCTGGAATTTACTGGCACGCATTAATTTCAACGTCTGAATCAACTGAACATCTACATCTTTTATTCCTGCATAAATATTAAAGAATACAAGAAAAAACACACTTATCGTTGCCATAACTATTTTGGATTTTATGCCAATTCCAAACCACACTACAAAAAGTGGTCCCAATGCAAGAAGCGGCAAACCATGTATTCCTACCAAAATAGGTTCAATTACACGGGCAAGAACCTGATTTTCCCCAACAATCAACGCAACAATTGTTCCCAACAGAATTCCATAGAACAAACCAACAAAAGATGCATACAATGTAATCTGTATATGTGGAAAAATATAACCCGTACTAAACATTTCCACAATATCTGCCCACACCTTTTCCGGAGAACTAAAAAACAGTGGGTTAATCATTCCTTTGTCTGCCATTAACTGCCATACCACAACAAAAACTACTAATAATACAACTAAATAACAACTTGATTTAATCCTTGTTTTATCCATCTTACTCTACACTTCTTCCTGCAATTCATCTTTTATGTCATGCCAAATTTGTTTTTCCAGTTCAAGAAATACTGGATTATACTTGCATTCTTCAATAACTCTCGGACGTGGAAGATTTACTTTATATTCATTCTTCACAATAGAAGGTCTTCTGCTCAACAACACAATCCGGTCTGCCAATGTAATTGCCTCTGCTATGTCATGAGTAATATATATAATCGTATTCTTTCGTTCTCCCCACATTTTTAAAATTTCTTTTTGCAAGGTTTCCCTTGTAAATACATCCAACGGGCCAAATGGTTCATCCATGAAAATAATATCTGGATTTTGCACTAGTGCCCGGATAATAACAGCTCTTTTTCTCATTCCTCCAGACAATTCATGTGGATATTTTTTTTCAAATCCTTCCATCCCACTAAGTGCAATCATTTTTCTTGCCTGCTCTAAACGTTCTTTTTTTGATATTCCTTCTATTTCCAAACCTAGTGCTACATTGGATTCTATTTTCCTCCATGGAAGCAATGTGTCCGTCTGTGATATATATCCAATCCGGTGCTTACCACTGGATATACTATCGCCATCAATCAGCACTTCCCCTTCTGATGGTTCTATCATTCCACACATGATATTCAAAAGTGTACTTTTCCCACAGCCACTTGCTCCTACAATTGCAAGGAATTCCCCATCACGAACATTTAAATCAATGTGTTTGATTGCCTCGGTCTCATCATCTGCTTTATTTCCATAAACATGATGAATCCCTTTCAGCGTTAATTTGTATTCACTCATTTCCCCACTTCTTTCTTTTCACTGTCGTTTAATTTTACCCCCCCCCCGTATATTATTGTCCAATCACTATTTTTCATATTTCTTCTCACTTATAGATAAGCTCTATGTTTTTACAACTATTTCTGTAGATACTTTTTAACTTCAAAATCAAAACATCCTTTTCTATTATGCAAAAAAATCTCGCAAAATGCCTGTAAAGCATTCTGCGAGACTTTTAATCAAAAATATTAAACTTCAACTTCTCACTGTTATTCAATTTATCTCCGTGCATTATTATCCAATCACTAGTTTATATAAGATTTCTTACTTATGAATTTATTGCGCTGTCTTTTTTATGTATAGACACTACTGATAGTATTCCTGTTAAACTGGCAACTATCTCAGTAACTGGAAACGTCCACCATACTGCATATAAACCTGCAAAATGAAACAGCCACGCCAACGGCACCAAAAGGATTATCTGCCGTAATACTATAATAAACAGACTTGCTTTTATCATTGCAATTCCCTGTAAGTAAGAAGTTATAACAATTGTAAAACCTGCAAATACGAAACTGACAGAAATTACAGGCAATGCATATTTTCCGATGGTCACTATTGCAGATTCTGTTGAGAATATCCGTATAAGTTCTTCTGGAAACACGAAAAAAATTTCCGTTGCCACAGACATAATAGTAACCGAAAATCCAATAGACCATTTTAAAATCTCTTTATTCCAACGATTGTCACCCTTTCCATAATGGTAACTGAACAACGGCAATAATACCTGCTGAAACCCAAGAAGTGGGATAAAGAAAAAGGATTGTATTTTATAATATATTCCTAATACGGTCACAGCATTTTCTGTAAAAGTTTTTAAAATCATATTTAATCCGACAATATAAAATGTATATAAGGACTGTGTAACAATCGAACCAACTCCGTTTACATAGATTTGTTTGCAGAAATTCCACTTAATTTTCCCTCTTAAAGAGTATTTTTTCACTACACAAAACAATGTGATTCCCATTGCTGCCCACTGTCCGACTATTGTGGCAAATCCTGCACCAGCAATACCCAAAGCCGGAATTTTTCCTGCACCAAAAATTAATACAATATCAAGTACAATATTGATAACGGATCCTGTAACCTGAGCCACCATTGGAACCATCATATTCCCTCTTGCCTGAAGGATTTTAGTACAAACAGACTCAATAAATAATCCTACTGAACCACAAAAAATAATCCTACTGTAAAGAATTCCCTGCGTTTTGACAAGAACATTTCCCGTTGACAAAGAAAAATAAGCACTTATCAGTACATTTCCAATTAATGCAAACAACAAAAAGTGAAAAAAATTTAAAATTAATCCACTTTTTATTATGTGATGTTGTTCCTCTTGCTCTCCTTTTCCATCCAGCCTCGAAATCAAAATATTAACTCCAGCACCGGTCCCCGTTGCAAGCGCTGTAATAAGGAGTTGAATTGGATATATAATTGATAATGCTGTAAGTCCTTCAATTGAATATTTTGCAACAAAAAAGCTGTCTGCAATATTATATATGGACTGGATAAGAAGCGCCAGCATGACTGGTGGTGACATCTTAAATAACAATCTGGGGATTGATATATTTTCTATATCCATAATAAAATACCTTTCCTGAAATGTCTTTAAAAGATATTTTAAACCATATAATCTTTTTTCTGTCAATATAATTTGTTCAGAAATCAATCATATCTTGCAATTATCTTCATCTCCTTTAACAACTGCTCCTGATAATCAGAATCCTCAACGGTCCGTTTTAAATCATCTATTCTTCCAAGTTCTATCAGGCGTTTATTTAATTCATTAATCTGTTTTGCACCTTCTTCTCTTCCAATCCTGGTCGCATAATGGAGCTGTGCATACTTATCCCGTTTATACTTCAATCTCGTCTCATACTCCAGACGTTTCTTCTCGTCCGCACTGAGTCTGTCCAGTTCTTCATACGCTTCTCCAAAATACTCGTCCTGCTTTGCCATCTCTTTTAACTCCTTCCGGCTCTTTGCATTAAGGAATC
>ENA-OPBS01002367-OPBS01002367.1-human-gut-metagenome-genome-assembly--contig:-NODE-2367-length-13226-cov-4.859008_pt1 | contig 13226 bp, 8 predicted proteins | sample MGYA00241074_ERZ501463 | MGnify/ENA primary metagenome ERZ501463 (study PRJEB25962, sample SAMEA2042578) | human gut metagenome | biome: human gut; feature: human-associated habitat; material: faeces...
CAGCCAAAGGATGCTTCCGTTGTATTTCAGGATGTTTCCTTTACTTATCAGGGCACTGAGAAAAAAGCACTGGATCATGTGAGCTTCGAAATTCCGTCAGGAAAAACCATTGCATTAGTCGGAGCTTCCGGCAGTGGTAAATCTACAGCGGCAAGTCTGATCCCACGTTTTTATGATGTGCAGGAAGGCGCTGTTCTGGTTGGCGGTGTAGATGTTCGTGAGATTGCAAAAAATGATCTGATGGAGCAGATTGCATTTGTATTCCAGAATACACGCCTGTTTAATGACACTTTACTAGAAAATATCAGAGCTGCCAGACCGGAGGCCACACGTGATGAGGTATTGAAAGCAGCGGGAGCAGCCCAGTGCAAAGATATCATAGACAGACTCCCAAATGGGCTCGATACTGTGGTTGGAAACGGAGGAACTTATCTGTCCGGTGGTGAAAATCAGCGTATTGCATTAGCCCGTGCAATTCTCAAGGACGCACCGATTATCGTACTTGATGAAGCGACTGCTTTTGCAGATGCAGAAAATGAACATCAGATCCAGCTTGCCTTTGAAGGACTGACCAGCGGAAAAACAGTACTTATGATTGCACATCGTCTGTCCACGATTCAGGATGCAGATATGATTCTGGTCTTTGGTGATGGAAAAATAATAGAACGAGGCAATCATGATGAATTGCTGAAACAGAATGGTGTCTACGCATCCATGTGGAAAGAATATCAGACACAGATTATCTGGAAGGTTGGAACGACTGTGAGAAAGGAGGAAAATCATGATTAACAGATTACAGAAAAAATACGCTCTGAGTGTCCAGGGTGCAAAGGATCTTTTTAAAGCAATTGTTTATTCTGTACTGGCAAATATCAGTCTGATGCTCCCGGTTGCCCTACTTGCAATAGTATTAAATACGATGCTTCCTATGGCTCTTGGAATGGAAGAAAAAGTGGCAGGATTTGCAGGATATACAGTTGTTGGAATTATCATTTTAGTGATTATTTTTGTCCTTCATTATCTGCAGTATACAAAAGCCTATATTGGTACCTATGAGGAAAGTGAACGTAGACGCATTACACTTGCAGAAAAGCTCAGGACGTTACCGCTTGGATTTTTCCATGAACGTGACCTTGCTGATCTGACAAGTACAATTATGGGCGACTGTGCCAGTTTTGAGCATGCGTTTTCCCATACAGTTCCGCAATTTTTTGGAGCACTTATTTCTACAAGTATTGTGTGTCTGGTACTTCTTGTTATGAACTGGAAAATGGGAATTGCTCTTTTGTGGGTTGCACCGGTGGCATTTGCAATTGTTCTTCTTTCACGCAAGTGGCAGGAACTGCTTGCAAAGAAATATATGACAACAAGAATTGATTTGTCAGAAGGAATACAGGAATGTCTGGAAACGGTACAGGATATTAAGGCATGTAATCAGGAGAAAACTTATCTGGAGAAACTGGATGCGAAATTGGATGCAGCAGAAAAAGCGCAGATTTCCAGTGAAATGGTCAGTGCGAGTCTTCTTACAACCGGTCAGATGGTCTTACGGCTTGGACTGGCAACGGTTATTGTTGTGGGAAGTTCGCTGATTTTAAAGGAAAAAATTGATCTGTTTACTTATATTCTATATTTGATCGCAGCCTCCCGTCTGTATGATCCACTTTCTGGAGCTATGGCGAATATGGCAGAACTTTTTGGTGTGAATTTACAGGTAAAACGCTTGAAAGAAATCCAGGAATATCCGTTAGAAAACGGGCAGACAGAGTATCACACCAAAGGATATGATGTGATTTTTGACCATGTGAAGTTTTCTTATGAAACAGGAAAAACAGTTTTAAAAGATGTATCTTTTACTGCAAAACAGGGACAGGTGACTGCATTAGTAGGACCATCCGGCGGTGGTAAGAGCACCATAGCAAAACTGGCAGCTAAATTCTATGACGTGGATGGTGGGAAAATTACACTTGGTGGTGCAGATATCGCAAAAATTGATCCGGTCGCATTGATGAAAGATTTTTCGATTGTTTTTCAGGATGTTGTTCTTTTCAATAATACAATTATGGAAAATATCCGTGTCGGACGAAAAGGTGCAAGTGATGAGGATGTTATTGCTGCAGCAAAGGCTGCAAAATGTCATGATTTTATCGAAAAATTGCCGCAGGGTTATCAGACGGTAATCGGAGAAAATGGTTCTACGCTTTCTGGCGGGGAGTGCCAACGTCTTTCCATTGCCCGTGCACTTTTAAAAGATGCACCTGTTATTTTACTGGATGAAGCAACTGCTTCTTTAGATGTGGACAGTGAAACACAGATACAGGAAGCGATATCTGAACTAGTCAGTGGGAAGACAGTTCTGGTAATCGCTCATAGGATGAGAACGATTGAAGCAGCGGATCAGATCGTTGTTCTGGATAAAGGTGTTGTGGCAGAAAAAGGAAACCATGATACGCTTATGAAGAAAAATGGTCTATATCGTAAGCTGGTTGATCTGCAGACGGAAGCAGCAAATTGGAAACTTAGTGTATAGAACAAAAGGCACTGAAAACCATAGAATTATTGGTTTGCAGTGCCTTTTTTGAGCAAAGAGAAAAAATACAGTGAATTTAAGTTTTGCTAAGTTTCACTAAATTCTATTCGTTTGATTTCCGCCACTGTTTTGAGGGTTTCCGTTTTCCACAATCATCACAGGTATACGGCCAGTTGATTTTCCATTCAAAATATTCATCTCTGGTAATCACACCGGATTTCAGTTCATCCATTCGAACCACCCATTCTTTCAGAAAATCATTCAGAACTCCATAGTCAAACCACATACAGACAGGAGCATGGGCAGGCCAGTTATCATTGTCATGGTAGTAAACGGAAGTGTCTGCTACTTCATTGCATTTTTCACCGGGAAATTTCTTAGGGAGAAACAGATGCAATGCAGATGGATTAAATTCATCCAGCCAGAAAAGCAGTTCCATCATTTCGGAAGCGTCACGTCCAGCGGTATCATAGAGGGTATAAGGATTGACATCCAGAGCCTTAGCCATTTTATCGACCAGATCTTTTTTGGGAACACGAACGCCTTTTTCATATTGTACAATTCTATGCTGATCGGTCAGTCCGATCTTCTCTGACAGTTCTTTTTGTGTCATTTTCCGGAATGTCCGGATTTTTTTTAGTTTCAGATTAAAATTCATAAAGTCACCTCTGCATTAGTCCTGATAAACATTCGTTGAAGATAGTGAAATCAAGAAATGAATAACTATTTGTCCATATTATAACACAAGATAGCAGAAAATCAACAAAAAAGAGTACAAAAAAGAACCTAAAACGCATGAAGTGGTATTGACATTAGCAGTAACGGAGGATATAATGACATTAAATCGAAATAGGTACAAAAATGTATACCTATAAAACTTTTGATTGTTGAACCTTGAAAATTGAATGAGCTGTATGGGTGCCTTTCGGGGCTTAAAGGTAACACAGGATTCCACCGCTGTATCAGAGAGTAGTATGTGGAAACCGAAGATACTCCGGCAACGGCTGGTATGCTTGAGAAGAAGCTGCCAGTATTCAGAAAGATTTCTGATAGAGGTCAATTGTAACGTTGACACCGCCATATACAAATGGAAGCCAACACGCCGAACAGAATGGAAAATCATCGTAAGAAGTCCAAACAAAAAGTATATGTACTGACAACGGGCATAACCGCTGTCTGGGAGGTGATGCAGAAGAATACGGAGGAAAGGAGGTATGTGCATCATGAGAAAAACAACAGAGTATAAGGCTGAGAACCGTCTGACGGTAGATATTGAAGGATTAATGGCAATGTTATCCTGCGGAGAAGTAACTGCAAAGAAAATTGCAGATTATGCAGAAGCAAGAGTGATTATTGGAAGACGTGTTCTTTATAACGTGGATAAGATAAAAAAATATCTTGATGCAATGGCAGTGTAATGAAAGATGAGAAGATAAAATACAACAACTTTCCTTCGGAATGAAAAGTAAAAAAGGGAAAATATTCCTGTAAAACAGGCAAATAAAAATTAGCATTTTGCAGGAATTTACCCTTGGAAATCATAAAATATTATGTTAATCTGTGAGCAGATATCAGACAGTAAATGACTGATACCGACAGGACAAAAATCATTCCGAATAACGAAAAATGAAGTGAAAGGAATGATTGATATGGCAAGAAAAGATAATAAAGGCAGAAATTTAAAAACAGGTGAATACCAGCGTCCGGATGGACGTTATGAGTATCGCTACAAGGATGAAATTACCGGAAAGCGTAATTCGGTTTATGCAGCTGATCTGGCGAGTCTGCGAGAAATGGAAAAGAAGATCAATAAGGATATGGATGATCTGCTTATTACAGACGCATCAGTCAAGAAGCTGACTGTAAATACGTTGTTTGAGCGATACATGGCAACAAAGAATATCAAGGAAAGAACGAAAAAGAATTATATCCGTATGTGGGACTACCGGATACGAAATACTTTGGGAAACATTCGTGTTGTAGATTTTAAGACATCTCACGTAAGGACGTTCTTTTCCGCATTGTCAGATGAAGGACTGGCACACAGTACGATCAAAGGTCTTTATGGCTTATTGAATCCCAGTTTTGAACTGGCAGTGGATGATGGGATTATCCGCAAGAATCCGGTAACAGGAACACTTGGAGATTATGGGGCTCCGGCAAAGGAGAAAGAAGCACTGACACTGGAACAGCAGGAAAAACTTCTGAAGTTTGTTGAACAGAGTAATGTGTATAAGCCTCATCTTCCAATGATGCAGGTTATGTTTGGGGCTTGCCTGAGAGTGAGTGAGACTATCGGCTTAACCTGGTCAGATGTGGATATGAAGAACCGGGAGATTCATGTAGGTGGACAGCTTGTGTATTATGAAGGTGATGAAGGATATTGTTTCCATGATTCAGAAACCAAAACGGATGCAGGAATCAGAGATATTCCTATGACACAGATGGTATATGATGCGTTCCGTAAGCAGAGAGAACTGAATCTGATGCTTGGTTTGCAGAGTAATGTGGAGATCGGTGGACGTAGTGGATTCATCTTCAATACAAAACATGGACGTCCGATCATGCCGGCGGGAGTGAACAGCTTTCTGAAAAATATTGTCAATGCCTATAATAAGAAAGAAAGCAAACTGGCAGAAGAAGAGAAGCGAGAGCCGGAGCTGATGCCGCCTATTTCATCGCATACCCTTCGTCATACGGGATGTACCAGACTGGGTGAGAACAATGTCAATCCTAAAGTTATGCAGTATGTCATGGGCCATTCGGATGCACAGATCACAATGAATGTCTACAATCATATTGCAGAAAAGTCTCATGTGGAGAACGAGATGTCTAAAATGAACCTGCCAGAAACCGTACCTGCTGTGGTATAAACCATAAGTCGTTGTCGTAAAATGTGGTAAGAAAATCAGACGAATATATTTTTCCAAGAATTTGTGGTAAAAATGTGGTCAAATCAAGAAAATCGAGTGCGAAAGTAAGTGAAAAATCCCTGTGAAGCCCGTAAAATCAAGGCTTCACAAAATCTTCACAAAATAATTAGCACTCACCTCTTGACAGCGCTAACAAACGGGTGTATAACATAGTCAGAACAAAGGAAGAGAACAAAAGAAGAACCAAGAGATCAGAAAAGATTTCAGAAGTAAAAGTTCTGTGAGTTCTCCGAACATCCCAGTTCCAAAGAAACAAGGTAATAAAGCATGAGATATCCACGAGAAAGCGGATACCGTAGAAAAAGGAGAGATGACTTATGTTGATGCCTAGTATTTTTGGAGAAGATTTATTTGAAGATTTGTTTGATTTACCATTCTATGATGACAGTAAGGTTGAGAAGAAATTGTATGGCAGACATGCAAAGAATCTTATGAAAACAGATATCAAGGAAATGGACAACGGCTATGAGCTGATTATCGATCTGCCTGGATTCAAGAAAGATGAGATTAAGGTATCGTTAGACAATGGATATTTGTCCATCGCCGCTGCAAAAGGTCTTGATCAGGATGAGCAGGAGAAAGATACCGGAAAGTACATCCGGAGAGAACGTTATGCAGGTTCCTGCGAGCGTAGCTTCTATATCGGTGAGGATATGACAGAGGAAGATATCAAGGCTGAGTTCAAACATGGTATCCTGACCCTGTTTGTTCCAAAGAAAGAAGCAAAGGCAGCAGTACCGGAACGTAAATTCATCGCAATTGAAGGATAATTATTTTGTACAGAAAGTAACCTACAGACCGAAAAGCCTATAGGCATTGGAAAGGAAGGATACATTATGGCAGACAAAAATCCAAAACATATGTTAAAGAAAAAACAGGTAAAAGCAAAAGATAAGAAAAAACATATTTATGAATAAACAGTCAGAAATGAATGGAAGGCATCGCACTTTGGTGTGATGCCTTTCTTGTTTTGCAGGGAAAAGGAGGACAAAATGAGAGAAAAACAGAAACAGCCAGCATCATTTCAGCCGGACAGGATTTTGTCCTATTTTAAAGCAGAATGGCAAGTACTTCTGGCGGTGACAATATCCGGTCTGATCTATAATGTAGGACTGCTTGCAGGACCGTGGTTCGAAGGAAAAATGACCGGCTGTCTTGTGGACATTTTAAGAGGTGCCGGACAGTTTGGCGATATGCTGATTCTTGTGTTAAGCTATGTGGCAGTGATCGTGATCGTGCAGAGTTCGAGATATATCAAGCGTTTTTATGTCCGCCGTTTTGCCAATAATGTAAACCGCAGGATGAAGGAAATCCTCTATGGAAGCCTTGTCAGAAAAAGCAGGGCGAGCCTTAAGGAAGAGGGCGAAGGCAATGTCATAACGAAAGCAATCCTCGACGTTGATGACTGTGTGGAGGGAATGCGGAAATTTACGACGGAAATTTTTGATACAGGTGTGGCGCTCGCAGCCTATGCCGGAATGCTTTTGTGGTATGACTGGCGGCTGGCGCTCTTATGTATGCTGTTTCCGCCAATCTCTTACATGACCGCAGAAAAAATGAAAAAAATGATCCAGAGAACCGGGGCTGCCTACAAGGAACAGTCCGGCGCGCTGAGCGCAGCGACGTTAGACCGGGCAGAAAATGCAATCACATACCGTGTTTTCGGGCGTGAAAAAGAAAGACAGAATGCATATGAAGAAAATTTGTCTGCGTATGAAAAATCAGCCGTGAGAGCAAACATCTGGAACACGGCAATGCCACCGGTGTATCGCGTCATCTCCATGGCAGGTGTGCTGTTCATTTTGTATTTCGGACAGAAAAATGTATTGGGAACCGGCTGGCGTGCATGGGGCATTGCGGCGTTTACCACATTTTTGTCGTGCTTTGTGAAACTTTCCGTGAAGTCGTCAAGCGCTGCGAAGCTGTTCAATGCGGTACATAAAGCACAGGTTTCATGGAACCGTATCAAACCACTTCTGACACGAAAAGATGAGAGAACTGCGATCGAAGATCAGACAGCAGAAAATCATGCCAGGGAGTGTAAGGAAAAAAACGACACAGTCCCAGCAGGCAACACAGAGACAACAGTGCAAAAAATACAGATCAGTCATCTGAATTTTGCTTATCCGGATGGAAAGAAAATTTTAGACGACATTTGTCTTTCCGCAGAGAAAGGACAGATCATCGGTATTACCGGGGCGGTCGCATGTGGCAAGTCAACGCTTGGAAAAGTATTTTTGTGTGAATATCCTTATGAGGGACAGATTCTTGTGGACGGCACAGATTTGCAGGCTATGGACGAGGCAGACCGCACGAAGCGGATCGGTTATCTTGGACATGATCCGGAGTTGTTTTTTGACAGTATGGAAAATAATATTTTGCTCGGTGAGAAAAAAGAGGCAGACGATTACTTAAAGGCAGTGTGCATGGAACAGGAAGTTGCAGAGATGGAGGATGGAAAACAGACCGCGGTTGGAAATGGCGGAGTACGTCTCTCCGGCGGTCAGGCAAAGCGTCTTGCACTTGCAAGGACACTCTGCCACAAAAAGCCGGTTCTGATTCTGGATGATCCTTTTTCGGCACTGGACAAAAACACGGAAAAACAGATTTTTGCCAATTTGAAACAGCAGACGAAAGACAATATTGTTTTCTTAATTTCTCACCGTTTATATCTGTTTCCTCAGATGAATCAGGTCATCTGGATGGAAGATGGAAAGGCGGTGGCCGGTACACATGAAGAAATTCTGGAAAAGATACCGGAGTACCGCAGTCTGTATGAGACACAGAGCGATGAAAGAGAGAATGCGAAAGTGGAAACGGAAAATAGAAAAACAGTTTCTGAACATACAGAGGAAAGGAGGAGTGGCAGATGAAACAGAAAAGACAGGTAAAAAGTGTGATCCTGGAAACAATCAAAAAACAGAAAATGCTGTCTGCCGGAATCCTGACCGCAGTGATCGGAGCAGTTGTGGCAGCGCTGATTCCTCCGCTGATCCTTGCAAAAATCATTGATACAGTGACAGCCGGTAATGAGGCGGCGTTTTCTGTGATCCTTCTCTATTTTGTCCTGCTCGCACTTACCGGAATATTGGAAGCTGCGAGGGAAGGACTCCTGACGGTGTTTGGTCAGAAAATCACACATGCACTAAGAAGTAGCCTGATGGATAAATTTGTAAGTCTGACGGCAGACAGCGTGAATAAGCAGGAGCCGGGAACACTGGTGTCACGGTTTGTCGGGGATGTTGACACGGTGGAAAATCTGTTTACCTCCGGGATTATCAGTATGTTTGCGGATGTATGTAAGATTATCAGTATCCTTGTCGTGATCTGGTTTCAAAACCGTGGACTGACGCTGGTATTGCTGGTGTTGCTGCCGTTTTTATTCTGGTTTACCAGACATGTCCAGAAAAATATGCTGGCGGCGCAGATTGAAAACCGAAAGGCTGTCGGACGGGCATCCGGTCATGTGCCGGAGACGCTTCACAATATCCGCACAATCCATTGTCTTGCAAAGGAAGCATACATGGAAGAGCGTTACGACACTTATATCGGGGAGAGTTATGCAGCGATGGAGCGCACCAATTTTTATGATGCGGTTTACTCCCCGGTGATACTGATATTGAATGCGGTGGTTGTCGCAGTTGTCATGCTGCTTTCCGCGTCCGGAAACCACACGGTACTGACCTTCTTTGGAATGTCTGCCGGAACTGCGGTTGCGGTCATCAACTATATCTCACAGATATTCTCCCCGGTGGAGAGCCTCGGAATGGAGATTCAGACGATTCAGTCTGCGATTGCCGGAATCCACAGGATCAATGAATTTTTTGCACTTGAGGAGAAGCAGATAGTGGAAAAAGACAGCGAGACAGTAGCAGAAGAATGCGTGGAACAGATGGCTGGGGGACACTCAGAAAATAAAACAGCAGATGTTCCGTTTGTCGAGTTTCGGGATGTGACCTTCGGTTATGATGAACATGTCGTTTTAGACCATTTGAATTTAAAGGTCATGGACGCGGAGCAGGTAACACTCGCAGGACGAACCGGGGCAGGAAAAAGTACGATTTTAAAACTTCTCTTAGGACTTTACGAACCGCAGGGCGGAGAGGTTTTGATCCACGGAAGACCGGCAGTGACAGTCCGGGAGGAAGAGAAACGGAAACTGTTCGGCTATGTAGAACAGATCTTCCACATGGTTCCGGGAACGGTGCGCGATCAGATCACGCTGTATGATGAAACCATTCCGGCAGACCGCGTAAAAGCAGTGGCAGAGCTGACCGGGTTAGACGATGTGATAGAAAGCTCTGAAAACGGATATGACACGAAATGCACGCCGGAGTTATTCTCGCAGGGACAGTGGCAGCTCTTATCCATTGCAAGAGCCGCAGTGGCGGAACCACAAATGCTGCTGTTTGATGAGATCACGGCGAATCTGGATGCAGAGACGGAAAAGGCAGTGTTGCTGGCGTTAAAGCGTGTAGCGAAAGACCGCACTGTCATTTCCATCTCACATAGAACTTCAGCAGAATTAGGACGTATTATTTATCTCTGATTTTTCTTCACAAAATATCCAATCAGGTAGCAGACGACAGCAACCACCATGCCATTGATGGAGGAAATCCCCCAGTTTAATACATTTAACCAGTTACAGAAGTTATAGTATAACCAGACGGATAAAATCGTTCCAATGATACCGGAGATCAGTACCATAGGTTTTTTCTTCTGATGGAAGATATTAGCAAGTCCGAGTCCGGCGGTATATAAGGCATTGTCGTTTGTAGTCCAGATATTCAGACTTTGCGAATCGGGTAAAGTTTGGAGTTGCAGTACCACCGGATACAAAAGAGCCGATGACAAGTCCGGCACCGCCGATCACCGTTAAGGAACCACTGGACACTGCCAACTATTATATCTTGTGTTGCGTGGTTATGCAATGAAATCTTTCTGTCCCTGGCGCATTTGTTTCTGGTATTGTTTGGGAGAAATATGCAGGTATTTGGTAAACTGTTTGATAAAGTAACTTGTGGTACAGAAACCGACCGCAGATGCAATCTCCGTCACGTTCTGGGTAGTGGAGACTAACAGCTTTTCCGCTTCCCGGATGCGGATCTCATTCAGGTAATCACTGAAATTCATATGCAAAAGCCGGTTGAAACTTCTGGAAAAATAGCTGTAGCTCAAATTACAGAGTTTTGCCATGTCCGCTGCACTGATAGATTTTTCATAGTTGGTGATCATGTAGGTCAGGGCTGGGGAGAGCTGCTGTTTTAACTGCTGGTTTTCAAAATCTTCGAGAAGCGGTTCTTCGCCATTTGCATGCCAGTAGCGCAGCAGCCAAAGAAAAATACCGCCAATGTGATTTTTGATCGCAAGCTCGTAGCCGTATTGTTTTTCCTCAGATTCCCGGATAATCTCGTTCATAAGTCCCGGGATGGCAGAGTGTTTTGCATTTAATATGGAAGAAGAAATTACTTTTTCGTAAATGCTGTTTTCGGTGATAAATGGAAGCAGATATTTTAACTCAAAGTGGCTCTGCGTCATGCCGTCGTAAATGAGTTCCGGGAGAAAACGAACCACGATATAAGAGCCACCCTCTGATGAGAGCGCGTCAATCTGGTGCACTTCCCTGGAATTGATCAGTACAAAATCCCCTGCCGCAAATTCGTGGTAAATTCCGTTTAAATAAATACGGAAATGACCGGAAAGTGCATAGAGCATTTCAATATAATAATGAAAATGAGCGGAAAATACATTGCCCGGTTTCTCTGCTTTTTCAATATGACAGAGATACTGGCAGGCGATGCCGTCAATATATTGTTTTCTTTCCTCCGGATAATCCATAGAAAACCTCCAATGACAAAATTGTTATATTTTTGAATAGAAAAATTATAGCATGGAAGAGAAGATTTTACTAGAATATGTGATGTGAAAGAAAACATTTTAAAATAAAAATAGAAACGTATTTGGAGGAAGCAGATGAGTATGAGTACAATCGGAGTACCATTGGAAGGATTTGGAGCATATTGCAGGGCGGCAGCCGCAGAGGGAGCCGTTTTATTGAAAAATGAAGGTCACATGTTCCCGTTGAAAAAAGAAGAGATGGTGTCTGTGTTTGGAAGATGCCAGTTTGAAACTTACCGCAGCGGGACTGGTTCCGGCGGAGCTGTCAACGTGCCTTATGCGGTGAATATTTATGATGGAATGAGAGAGAGCGGCAGCTTTACTTTGAATGAGGAGCTGGCAGACATTTACAGAGCGTGGTTAAAAGACCACCCATTTGACAACGGCGGTGGCGGCTGGGCAGCAGAGCCGTGGCACCAGAAAGAGATGGTGATCACAGAGGAGATTGCGGCAGGCGCAGCAGAAAAATCAGAGAAAGCGATTTTTATTATCGGACGTACTGCAGGCGAAGATAAGGATTATGCAAATGAGGCGGGCAGTTACCTTCTGACGCCGGAAGAACTTGAAAATCTGAAGGTTCTGACAGCGCATTTTGAACAGGTCGCAGTGCTTTTCAACGTGTCGAATATCATAGATATGAGCTGGCTTAAGAATCCTGTATACAAGGATCATATCCGTTCCGTGCTCTATATCTGGCAGGGCGGCATGGAGAGTGGAAATGCAGTTGCGGATGTTTTGAGTGGAAAAGTGTCTCCAAGTGGAAAACTGACGGACACGATCGCATGTTCACTGGCAGATTATCCGGCGGCGAACGATTTCGGAGACACTGTGCGCAATTTTTACACCGAAGATATCTATGTGGGATACCGCTATTTTGAGACATTCTGCCCGGAAAAAGTCATGTATGAGTTCGGTTTTGGACTTTCCTATTCGAAGTTTGACATTGAAATTTTAAAAGCAGAGACGGTTACAGAAGAATCCGAAGTCGGAGGTGCCCGGGGCAGTCACGGAGTATCGATTGATAATGGAACATGTGCAGGAAAAGAAGTGCAGATTACCATCTGTGTGAAAAATACAGGAGACTGCAGGGGAAAAGAGGTCGTACAGGTCTATGTGCAGGCACCGCAGGGAAAACTTGGAAAACCGGCGAGAGAATTAAAAGCATTTGCAAAGACAAAGGAGCTGGCTCCGGGAGAAAAACAGAAAATGACACTGCGCATTCCGGTAAAAAATCTTGCTTCATATGATGATTCCGGCGTGACAGGCCACAAGTCCTGCTATGTATCAGAGGCAGGTGCTTACGTATTCCATGTGGGTAATAGTGTGCGAAATACGAAAATCGCAGATGTGGATGGAAAAGGAGCATACATCGTAAAAGAACTTTGCGTGACGGAAGCCCTGCAGGAAGCACTCGCACCGACAGAAGCATTTGAGCGCATCCGTCCGGGACAGAGCCGGGAGGATGGAAGCTATCAGCAGGAAAAGGAGGCAGTGCCGCAGCAGACCATCCGGTTACAGGAACGGATTGAGGCGCATTTGCCGGAGCAGCTTGCAATCACCGGAGACAAAGGAATCCGTTTTTCGGATGTTGCAGAGGGAAAAGCAGATTTGGATACATTTATCGCGCAATTGACCAAAGAGGAACTTGCCACGATCGTGCGCGGGGAAGGAATGAGCAGCCCGAAAGTAACACCGGGTACGGCATCCACATTTGGAGGTGTCAGCGACCGCCTGTATGAATATGGAATCCCGGCTGCCTGCTGTGCAGACGGACCTTCCGGTATCCGTATGGAGAGCGGATTGAAGGCAACACAGCTTCCAATCGGAACACTGCTTGCATGTTCGTTTAACATTCCAATGATGGA
>ENA-OPBS01002369-OPBS01002369.1-human-gut-metagenome-genome-assembly--contig:-NODE-2369-length-13220-cov-2.813445_pt1 | contig 13220 bp, 11 predicted proteins | sample MGYA00241074_ERZ501463 | MGnify/ENA primary metagenome ERZ501463 (study PRJEB25962, sample SAMEA2042578) | human gut metagenome | biome: human gut; feature: human-associated habitat; material: faeces...
TAAAAGCACCACAGAATCTGCAACACTACGTCCGTTAAACTCTGGTTTAACCGCGCAGGACAGCAATATTGCGTTTTAATGAAACAAGCGCTGCATCCACATCTGCCCGTGTCGTATCGCCGCAGAGTGTGATTCTTATCGTACCTGGTGCATATTCTTCCGGCACTCCCAATGCCTTGATCACATAAGAAATCCGTTCTTCACCTGTATTACATGCGGAACCGCCTGATGCACAGATTCCATCTTCGTCCAGCAAAATCAACAGCGATGCCCCCTCAAGTCCTTTAAAACTAAAATTCACATTTCCCGGTAACCGGATACTGCGATGTCCATTCAATTTTGCATCCGGAATTTCATGCATCACACGCTCGATCAGATAATTGCGAAGCATAATTTCTTTTTGTACTCTTTTTCTCATGTTTCCGTAAGCAATCTCTGCTGCTTTCGCCATTCCTACAATTCCGGCTACATTCTCCGTACCGGCACGTTTTCCTCTCTCCTGACTTCCGCCATGGATAAAAGATGGGATATCAATGCCATCACGGATATACAAAAAACCAACGCCCTTCGGTCCATGAAATTTATGTGCACTTGCGCTCAGCAGATCGACCGGATAATAATTTACGGAAAGTGGTATCTGGGCATACGCCTGCACAGCATCTGTATGGAATAAAATCTGTTTTTCGCGCGCAATTTTTCCAATCTGATAAATTGGCTCGATCGTTCCGACTTCGTTATTAGCAAACATCACAGAAATCAACGTTGTATCCGGTCTTATAGCATCCATTACCTGTTCCGGCGAAATCAGTCCATCCCCGTCCACTTCCAGATAAGTAACATCATATCCCAGTTTTTCCAGATACTCGCAGGAATTCAAAATGGCGTGATGCTCAATGTTGGTTGTTATAATATGCCGCCCTTTTTTCTTACAGGCGGCTGCAATATTTTTTACTGCCCAGTTATCAGACTCCGAACCACCTGATGTAAAATAAATCTCTGAGGTTTTTGCATGCAGGGTTGCTGCAATGACTTCCCTCGATTTTTCCAATTCTCTTCTCGCATCTTCACCGATACTGTAGGCTGTGGATGCATTTCCATAATTTTCCTGTAAATAAGGTTCCATCGCCTGTTTTACAGCATCAGACATCTGAGTTGTCGCCGCATTATCCAGATAAATCTGTTTACTCATTTTCTCCTCACTTCTCTCATATACTAAATTGATGAATCTGGCACTTCCAAACGCACTCATTCGGTGTCCAGAAATTCGAATCCCGGGAGGTCAAATGTCAAAAAATCTATCTGTAAAAAGAACTTTATTTACCGGAACCCTGCTGCTCACAACTGCCGGCATACTCTCCCGTTTCATTGGTTTCTTCTATAAGATATTCCTCTCACGCACAATTGGTGCAGAAGGTCTCGGAATTTACCAGCTGATTTTTCCTGTTATGGCTCTTTGTTTTTCCCTGACCTCTGCCGGAATCCAGACATCTGTCTCAAGATTTGTATCCAGTGAGATTGGGAAGCAAAATCCTGCAGGAGCCAGATTTTATCTGCTGATCGGACTGATTCTGTCTGTATGCCTGTCTGTTTTTACCGGTCTTTTTATGTGGAATCATTCTGAATTTATCGCAGGCTCGTTTCTGCAGGAAACGCGCTGCGCCCCGCTGATCAAAATACTGTCCTTCTGTTATGTTCCATGCAGTATCCACTCCTGCATTAACGGTTATTATTACGGATTAAAAAAAGCTCTTGTACCGTCCCTCTCCCAGCTCGCTGAACAGTCTGCACGTGTCGGAGGCGTCTATCTGATTTATCTCGTTGCACAGAGTAACGGCCGTTCCATTGCCATCTCTGACGCCGTGTGGGGGCTTGTATTGGGCGAAATTGCCGGAATGCTTGTCTCCTTAAGTTTTATCGGTTTTGGAGCCTGTAAGGGCAATATAAGAAAAACGACATGGTCTCTGCTTACCATGTCGTTTCCTCTGACGCTCAACCGCCTGACACTTAATTTATTTACAACCATCGAAAATCTCCTAATACCATACCAGCTAAAACTGTTTGGATACAGTTCCTCTGACGCATTGAGTATCTATGGCATCCTGACCGGAATGGCATTTGCCATCATCATGTTTCCAACTGTCCTGACTAATTCCATCTCCGTCCTTCTGCTTCCGGTCGTCTCCGAAGCCCAGGCGAAACACAATGACAGACTCATCCGGGAAGCCATTATAAAAACAACCGAGTCCTGTCTTCTACTTGGTCTACTCTGTACGATTGGACTTTTAGTTCTCGGTGATTTTATTGGCAACTTTATTTTTAAAAATGCACTCAGCGCCACTTTTATCGTTACAATGAGCTGGATCTGCCCGTTTCTTTATCTCGGAAGCACATTAAACAGCATCTTCCACGGACTTGGGAAACCTGGAATCACACTGTTTTTAAACCTTTTCTCCTGCCTGATCCGTATTCTTTTTATTATATTTCTGATTCCAGTTATCGGTATCAAAGGTTACCTGACCGGCCTTTTAATCAGTCAGATCGCGCTTTGCGTCCTTGCTTTGCTCTGGCTCTACCGCCTGATGAAAAAGGGCAGTTCCGGATAATCTCCAAACTGCCCCTTTTCTCTATTCCTATAAAAATTTACAAGTTCTACAAAACGGTCTTTCCATGCTTTACAATTTGTCTGATGTTAAAATCTTCATCCACGATCACACAGTCGGCATATTTGCCATTGTCGATACTTCCATATTTCTCCCACAGTCCAACTGCTTTTGCAGGATTCTCTGTTGCACATGCCACAACCTCCTCAAATGGAAGTCCTGCTTCTTTGACTGTGAACTTCATGCAGTTAAATAAGTTAGTTACAGATCCTGCGATCGCACCGTCCACTGTCAGGGTTGCCTTATTGCCATGTACCTGAACTTCCTGTCCGCCCAGAGAATAGATTCCATCCGGCTTACCGGTTGCCATCATACTGTCACTGATCAGGATAATCCTGTCTTTTCCAAACATCTTAAAACTCGTGCGGATGGTGGATGGATGCAAATGTACACCATCGCAGATCATCTCAACCATAACATTTTCATTATCACAGGCTGCTCCGATCACGCCCGGTGCCCTGTGGGTAAATGGAGGCATTGCATTGTAAAGATGTGTCACCTGTCTCGCACCATGTTCAAATGCTTCCTTTGCAGTATCATAATCGGCGGTTGTGTGTGCCACTGACACGCGCACTTCCCCTTTTACGCTGTCGATAAATTCCATTGCTCCAGGTTCTTCCGGTGCCACAACGCAGACACGGTATAATCCGTCCGCCTCCTTCTGCAGCCTGCGGAACATCTCCGCGTCAGGTTTATGCACATATAATGGATTCTGAGCACCTTTTTTCTCCATGGAAATAAAAGGTCCTTCCATATAAATTCCGACTAACTCAGCCTCTTTTGTAAGCAGTGTCTCATCCGCTTTCTGCTCCTCATGGAATGTTTTTGCAGCTTTGCTGATCGTCGTCAGTTCCTCCTCCGACAATGTCATCGTTGCCGGGTGAATGGAAGTGATACCATTTTGTAGCTCATACTCTGCCATGTGGCGCATCGCCTCTACGGTTCCGTCACAGAAATCGACTCCTGCGCAACCATGAAAATGAATATCGATCAGTCCCGGGATCACATAACAGCCCGCTGCGTCGATTTCCTTTCCATCGCCGGAATCTGCTGCAAAAAAGCTGCCATCTGTCGCTACTTCCTTCTCAACGAATTTTCCATTTTCAAATACTTTACCGTTTAAAATCTTCATTGCGATTTCCCCCTTGTCCTGTCCGGTGCTTTTTTCTATACACGGAACAGCTTGTCTTTTTTTCTTAGCTTTTATTTTAGAATCCTGCTCATGGAAAGTCAAGTTTCACGCAAAAAAACACAGAAATATACAAAAAATGCACAAGAAAAACCCCGGAAATATAAACTTCCGGGGTTGTCTGTTATGAATCGTCATGAAAAACTACTTGTCCGCATTAAACACGTGATAAGTATTCACCTGTACGTGTATCAATCTTGATCACATCATCCTGCTCAACGAACAATGGAACATATACAGTTGCACCAGTCTCAACAACTGCTGGTTTTGTAGCACCTGTAGCTGTATCGCCTTTGAATCCTGGCTCTGTATCTGTAATCTTTAACTCTACAAAGAGAGGTGGCTCTACGGAGAATACGCTTCCGTTGTGAGAACATAACTTAACCATCTCGTTCTCTTTTACGAATTTTAATGCATCACCGATATCATCTTTGGATAATGCAATCTGGTCGTAAGTCTCAACGTCCATGAAGTAATATAAATCACCATCAGCATATAAGTACTGATAATCTTTTCTCTCGATACGTGCCTGAGGACATTTCTCTGTTGGACGGAATGTCTTCTCAACTACACCACCACTCTTAATATTCTTTAACTTAGTTCTTACAAATGCTGCACCTTTACCTGGTTTAACATGCTGGAATTCGATAATCTGATAAATGTTACCTTCTAATTCAATAGTGATACCATTTCTGAAATCGCCTGCTGAAATCATTCAAACTTCCTCCTTAAAAAATTGCGTACGAGCACAAGGCTCTCTGATTTCTCTATTCTATAATAAATAGCTGCACTTTTCAAGCTTTTTTTATGGAAACACAAACTTTATCATTCATATTAAAGAAAATACCACCTTTAAGCATGTTTCCTTTTTCTTAAAGATGGTACTTTCTTTATTCGTTTTAAAATATTATCCAATTGCTCCTGGAAGAATTAATGCAAAAATAACAGTTAAACTCATTATAGAGATTGACATTATAATCTGAGCTAATGTATATGTTTTTAAACCACCTTTTACATTAAACCCTGATAAATTAGACACTACCCAGAATCCGCTATCATTTACATGTCCTACACTAATCCCTCCTGCAAGCGCAGCCAATGCAATATACACCGGATGAATTGATACACTTGGGGCAATTGTTGCCATAATTGTCATTGCTGTAATTCCTGCTACAGTTCCAGATCCCTGCGCAATTCTAAAAATACAACCTATAAAATAAGCTAAAAACAATACCTTTAAAACTGAACCGCTATTAATATTCAATGTAGATACAAGTGCATTTCCAATATCTGTTGCTGCAATAACGGCACCAAACGAGCCGCCTGCCCCTGTAATTAATAATACAACCCCTGCTTGTTTCAATGCTTCATTTGCAGAGTTTTCCACTTTATTCTTTCCAAGATATTTATAACCAATAAGATATGCACAAAGTGTACCCAGCATAATTGCTACAATTTTATTTCCAAAAAACTGTGCAATCCATGGCACATTTTCACTGATAGCCGAAGCTCCTGTTCCAATAAGAATGCAAAAAACCGGAATTAAAATTGGAAGTAAGGAAACAAAAAAACCTGGTACTTTCTGAAGTTCATCCAAATCCTCTTCAACATAAATTTCAGCATCTTTATTTACATCTTTTTCCTCATTAAAAATTCCTCTATCTTGAATTTTAGTATACACAAACACAGATATTAATGTTGCAATCGCGCCAATAATCAATCCCATAATAACCATTGTTCCAAGATCAAAATTTAAGATACCTGGTGCTGCCAATGGGTTAGGTGTTGGAGGTACAAGTGTTTGTGCAATTCCATCTCCGATTGTTAATGCTCCTACGACATATGCAAGTGGTTTGTTCACCTCTCTTGCAACAGCTACTCCAATCGGGATGAGAATAATAAATGTAACATCAAAGAAAACAGGTATAGCAAGGATAAATCCAGCTGCTGCTACTGCATATAAAACATACTTATTTGGTACAGCATGTACAATTGTTCTTGCAATTACCTTCGCAGCTCCAGTATCACTCATTAATTGTCCTAAAATAACACCAAATCCAATCGGCAAGCCAATTCCTGCCATCATATTACCAAAACCTGTACCTATTGTTTCAATAGAATTTACAAATCCTAATCCACATGTTACACCCATATAAATACTTGCAATCACTAAACTTAATGCTGGATTAAATTTTGGAACAAGTATTAAAACAATCATAATTGCTATCGCTATCATTAGATTAACTACTAAAAAAACTCCTGACATTTGCGTTCTCCTTTATCCTATATTGTTTTATCTTATATCTCAGTTCTAGTTGCTATGTATGCTCCCTTAGATGCTGTTGTAACATTTTTCCGATATTGGTAGAGACATCCCTTTACCTGCTCTACCTCTTTTCGTACAACTTCTTTTCGCCTCTTACTAAAATCAACATCTGCTTCAATTATACCATTTAATACATCGACTGTAATCACATCACCATCCTGTAAATATGCAATTGGTCCATCATCCAATGCCTCTGGACATATATGTCCAACAAAACATCCATTGTTAGAACCGGAAAACCTACCGTCAGTAATGACACACACTTTGCTTCCAAGGTTCATTCCTACTAGAACTTTCATAACTTTATACATCTCTGGCATTCCAGGTCCGCCTTTTGGTCCTTCGTTACGGATTACAACAACTTCTCCTTCATGTACTTGTTTCGCCCTGATTCCAATTAATGCATCCTGTTCGCTTTCATATATTTTTGCTGGTCCTCTAAATAAAAGCGCTTTTTCCGGAATTGCGGATGGCTTTGTCACTGCTCCATCCGGTGCAATATTTCCCTTTAACACAGCTATTCCCCCACGTTTATGTACCGGATTAGATAAACCTCTTATAACATCTGTGTTTTTATTTTTGAATTCATCAATATTTTCTTTCGAAGTATGTCCTGTACATGTTATACCATCCAACATCAATATGGAAGCTAATTCCTTCATCATAACAGGAATTCCTCCAGCCTCATAAAAATCCAGTAATGTGTACTGTCCTGCCGGAATCATCGGAACCATATGCGGAACTGACATGCTTACTTTACCAAATTCAAAAATATCAAGATCAACACCTGCTTCATATGCTATTGCCAATAAGTGTAAAACAGCATTCGTCGAGCCTCCTATAGCAGAGTTGACTTTAATTGCATTTAATATGGCATCTTTTGTTACTATGTCTTTTATACATATATTATTCTTTACAAGATTCATCACTGCCTTGCCACTCTCAAATGCAATACTTTGTCTTCTACTATACACAGCAGGGATTGCAGCACTTCCTGGTAAAGAAATTCCCATGACTTCCGCCAAACAACACATTGTGTTCGCTGTTCCAAGCATAGCACAAGAACCTATTGTCGGTACTGCATTGTTTTCAATCCAATCAAATTCTTCCTTCGTAATTGCTCCACTTTTTAATGCTCCCTCTGACTGCTGAATAATAGAATGGTCTATGTATTCTCCACCATATGGGTTTCCCTCCTTCATTCTGCCCGGGAGAGTTGGACCTCCATTTACAAACACAGTTGGAAGATTTACACGAAGCGCTCCAAGAATCATTCCTGGAACTATTTTGTCGCATGATCCCAGAATGACCAATCCATCAAGTCTATGTGCCTCTGCCATTGCTTCAATATCGTCTGCAATCATTTCACGTGTTGGAAGAATATACTGCATACCTTTATGACTCATTGCCACACCATCACAAGCACCTATTGTACCAATCTCCACTGGTGTACCTCCTGCAGCATATATTCCTTCTTTTACTCTTTGTGTTAACTGTTTTAACACTACATGCCCTGGACAAACCTGGTTATATGCATTGACTACCGCTATAATCGGATTCTTCAATTCATCGTCTGTAAAACCTGATGACTTATACAACGCTCTTACATTTGCCCATTCTGCTCCATTTAAAATATCACTACTTCTTTTCATATTTCTCCCTTCTTCGTTTTGTAATCACATCATCATGTCATATGATGTCTTAAATTATAAAAGTCTATATGTATATTTTCAATTGGTATTTTCACAAAAAATGCATTTTATTTTTTATGAAATATACACAAAAAAAGATTAAAATTCCAAAATGTTTTTTTAGAATTTTAATCTTTTTAAAATCACTTTTTCTTTAACAACTCAAGATTTTCACGGTTCTCTTTCATATGTGCTTTCATTGCTTCATATGCCGCAATAGCATCATGGCTTCGAATTGCATCTACAACTTTCTGATGTGTAAGTGCGGCGGTGCCAGCGAGCTCATGATTCGTCAAATCTACATAGATTGATACTCCCTGTGCAATTAAAGGAATAATTTGTTCTACAATTGAATTACCAGTAATACTTGCAATCTTTGTATGCAGCTCAATATCTCGTTCACTATAATTTTCACCATTACAAATCATACTCTCGACTTCATCGCACAGTCGTTGTAAGTCCTCTATGTCCTTATCTGTAGCTTTTTGAGCTGCAATTTTGGCAATTTGTGGTTCCAACATTGCTCGGAAATCACTTAAATCCTCTGCAAGTTTCTTTTTATCTGATGCAAATCGGAATCCTAACGGATCTCCTATTTTTCCAATATCATTGCATACAAACGTGCCCTTTCCTCTTCGTATTTCTACCACGTTCCTAGATTCCAGTATTTTAACTGCCTCACGAATTGTTCCTCTTCCCACACCTAGTTTTTCCACCATATCCATTTCGTTAGGAAGCTTATCTCCAGGATTCCATTGATTTTCAATTATCATCTGCTCAATCTTATCAGCAGCCTGTTCAGCTAGAGAACGGCTCTCAAGTTCTCCCACTTGCATCACCTTACCCTCTCTTAGTTTCTTGTCTCAATTTCGTGGATCATATCAATTCTTGTCTGATGTCTTCCACCCTGAAATTCTGCATCTAAATATGCTTTTACAATGTCTTTTGCAAGCTCGCTTCCGACAATACGCGCGCCAAATGCAATAATATTGGCATTATTATGCTCTTTTACCAGTCTTGCAGTTGCACAGTCGGAACATACTGCTGCACGGACACCGTTTACCTTGTTTGCTGCGATGGAGATTCCTACTCCGGTACCGCAGATCAGGATTCCGCAGTCAGCCTCGCCGTTTACAACTGCACGTCCTACTTTCTCTCCAAATTCCGGGTAATTGCAGCTCTCATTGCCATCCGTTCCAAAGTTTACAACTTCATGTCCAAGACTTTTCACATAGTCCATGATGATAAATTTTAATTCTGTTGCTGCATGATCGTTTCCAATTGCGATTTTCATTTTTTATGACTCCTTTTTTCTTTCTATCTATTTTGCTTTTTCTGGTATCTGGCATAGAAAAATAAAACAATTTTTTCCAGATACCTTTTTAATACGATCTGAATCTCCTCTTTTGGATGGATTGGTTTCACCAGAATGGTTCTGATTCCGGCAAGATTGGCACCGTAAACATCCGTAAAAATCTGATCTCCGATGAAAATGGTATTCGTGGTATCTGTTCCCATCTCCTGCATTGCCTTGCGGTAATTTCCCGGTTTTGGCTTTCCTGCTTTATAAATATAAGAAACATGTACCGCATCATTGAACATTTTTACGCGCGGTTCTTTGTTGTTTGACAACAGCATACACTGAAACCCCAATTCCTTTAAATGTGCAAATAAAGCACATGCCCGCTCGTCTGCCGGTGCACCATGCGGCACCAGTGTATTATCAATATCAAACAATAGTACAGTCGATTTTTCCATGGTGCGCCCCCCCTGTTTATTCGCGTCCGGGTGCAGATGCGCGGCGCCTGCGTGCATTTACTGCACGAAACACCGTCGACACCAGCAGGATGCCAACTGCCAGACTGCCCGCGATCCCGGCCGTCTCCAGTCCCTTTTGCAGCGCCGCCTGCACGGAGCCCGAAAGGCCGATGCTCATCGTATAATAAATACCGGCGCCAGGCAGCAGCGGAATGCTGGAGATGACCAGATAGGACGTGACCGGGCACTTGCGCCAGCGCCCCATGCCCTCGGAATACACGGCGGCCACGACCTCGGAAAAGAAGTTGGCGCTGTAGATACTGAACCCGGCCCTGCTGCACAGCAGGTACACGATCCATGTCAGCGCGCTGCCGAGCGCGCACAAAACGCTGCCCCAGTCGTGGACATTAAACAGGATCACAAATCCAAGGCAGGCGACAAACGTCGCGAGACCCTGCGCCCAGAGCGGATAGGTCAGCGCTGCGGCCGCCTCCGCATGGCCGTAGATCGGCGTCGTGACGTGCCACGCCGCCGCCGTGCCAAGCGCGATGGCGAACGCCGAGAGCAGCACCTGCACGATGCGGTTGATGCCGGAGTTGGTATCGCCGTAGATGATATCCCGCATGGAGTTGGTGATGAGCAGCCCCGGCACCAGGATCATCAGTGCGCCGATGATAGAAGAGTCCACGGAATCCATCCACCCCAGACTGGCCGCCAGATATGCCGGAGCCGCCATGAAGAAGGAGGCGGCGATGGTGCGAAAGAAGGGGTTCTCCTCCAGCCGGTTCAAAAACCCGTTGACAAGACCGATGATCAGCCCCAACAGACCCGCCCACAGGCTGTCCCGCAGGGTGCCGCCAAAGACAAAGCAATAGCCAAAGGCCCCCAGATAGTGGCCCAGATAGTACACCGGCAGGGAGTACCTCCGGCAGGCGGCCTGCGTCTCCTCCAGCCACTGCACCGCTACCTCCACCTCCGGGGTCTCCCGGCAGATGCGGCGGCTCAGGGCATTGAACTGCTCCACCGCATCCAGATCGTTGCCGTGGAAGCCGATGCGCTTCATGATGGTCAGGGGCTTGCCGTTGGCGGCCTCAAAGCTGATGGTCAGGCAGTTGGGGATGGCGAATACCTCACACTCGATGCCGTAGGCACGAAGAATACGCCGTATGGTATCCTCCACCCGAAAGGTCTCTGCGCCGCTGATGGCGAGACCGTGTCCCACCTGTGCAGCCAGATCCGTCAGCAGATAATAATCCATACGGCGTATTCCCTCCTAAATGGGGATAGCTCGCCTTACACCACTGCGAAGAACTTCACAATGAACAGGGCGGCGATGACATAGGTCAGGACGGACACGTCCTTGGCCTTGCCGGAGAACACCTTGATGATGGTGTAGGAGATCATGGCCAGACCGATGCCGTGGCCGATAGAGCCGGAGATGGGCATGGCGATGAGCATGATGAACACGGGGACGATCTGATCCAGATCGTTGAAGTCCACATTCTTCAGACCCTGCAGCATCAGGATGCCCACATAGATCAGAGCGGAGGAGGTGGCCGCAGCGGGGATGATGGCGGCGATGGGCGCAAGGAACATGCTCGCAAGGAAGAGCACGCCGGTCGTCAGAGCGGTCAGGCCCGTGCGGCCGCCGGCCTCCACGCCGGAGGCGGACTCCACAAAAGTAGTGACGGTGGAGGTACCGCAGCAGGCGCCGGCCACGGTGCCGATGGCGTCAGAGGTCAGGGCCTCCTTCATGTTGGGCATATTGCCGTCCTTGTCGGTCATACCGGCACGGGAGGCGGTACCCACCAGCGTGCCGATGGTGTCGAACATGTCAATGATGCAGAACGTGATGACGAGCGTCACGACCGTGAACCAGCCGATCTCGCCGAGGGCGGCAAAGTCGAACTTGAACAGGGTCGTCTCGGCCATGTCGCCGAACGCAGGCACGAACGACGCGCCCTTGAGCGACGCAAACGGGTTCGTGTGCAGGAAGATGGCCTCGCCCGCCCAGTAGATGCCGGACGCGCAGAGCATGCCCAGCAGCACGGAGCCCTTGATCTTCTTGTGCGCGAACAGCACGATCAGGAACAGGCCCACGAACATGGTCACGACCGTGAGCACCATCTGCGGGTAGCCGTCGCCCATGTTGGCCTTGGCAAGGCTGGGCGTGAGCGCGCCGAAGAAATCGCGCATGACGTAAAACGGGCCGCCGTCGCTCGAGTACACACCGGCGTTGGAGCCGATGCCAATGTTGAGCAGCATGAGACCGATGGCCGGCGCGATGCCGAGCCGGATGCCGAGCGGAATGGCCTCGACGATCTTCTCGCGCACCTTGAGCACCGAGAGAATGATGAACACGATGCCCTCGATGAGGATGACGCACAGCGCCGTCTGGAACGACTGCAGGTAGCTCATGCCGGTCAGGGTGACGATGTTGGCCACGACGACGGCGAAAAAGCTGTTGAGACCCATGCCGGGCGCCATGGCAAAGGGCTTGTTGGCCAGAAAGGCCATGCACACCGTGCCGATGGCGGAGGCGATGCAGGTGGCGAGAAATACGCCGTTCCACAGGGGCGTCCCGGTCTGGAAGCCGGTGAGCAGGTTGGGGTTCAGGGCGATGATGTAGGCCATCGTCATGAACGTGGTGAGACCGGCCAGAATTTCTGTTTTCACAGTTGTGCCGTTCTCCTTCAGGTGGAAGATACGTTCCATTGTTTTCTCTCCTCTTTTATTATTTTGTCCGGCCAATTCCCGGACATTCTCCATGATACAGCATCCGCAAAAAGTCTGCAAGGGGGTAGACGTGATTTTTTTCACATATGAGATATAAATCCTGCTTTTTCGTCGAGCTTTCCCGCCTGCTGTCCCGACGCCCTCCACCGGGTAAGATTTTACATGGATTTTACAAAACTCCGCTTTTGGATTTTATCTGCCGCCGGTAAAGTACTGATTAGATAGAGTATTTGGGAAAAACTGTGTAAAAAAAGGTGCCGCCCGGTGGCGGCGGAGAGGAAAACGCTTATGAGTATTTTTGATGTATTGACCATGCTGGGAGGGCTGTGTCTGTTCCTGTTCGGCATGACGCTGATGGGACAGGCGCTGGAGCGCCGGGCCGGGGGCCGCCTGCGTTCCCTGCTGGGCAAGATGACCACCGGCCGTCTGGCGGGCTTTTTCACGGGCCTTGGCGTCACGGCGGTGATCCAGAGCTCCTCGGCCACCACGGTGATGGTGGTGGGCTTCGTCAACTCCGGTCTCATGACCCTGCGGCAGGCCATCAACGTCATCATGGGGGCCAACGTCGGCACCACGGTGACGGCATGGCTGCTGAGTCTGGGCGGCATCAGCGGCGACAGCATATGGGTGCGGCTCCTGAAGCCCTCCTCCTTTACGCCGGTGCTGGCGCTGGTGGGTATCATCTTCTTCATGTTCTGCAAGGACAATAAGAAAAAAGACACCGGCACGGTGCTGCTGGGCTTTGCCACGCTGATGTTCGGCATGGAGACCATGTCCTCCGCCGTGGGAGGTTTGGCGGATGTACCGGCCTTCCGGCAGCTGTTCATCACCTTCCAAAATCCGGCGCTGGGCCTGCTGGC
>ENA-OPBS01002370-OPBS01002370.1-human-gut-metagenome-genome-assembly--contig:-NODE-2370-length-13216-cov-2.957146_pt1 | contig 13216 bp, 9 predicted proteins | sample MGYA00241074_ERZ501463 | MGnify/ENA primary metagenome ERZ501463 (study PRJEB25962, sample SAMEA2042578) | human gut metagenome | biome: human gut; feature: human-associated habitat; material: faeces...
GATGCAGATGCTATTCTTCTTGCTAAGGCGATTGATGGAATATATGACAGCGATCCTAAGCTTAATCCAGAGGCTAAGAAGTATGATACAATCTCAATCAAAGAAGTTGTTGAGAAGAAGCTTGGAGTTATTGATATGACAGCTTCAGTTATGTGTATGGAGAATAAGATGCCTCTTATGGTATTCGGACTCGAAGAAGAGAACAGCATAGTTAATGCTTTATCAGGAAAGTTTAATGGAACAGTAGTAACTGTTGATTAATATAATATTAATGGAGGATTTTATGGAAAATATTAAAGATATTGAAGGAAGAATGCAGAAGTCAGTTGACAACTTAAAGGAAGAATATGTAACAATAAGAGCCGGAAGAGCTAACCCACATATTCTTGACAGATTAAGAGTTGATTATTATGGAACACCTACACCAATCCAGCAGGTTGCCAATGTTTCTGTACCAGAAGCAAGAATGATTCAGATTCAGCCTTGGGAAGCAAGCCTTATTAAGGATATTGAGAAAGCAATTCTTGTATCAGATTTAGGACTTACACCTAACAATGATGGTAAGACAATCAGACTTGTGTTCCCTGAATTAACAGAAGACAGAAGAAAAGAACTTGCTAAGGATATCAAGAAGAAGGGTGATAATGCCAAGGTTGCTATCCGTAATATCAGAAGAGATGCCAACGATGCAATAAAGAAAGAGAACAAGGCAGGAGATATCTCTGATGATGAAGCTAAGAATTCAGAGGATGAAATTCAGAAGATTACTGATAAGTATATTGCTATGATTGATAGTGCTATAGATGATAAGACGAAAGAGATACTTACAGTTTAAGAAAATGTCAGGGCTGTTGGATATTTTACAACAGCCTTTTTGTAATTGAATGAATTGCGAGAGGAATCATAGATATGGATACATTTAACGAGAGTCTCGGATTAAAGATTCCGGGGCATGTTGCCGTTATTCTTGATGGTAATGGAAGATGGGCTAAGAAAAGACATCTCCCAAGAACAATGGGACATGTGCAGGGAAGCAAAGTTGTTGAAGATATGCTTTATGTCGTAGATGAGCTTGGTGTAAAGTATTTTACTGTATATGCTTTTTCAACAGAGAACTGGAAACGTTCAACGGAAGAAGTAAGTACTCTTATGGGAATCTTAAGAACTTATCTTAAGGATTGTGTTAAGAAATCCATGAAGAATAATGTGCGATGCAGGGTTATTGGAAGAAAAGATGAACTCAGCCAGGATATTATAGACAGTATCAATAATCTTGAAGAGAAAACCAAGAATAATACAGGGCTTAATTTTACTATAGCCATTAATTATGGTGGAAGAGATGAAATTACAAGAGCAGTTAAAAGTATAGCCACATCTGTTAAAAATAATGAAATATCTGTTGAAGATATTAATGAAGATTTAATTTCAAATAATATATATACAGCTGGAATGCCAGATCCTGACTTATTGATAAGACCAGGTGGAGAAAAGAGAATAAGCAATTTTTTGCCATGGCAATTATCTTATACAGAATTTATATTTACAGACAAATATTGGCCAGACTTTAATAGAGATGATTTAGATGAGGCAATATTAGAATATGAAAGAAGAAATAGAAAGTTTGGTGCTAAATAATATAGAAATTGAATTATAAAATGAATACATATATATATTTATTACTTTTATAATTGAAATATAATAAAAGTAATAATAGAGTAAGATAAAGATTAAGTAGAATTCAAATAAAATTAAAACTGTATAAAAAACAACAAGAATTGAAAGGAAATTAAAAACTATGGAAAAAGCAAAGAAAAAAATTAATGTAACAAGAATTGTGTCAGGGTTAATTTTATTTCCCCTAGTGGCGATAATTTTAATATGGGGAAATAAATATTTAGTAGATGTTGTAATAAGTTTAATTGCAATTTTAAGTTTACATGAGTTTTACAACGCATTTAAGGGAAAAGCAAATCCTATTAAAAGTATTGGATATATAGCAGCTTCTTCCATAGCATTTATTCACATTATACCAATTGAATGGATGCTTAAAATAATTGGAGTACTGCTTTCAGTTTCTATATTAGCATTATTTTTAATTGTAATAACTAGCAATTTAAAAATAAATGTAATGGATATAGCAATTACATTTTTCGGAATATGTTATATAGCAATTTTTCTAATGTTTATTCCAATAATAAGAGAAAATTTACCAAATGGTAAAATAATACTTTGGTTTGCACTTCTTGCAGGATGGGGAACAGATGTATTTGCGTATTTTGTAGGAAAATATTTTGGAACTCATAAATTTACAGAAATTAGTCCAAATAAAACGATTGAAGGTTGTGTGGGAGGAACTATTGGAGCTACTGCCTTAATAGTTGGATATGCAGCAATTTGTAATAACGTATTTGGAATGAATATAAATTATTTATTAATAGCAGGAATAGGAGTATTATTAAGTATTGTAGGTCAAGTAGGAGACTTAGCTGCATCAAGTATAAAAAGATATGTAGGAATTAAAGATTTTAGCCATTTAATTCCAGGACATGGTGGAATGTTAGACAGAATAGATAGTTTAATATTTATTGCACCATTTGCATATATTTTATTACACTTAATTTATATTATTTAGTATTTGGTATTAATATTTAATGTTTAGTATTTAATAATTTAATGTTTGATATTTATTATTTTGATGTTTTGTATTGAATATCAAATACTTGAAGTTTCTTATATTAAGGTATAATGTCTAATAGTTAATTTAGTTTTTAACTTTGTCATTTAAATTTTAAGATATTTATATATAAATTAAAAATATCTATAATAATTTTATTTTTTAAGGAGGCTGTTTTGTTAGGAGCTTTACTTACGATTTTAAAAATAATTTTTATATTAGGTTTTCTTATTTTTATTCATGAAGGTGGACACTTTATAGTAGCTAAGCTATGTAAAATAAGGGTAAATGAATTTGCTATAGGGTTTGGTCCAGTTATATTTAAAAAGCAAGGTAAGGAAACTCTTTTTCAGTTAAGATTAATTCCTCTTGGGGGATTTTGTAATATGGAAGGAGAAGAAGAACGCTCAGAAGTGGAGGGTTCTTTTAGTAAAGCAAGCATACCAAAAAGAATTGCAGTAGTTGCAGCAGGTGGATTAGTAAATATTATTTTTGCATTATTAATTTATTTTACATTAATGTCATGTGTTGGAAATAATGTTTCTAATGTGATTGATACAGTAGTTCCAAATTACAGTGCACAAACAGCTGGACTTCAGGAAAATGATAAAATTTTAAAAATAGATGGAAAGAAAATAAAAAATAAGGCAGACTTAGATGAAGCACTAGAAAAATCTAATGGAAATGAATTAAGCATTTTAATAGAAAGAGATGGAAAAGAGCAAGAATTAAAAATAAAGCCAACAGAAGAAAAGTATAATTATACAGGTATAGCAGTAAATACATCAAATGATAAACTAACTGAAATAGCAGCACTTTATCCAAATAGTCCAGGAGAAAAACAAGGATTACAAGCAAAAGATATTATAATTGCTATTAATGATAATCCTGTTGAAAATAATGCACAAAAATTAGTTGATTATATAAACTTGTCCATAGGAAAAGAAATAAAATTTACAGTAGAACGAAATGGTGAAAATGTAAATATTACAATAATGCCAGATGTTATGTCTAATTATTTATTAGGTGTAAATTTAAAAATGGCAGAAAATAATTTTATAAATAATATCTATTATGCATTCTTTGATACAGGAGAGTTTGCAATTTCAATAGTAGATAATTTAAGGTTATTATTCTCAGGTGGAGTTTCTATAGACCAATTAATGGGACCTGTTGGAATATCAGATGTAGTTGCACAAACAAATGGATTAGCAGACTTTATTTATATTTTAGCATTAATATCAATTTCTTTAGGTTTTACAAATTTACTACCATTTCCTCCATTAGATGGTGGAAAAATAGTAATATTATTAATTGAAGCAATTAGAAGAAAACCTTTAAAAGAAAAGACAGAAATAAATATTCAATTAGTAGGATTTATATTTTTAATGGCTTTAATGGTATATGTAACATATAATGATATTCTAAGAATATTTTAAATTTTAGAAAAGTCCATTTTTTTGGAAAGGAAATGAGAAGTCAAATGGAACAAAGAAACGTAATGGTAAAAGAACAAGTACAAAAAAAAGTTACAGACGACAAAAAGAAAATAAGAGATGTTTTTAAAGATTTTACAACAGAAAGTTTTGCATTATATAATTCTTTAATTACTTCTATAAATATATTTAAAAAAAGTGGAAAACTAGAAACATCTATAGAAGCAGAAAAACAAATAAAAATAAAAGATTTAGAAAAGTTTGAGATATATTTAGAAAATAGATTTCAGCTAAAAAATGTTTTAATAAGAATAAAATATTTAGAAAAGTTTGAAACAAATATAGAAAAAGAATGGGAAGATATTATTTCATATATTTCAAGAAAACACCCTTTAACAAAAGCGCTACTTAGAGGAAGCAAGATAGAAGTAGAAGGAAGTAATGTAAATGTTAATTTGGCTTTTAAAGGAAAAGCTTTGTTAGATGGAAAAAATTTTCATATTGTACTTTCAGAACTTATTAAAAATATATATGGGGAAAACTATAAAATTCAATTTGTTGAAAATATTTCTGAGGAAAAGCTTAAAGAATATCAAGCACATTTAGAAAGTCTAGAAGAGCAAGTTGTAAATATTGCAAAAGCAGAAATGGTGGAAGCAGCAGAAAGTAAAAAGAGTGAAAAGAAAGTTAGTAATGCAGCAAATGAAAATAATAATTCTACTAATGTAGAACAAGGAGTTGCAAAACCTGTAGAATCTAATAATGAAAAAGCAGAAGAAGAAGATACAACAAATCCAGTTATATATGGTAGAGTTGGAAAAATGAGTGACCCACTTGTTAAAGTAGCAGATTTAACTATAGATAGCGGAAAAGTGATGATAGATGGAGAAATACTTGCAACAGAAACAAGAGAGTTAAAATCTGGTAAAATTTTGGCAATGTTTAATTTGTTTGACGGGAGCAGTACTATAACATGCAAAGTTTTCTTAGAAGCAGAAAAATCTAAAGCAATATTAAAAAGAATGAATTCTGCAAAAGGTGTTAAAGTAATAGGTACAGCACAATTTGACCCATTTGCAAAAGAACTAGGGGTTATTGCAAATGCTATTGTAGAAAGTAATGGAATAAAAAGAGAAGTAAGACAAGACAATTCTCAAGAAAAAAGAGTGGAGTTACATATGCATACTCAGATGAGTCAAATGGATGCTATGACATCAGCAGAAGACTTACTAAAAAGAGCAGTAAAATGGGGAATGAAATCAATTGCAATAACTGACCATGGAGTTGTACAAGCATTTCCAGAAGCACATAAATATTTGGAAAAGGCTCATCCCGATTTAAAAGTTATATATGGTGTAGAGGCATATTTAGCACCAGATACAGTTTCTTGTATATCTTTTTCTAAAGGACAAGACTTAGATGCAACTTATTGTGTACTAGATTTAGAGACAACAGGACTTTCATTTAGAACAGAAAAAATAACAGAAGTAGGAATAATGAAAGTAAAAAATGGTGAAGTAATAGACGAATTTTCTTGTTTTGTAAATCCAGAAAAACCAATACCACAAAAAGTTGTAGAAGTTACCAATATTACAGATGATATGGTAAAAGATGCAGAGACAATAGATAAAGTATTTCCTAAAATATTAGAATTTGTTGGAGACTCTATTTTGGTTGCACATAATGCTGACTTTGATATAGGGTTTTTAAAATATAATGCTTCACAATTAGGGTATGAATTAAATAATACATATTTAGATACTTTAAGGCTTGCAAAAAGCTTATTTCCAGATTTTAAGAAATATAAGCTTGGTTTTATTGCAGATAAATTAGGAATTGTAGTTGAGGTAGCACATAGGGCATTGGATGATGTAGACACAACTGTAAAAGTATTTAATATTATGATTTCAATGCTTAAAGAAAAAGGTGCAAAAACTTGGGATGATGTGGATAGCTTAGAAATAGGAAAAGCAGATTATAAATCACTTCCAACATATCATGCTATAATTTTAGCAAAAGACTATGTAGGTTTAAAAAACTTATATAAATTAGTTTCATATTCACACTTAAATTATTTTTATAAAAAACCTAGAATATTAAAATCATTATATAAAAAATATTCAGAAGGATTAATATTAGGAAGTGCATGTGAGGCAGGAGAGCTATATAGAGCAATTGTAGCAGGAAAAACAGATGAAGAAATAGAAGAAATTGCAAATGACTATGATTATTTAGAAATTCAACCAATTGGAAATAATATGTTTATGGTGAGGCAAGGTGTTGTACCAGACGAAGAAGCACTAAGAGATATAAACAGAAAAATAGTAGCTTTAGGAGAAAAATTAGATAAACCAGTAGTTGCAACATGTGATGTTCATTTTATGGACCCAGAAGATGAAATATATAGAAGAATATTACAAGCAGGTCAAGGTTATGATGATTGTGATGAACAAGCTCCAATATATTTACGTACAACAGAAGAAATGCTAAAAGAATTTGAATATTTAGGGGAAGAAAAAGCATATGAAGTAGTTGTAACAAATACAAATAAAATTGCAGATATGTGTGAAAAAATAAAGCCAATTTCTCCAGAAAAGTGTCCACCACATATTGATGGGTGTGAGACAACAATAAAAGAAATTGCATATAATAAAGCACATGAATTATATGGAGAGCAATTACCTCAAATAGTTGAAGAAAGGTTGGATAAAGAGCTTACATCTATTATTAAAAATGGTTTCTCTGTTATGTACATTATTGCACAAAAATTGGTTTGGAAGTCAAATGAGGATGGATATATAGTTGGCTCAAGAGGTAGTGTTGGTTCATCATTTGTCGCTAATATGACAGGTATTACAGAGGTTAACTCTTTACCACCACATTATAGATGTCCAAATTGTAAGTATTCTGACTTTACAGACTATGGATGTTTATGTGGATTTGATTTACCAGATAAAGATTGTCCAAAATGTGGTCACAAATTAGTTAAAGATGGGATAGACATACCATTTGAAACATTTTTAGGTTTTAATGGAGATAAAGAACCAGATATAGACTTAAACTTCTCTGGTGAATATCAAGCAAAAGCTCATAAGTATACAGAAGTAATATTTGGAAAAGGTACAACATTTAAAGCAGGTACGGTAGGTACAGTAGCAGATAAAACAGCATATGGGTATGTAAAAAAATATTATGAAGAAAGAGGAGTTCCTGTAAATAATGCAGAAGTTTTAAGATTAGCACAAGGGTGTACTGGTATAAAAAGAACAACAGGTCAGCATCCAGGAGGAATTATAGTTGTTCCAAAGGGAAGAGAAATATACGAATTTACCCCTGTACAACATCCTGCAGATGATCCAAACTCGGATATTATTACAACACATTTTGATTATCACTCAATAGATCAAAACTTGTTAAAGTTAGATATACTTGGACATGATGATCCCACAATGATAAGGATGTTATTTGACTTAACAGGAAAAGACCCAACTAAAGTACCACTAGATGATAAAGAAACAATGTCAATATTTTCTTCAACTAAAGCTTTAGGTGTTACTCCAGAACAAATACATTCAGAGGTAGGTTCATATGGTATACCAGAGTTTGGAACAAAATTTGTTAGAGGGATGCTTGTAGACACAAGACCTACAACATTTGATGAGCTAATACGTATTTCTGGGTTATCACATGGTACAGATGTGTGGTTAGGAAATGCACAAACATTAATAGAAGAAGGAACAGTAACACTGCAAGATGCTATATGCTGTAGAGATGATATAATGATTTACTTAATAAAAATGGGTCTAGAACCAAATAAAGCTTTTAAAATAATGGAAACTGTTCGTAAAGGTAAAGCATTAAAAGACCCAGACAAATGGGAAGGATTTAAATCCGCTATGAAAGAAAAAGACGTACCAGATTGGTATATAAAATCTTGTGAAAAAATAAAGTACATGTTCCCAAAAGCACATGCTGCAGCTTATGTAACAAATGCATTTAGAATAGCATGGTTTAAGGTACATGAACCAAAGGCATATTATACAGCCTATTTTACAATTAGAGCAGACGAATTTGACAGTGATATTATGTGCCATGGAGAGGAAAGAGTAAAAAACAAAATGAAAGAAATTGATTTAGCAGGAAATGGTGCAACAACTAAGGATAAAAATATGTATGCAATATTGGAATTAGTTATGGAAATGTATGAAAGAGGAATAAATTTCTTACCTATAGATTTATATAAATCACATTCAACAAAATTTAGAATAGAAGAAGAAGGAATAAGACCACCACTTAATAGTATTCCTGGACTTGGTACAGTTGCAGCACAAGGAATTGAGGAAGCTAAAAAAGATGGTAAGTTTATGTCTATAGATGACTTGAAAATACGTTCAAAAGTAGGAAAATCTGTAGTAGAACTATTAGAAAAGGCAGGATGTTTAAAAGGCATGAGTCAAAGTAACCAAATGAGTTTGTTTGGATAAGTTTTATAATATTTAAGAAAATATAATAAATAGCAAAACAGTTTAAAAGTTTAAGGAGAAAGACATATGAATTTAGAAGAAATTTTTTCAGTAAAAAATATAATTATCTATTTAGTTATAATTAATCTAATAGCATTTTTGGCTATGTGGTTAGATAAAAGAAAAGCGGAGAAAAGTAAGTGGAGAATTCCAGAAAATTCTTTGTTATTGCTAGTACTATTAGGTGGCGGAATTGGTGGAATTGCTGGAATGTATATATTTAGACATAAAACAAAAAAAGCCAAGTTTTACATAGGATTTCCTCTTATATTAATTTGTGAAATACTTTTAGCTGTATTTATATTTATTTAACGTGTAATATAAAATTTATAGTATATAATGTAAAAATAAAATAATATAAATTTTATTAACTACTATAAAAGATTTAAATTAAAATAATCTTGTATAGTAGTTATTTTTATTGAAAATTATATATATAATATTTTTTACTCTAATATGTGATGTTTTTACCTTAATAATAATAGAAAAAATAATGTAAAATTAGTTATTAATGTAATAAAATTTAAATAAAATTAGAGTATAATTTTTATAAAAACTACTTAAAAGGAAGTAATTTCCAATTACATAATGCAATAATTAGTTTTCATAAAATATAAGCAATAATAGTTGTGGAAAAGTTTGAAATAAAAGCGACTATTTTCAGTTATTCACAGAGTTATCCACACTTTCCACAACCTGTGAATAACTTATTTTTGTAAACTAATAACAATAAATGTGTAATAATTATTTCCAGTTTGTAAATTCTTTGTAACAATTGTATAAAAACTTTGTCGCAGTTTGTGGCTTTATAAAATAAAAAAATGGATAACAAAACATTTTGTCATTAATATTGTTACAATATAATTACAAATAAAATTTAATGTATTATGTAAAAGGCAAATTAGGCTTGTGGATAACTATAAATAAAAGAGCAATTAGTCAAATTAAAAAGTTAAATGCAATTTTGGAAAAGTAGATAAAATTGTTATAAAAAGCAATTAACATAATTTTAATAATATGTATTGAATTATAAAAAAATTAAATATATAATATTAATAAAGTAAAAATTTTACTTTATTAACAATTTAAAGTTAAAATATGAATATAAAGATATAATTAAGAGTAATAAAATTTAGAAGAAGGGAGAAATAGTCTAATATTTTAATAATTAGATTAATGAAGGTATAATGGACTATTCAGTAAAGAATACTAATAAGGAACAAAGAAAAGATTTAGTAAAAAAAGCTTTGGCTATATCTATTTCAGGAGCAGATGTACCAACAAAAGAAACTATAGAATTAGCAAAGAAATATATAGATGGCTCAATAGAATTAGAAGATTTACAAAAACAAGTTATAGAAAAATATAAGAAATAAGGAAGGATTAATTTAAAATGAAAGACCCATACATACAAGAAAATGGAACCTTAAAGAATAAATTAGGAATTACAGAGTATAAAGAACTAAATGATGCTGAAAAAGATATTGGATTTGTAAAATTGATAGATATAGATACAGCTTTTAAAAAAAGGTTTACTGCTGACGACTTAAAAGCCGCTCATAAACATATTTTTGAAGATATATTTGAATGGGCAGGAGAATTTAGAACTGTACCAGTATATAAAACAGAAGTTGTAATACCGGGATTAAGCTTACAATATTCAGAAGCTAAAAATATAGAAAGAGACTTAAATATAGCTCTTGAAGAATTGAATAATACTAATTGGGAAGGAAAAACATTAGAACAAATATCAAGAGAATTTACTATAAAAATAGCAAAAGTTTGGAGAGTACATCCATTTAGAGATGGAAATACTAGAACGACTTTAGCATTTGCACAGAATTACGCTAGAGAACATGGATTTACATTAGATTTAGGAATATTGTTAGACAATTTATCTAGGATAACAGATAGTAATGGAAAAATAAAAAGGTATAGCATTAGAGATAAGTTTGTATTAGCTGCGTTAGATGAAAAAGATTATCCAGAACCAGAACATTTGGAAACATTAATAAGACAATCTATTCAAGAAGGAATACAAAAACAACGAGATAAACATATTGAAATGTTAGAAGAACAAGAAGAAAGATAGAAAATTAACCTTGACAAGGAATAAAAAAGGTAGTAGTATATATAATATTAATAAGATGTGATGAAGAAGAAAAAATATAGTAAAGCTTATGTAAAAGAGAGTTGGAAAAGGTGAGAGCCAACCATAAGAACTATATGGGGAGCTTTGGAGCATTATTAAATAAGGTGGATAAATTATTTTATCAATTAGGGTGGAACCGCGGAATATAACTTTCGTCCCTAGCTATTAAATTAGCTAGTGTCGAAAGTTTTTTGATTATATAAATTTTTGGCACAGCAAGAAATAGGAGGTTTTATTATGGAAAATTTAACAATGGACAAAATTGTAGGATTATGTAAAAGTAGAGGATATGTATATCCTGGTTCTGAAATCTATGGAGGATTAGCAAATACTTGGGATTATGGACCTTTAGGAGTAGAATTAAAAAATAATATTAAAAAAGCATGGATGAAAAAGTTTGTACAAGAAAGCAAGTATAATGTTGGACTAGATGCAGCAATTTTAATGAATCCAGATGTATGGGTTGCATCAGGTCATGTTGGAAATTTTTCAGATCCATTAATAGATTGTAAAGAATGTAAAACAAGACACAGAGCAGATAAATTAATTGAAGAATGGGCGCATGAGCAAGGTAAAGACATGATTGCAGATGGAATGAGTGATGAACAATTAATTAATTTTATAAAAGAAAATCATATACCTTGCCCAAATTGTGGAAAAGAAAATTTTACAGATATTCGTAAGTTTAATTTAATGTTTAAAACATACCAAGGAGTTACAGAAGATAGCAAATCTGAAATATATTTAAGACCAGAAACTGCACAAGGAATATTTGTTAATTTTAAAAATGCAATGCGTACGACAAGAAGAAAATTACCTATGGGAATAGCACAAATAGGTAAAGCTTTTAGAAATGAGATAACACCTGGAAACTTTACATTTAGAACACGTGAGTTTGAACAAATGGAATTAGAGTTTTTCTGTAAGCCAGGTACAGATTTAGAATGGCATAAATACTGGAAAGAATTTTGCGAGAATTGGCTATTAAGTTTAGGAATGAAAAAAGAAAATATAAGATTAAGAGACCATTCACCAGAAGAATTATCACATTATAGTAATGGAACAACAGACATAGAATTTACATTTCCATTTGGTTGGGGAGAATTATGGGGAATTGCAGATAGAACAGACTATGATTTAAAACAACATATGGAACATTCTAAAGAAGATATGACATATTTAGACCCAGAAACAAATGAAAAGTATATACCATATTGTATAGAACCATCACTTGGATGTGATAGAGTTGCTTTAGCATTTTTATGTAATGCATATGACGAAGAAGAAATAGCAGAAGGAGATGTAAGAACAGTATTACACTTGCATCCAGCATTGGCACCATATAAAGTAGCAGTACTTCCATTATCAAAGAAACTAAGCGAAAAGGCAGAAGAAGTTTATACTAAACTATCAAAGAAATTTATGTGTGACTATGATGAAGCAGGAAGTATAGGAAAGCGTTATAGAAGAGAAGATGAAATAGGAACACCATATTGTATAACAATAGATTTTGATACATTAGAAGACGAGTCTGTAACAGTGCGTGATAGAGATACAATGGAGCAAATAAGAATAAAAATAGATGAGTTAGAAGCTTGGCTTCAAGAAAAAGTAGAATTTTAATAGGATAAAATAGAGTAAAAAATGAAAAAATAAGAATTATATTTAAATTAGGAAGTTTAGATATGGTTCTTATTTTTTTGTTTTTGATGCAACTAAAAATGCAATCAAATTGTAATATAAATGTAATGCAAAAGAAATACACAATGAAATTAAAAATGATATAATCGTTCTATATAAAAAATACAAAACAACACATTGTTCCATATTTATTAATTATATAAGATAAATTAATAGAATAAAACAGTAAAATATAAAAAGAAACAGGAAATAAAATAATAAAAACAGTAACAAAAGAGTGTAAAATTAAACAATGCAACAAAAATATGATTAATAAATAAATTTTTTGAAATAATAACAAAAGAAACAATGGGAGGAAGAACATGGGAACAGAAATAAAAAAGAAAGAACAAACAATGATGTGCGCAGAAGAGCTAAAACTTAATAATGTAAGAAATAAGAAATTAAATAGCCAAATAACGAGTAAAACAAGCGGGATAACATTAATAGCGTTGGTAGTTACAATTGTTGTTCTTTTAATATTAGCAGGAATAACAATAAGTCTAGTGTTTAGTGAAAATGGAATAATAAGTAAAAGTAAAAATGCAAAAGAACAAACAGAAATATCCAAAGTAAGAGAACAATTAGAATTAGCAAAAGGACCAGAATATATAGAAGGAAATGGAAGGTATAATCCAGATAGTTATTTCGAAAGGATAGAAGCAGAAGGAATAATAGGAAATAAAGACACAGATGTAATAGACAATGGAGATGGAACATATGAAGTAACAACAACATCAGGATATATATT
>ENA-OPBS01002399-OPBS01002399.1-human-gut-metagenome-genome-assembly--contig:-NODE-2399-length-13088-cov-2.577074_pt1 | contig 13088 bp, 10 predicted proteins | sample MGYA00241074_ERZ501463 | MGnify/ENA primary metagenome ERZ501463 (study PRJEB25962, sample SAMEA2042578) | human gut metagenome | biome: human gut; feature: human-associated habitat; material: faeces...
GAAATCTCTTACCAGCAAGGAACCAGAATGTCTGCGAAAGGAAGGAGGATGGGACGTGTATGACATCATGTACTTAGATCAGACGGCGAGAGAGCATGGTCTATATATAAAAAAACGGCCAGACATTCCAGTTGCAGAAAGGGAATATTCAGAATATCAGATACCGGGCAGGGATGGAAAATTATATGAAGATCTGAAAACAGTAGAAGACATAGAAATCAATATTGATTTCAATTTCATGAGTACTGAAAAAGATTGGTCGGGTGTTTTCCGGGCAGCAAAACGGTGGCTTTTGGGAGCAAAAGGAAAGCTGATTTTAGGGGATGACCAGGATTTCTTTTACCGGGTGAAAAAAGTGTCTTTCAGCGATGGGGAACGGACCAGTTTGAGAATTGGAAATTTTACAGTTACTTTTATCTGTGAAGGGTATGCATATTTACAGGATGGAACCAGGGAGTATGAGATCGGGAACGTCCAGTATAATCCTTATGAAACCTGTAAACCGATATATTTTATTAGGGGAGAAGGCGTCTGCACTTTAACGATAAACAGAAAGGCAATGACAGCGAATGTAGGCCAAAACCTGACGATCAACACAGATCTCATGCTTGCCTACCGGGAAGACGGGAGTTTGATGAATACTGCGGTTTCCGGGGATTATGAAGACCTATACCTGTATCCAGGGGAAAACGAAATCAGTATCACAGATGGCTTTGAGTTGAAAGTAATACCAAATTGGAGGTGTTACTGATGATAGAGATATATAAAAGTGGGAAAACTCCTTTGGTATACAGGGATTACAAAACGGGAGACGGGGAACTAAAAGGTATACGCTATATAGTGGAAAGGAAGGAAGACGGCGTTGCGATAACACTGTCTGGGAAATACGAGAACCCGGATAATCCAGAAGCATATCTCGGAATATATGCGACTTTGCAGATTGATACAAGCATATATGGCAGAAAAATCTATGTAGAAAGCAATCGGGAAAGCGATAGATCTTCTGTGAGTTTTGGAATATTGTATAAAAAGAATGGGCGAGCGCTATTTAGCTGTGCGAAAGAGGGGGAAAAGGAAGATGTCGTTGAAATAAAGGAGGATATGCAAGAACCCAGAATAGCGGTGAATGTCGCAAACGGGGTAGAAGTAAATGAAACGATAGAGCTGACAATCTTATCTTGCGAAAGAGGAAAGAAATTTTATGAAACGTACAATGGAGACATGGTGCTGTTGCCATCCTCAGCTTTGGTTCATGTTATTTTAAACAGTACCTGGGAAGCAAGCTTGGAACATCCTATAGATTCAGAAGGCAGATGGAAATACATCCAAGAAGAGAACGTGGTCAAAATGCCGTCTTTTAACGGCGATCAGCTTTTCCGTATTAAAGCAAAAGAAAAGCGGGATTCTGGGATTACGGTGTCCTTGGAACCTATTTTCTATGATGCGATGGACGACTGTTTTTTAACGGACATAAGGCCGACAAGGAAAAACGGGCAGCAGGCTCTGGACCTTATGACGACTCCCAACAGAAAGTATACAGGGACATCGGATATCACCCATGTGTCAACTGCCTATTATGAAACAAAAAACCTTCTGGAAGCTATCAATGGTGATGACGAGAACAGCTTCATAAACCGTTGGGGTGGGGAAATCTTGTTTAACAACTATGAGGTGATCATTAACGAACACGTGGGCGGAGACTATGGCGTGGAGCTGCGCTATGGGAAAAACATCCCAAAGGACGGAATGAGTGAGGAAATTGATACCAGGGATGTGATAACAAGGATTTATCCCAAAGCCTATAATGGGTATATGATGACGGATAAAGGATATGTGGATTCCCCTCTGATCAACAGTTATCCGACAGTGAAAACGGCGGTGATCTCTTTTGACGATGTGAAGATGGCGGCCGATGCCAGCGAAGAGGATGAAGAGAACGGTGTAATGATCTGCAATACCCAGAGCGAACTGGATGAGGCCCTGACTCAACGATGCGAGGAACAATATGCGGCGGGGCTGGATAAACCAAAAGTCACAATTTCCGCGGATATGGTTCTTCTGCAGAATACGGAGGAGTATAAGGACTATCAGATACTGGAGACCGTGTCTTTAGGGGATACCATACACTGTAGACATAACCGACTTGGAATTGTAACAGATGCCAGAGTGATCGAAATGGAGTATGACTCCATACGAAAAAAAACTACCTCTGTGGTGATCGGGGATTTTACGTATAATTACTTTAACAATGTATCTTCAGCGGTAAACCGGATTGACGGGGCTATCCGGCCGGACGGTTCTTTAATTGCGGAGAAAATAAAAGGGCTTATTGATGGGACAATGGCCGGGCTGCGGGCACAGGCGTCGGTGGCGAAAAAGGTCGGAGCCAGAGCCCTTCGTGCGATTATAGAGGATTTCATGCTCGATATCATGTATGAGATACCAAAGGATGACAATATCGGCACGGTTACAATCACTAAGGACTATGTGGAGAAGAAGGGCGGCCCGCTCATTCAGATGAGAGGTACACCTGAGCTTGCAGACAGTCAGCACGTTTAATTGTTAAATGATTATGAAATTGTGAATTGGCTGTAAATGATGCAACCAGGCTATGCGTAATGAATCTATGTGTAGTCTGTAATGATTTATAAACGTTCATATATCAAGAGGAATTGGAAAAATGAAAATTATCCACTGTGCAGACCTGCATCTGGATTCGAAGATGACCTCGAATCTGTCAAAGGAGCAGGCAAAAGAGAGAAAAATGGAAATACTGCGTACATATTCAAGGATGATAGAGTATGCCAAAAATAACGATGTAAAGGCGATTATCATAGCAGGCGATTTATTTGACACGAGAAATGTGTCAGCGACTGCCAGAAATCTGGTAAAGGATTCGATTACGTCAAATCCGGATATTGATTTCTATTATCTTAAGGGTAATCACGACTCGGACAATTTCATATCGAAGCTCGATGAAATCCCTGAAAACCTTAAGCTTTTTTCTAATCAGTGGACCTCATACAGCTATGGGAATATCACAATAACAGGTCTTGAGATAGACAAGTCTAACCAGGCTGCCATGTACAATTCTCTTGTGCTCGACAATGACAATTACAACGTTGTCACTCTCCACGGACAGCTCGGTGATGAGATTTCCACAGGCGACCTTAAGAATAAGGGCATTGATTATCTCGCGCTCGGTCATGTGCATGAGTATCAGAGCGGACAGCTTGACAACCGTGGCATGTACTGCTACAGCGGCTGCTTAGAGGGAAGAGGCTTTGATGAGTGCGGACAAAAGGGCTTTGTGGTGCTTGATATAGATGATGAGAAGCTCACGGCAGGCTTTAGCTTTGTACCGTTTGCGTACAGGAGCCTCTACACGCTGTATGTGGATGTGACAGGAGCCATGACCACACAGGATGTGGCTGTGAAGATGGAAAAGGCCATTTCGGACAGTGAATATTCATCGAGAAGCATGGTAAAGTTCGTGCTTGTAGGTGAGGTGGACGTGGATTGTGAGATAAACACAGACTTCCTCAAGGATATGTTCGAGGAATATTTCTACTATGAAAAGGTGTATGATGAGACAAGGCTTCTCATCAATTACAGTGAATACGAAAAGGATGCATCACTTAAGGGTGAGTTTATACGGATGGTGCTTGGCTCAGATATGACCGAGGAGCAGAAGTCTGAGGTCATCAGGTGTGGTATATCGGCGCTTAGCGGGGAGGAGATTTAGAAATTGAAATTAATAGCTTGTCACATAAACAACTTCGGAAAGCTGTCCGATCTTAATATCAATTTCAATGATGGAGTCAATGTCATAAACCAGCCAAACGGGAAAGAGTACACTTGCGGCTTTTTTGAAGGCTATGCTGTACGGTTTTGATACGAAAAAAGAGCCGGGCGCCTTTGAGAGGGAAAGAAAGCTCTATAAGCCATGGCAGGGCGGCACTTATGGTGGAGAGCTTGATTTTGAGGCCGATGGAGTGGAGTACAGACTTGTAAGGACCTTTGGCCTCACAGAAAAGCAGGATGATTTTCATTTGTACAGGCTTGCAACCATGGTTGAGTGTGATGATTTTTCACCACTGCTTGGAGAGGAGCTTTTTGACCTCGACCGCAGCTCGTTCAAGAGAACGATATACATAGCACAGGCAGACTGCATGTTTTCGTCATCAGACAGTATCAGCGCAAAGCTTGGCAATATGGCGGAAAATACAAATGACATCAACAATTTCGAGTCGGCGACAGCGGACATTAAGGACATGATGAACAAGATGTCCCCAAACCGTATCACAGGCTCTATCAAAAAGCGTGTAAATACACTCACAGCCTTGGAACAGGAGCTTAAGAAGTATCAGGCCGCGGATGAGGCGGCAGCACAGCTTTCACAGAAAATAGATGAGAAAACTGCCCAGAAGAAGGAGCTTACAGGTATCAGAGCCGAGTACGGCAGGGCGCTTCAGGTGGCATCTGAGGACAGCAGAAAGCAGGCACTTCGTGAAAACTACGAGCAGCTTTGTGCTGTTGCAAAGGAGAAAGAGAGTATTTACAATGCTGCATTGGCAGTCTTTGGAGACAAAGCTCCGGATGAGGCAGAGCTTTTGGAAAAGACAAAGCAGGCCGGAGAGCTTGAAAGCTTAAAGGCTGTAGAAGATAATCTGAGCTTTACGCCTGAGGAGGAGCAGTATTTAGATACACTTTCAGGTATGTTTAAGGATGGTGTGCCATCTGATGATGGTCTTGATGAGATGCAAAAGAAGATAGCAAACATCCAGAGCGTCAAGAATGAGTACAGTCACATGGAGCTCAAGCTCTCGCAGATGACCTCACTTGCAAAGATGGCAGATGATGAGGAGGAACCGGAGACACCTGAGAAGACTAAGCTTGTACCTGCAGGTATTGTGCTTATGGTTATCGGTCTTTTGGCAGCGGCTGTTGCCACGGTATTCAGTCTGAATGAGAAGTACAATGTGAAGGAAATCATGTTTCTTGTGGTAGGCATAGCTGGAGTCGCTATGGCGCTTTGCGGTGTTGTCATGATGGTCTATGGAATCCGTCTGAACAACAAAAAGCAGAGAGCATACATCAGGCTTATGGCTGAGCGTGAGGAAAATATAAAGCAGAAGGAGATACCGATTCAGGAATTAAAGGAGCAGCTTGAGCAGATTCAAAGCGGCATTACATCAATGGAGCATGAGGTATCGCAGTTTTTTGACAGCTTTTCGATTGAAGCAGATGAATCGCAGTATCAGGAGAAGCTTTATGAGCTTCGAACAAAGGCTCATGACTACAGTCGTTTCAACGAGCAGATAGGAAAGCGCGCCAAGACAAAGGCTGACTATGAGAAGGCAAAGGCTTCGCTTGATGAGTATTTAAGGTTCTATGGATATGACAGTGCTGCAGAATATACACAGACACTTTCACAGATGAAAAAGCAGCTCGCAGAGGCCGGCTTTGCAAAGGAAAATATGGACAGTGCTCTTCAGAAGAAAACGCAGTTTGAGAATGACAACGATATGGACAAGCTCCTTGCACCAAATGAGTGTCCGTATACACTTGATGAGCTCAATGAGATGATTTCAAAGGTTGAGGGCAGCCTCGATGAAATCAGGGCATCCTTAGTGCAGTACGGCAGACAGATGGATGATCTGCAGGAGCAGCTTGATATGAGGGATGAAAAGGAGCAGGAGTATCGCAACTGTAAGCAGATACAGGCTGAGGAAAAGCATAAGTACGAGATACTTGGGCTTACATCAGACTATCTGACCAGGGCAAGGGAGCAGTTTACTGCCAGATACATGGCGCCTATTTCCAATGGCTTCCAGAAGTACTTCGGTATCCTGACAGAAAATACAGACAGAGACTGGCAGGTGGATGCCAATATTTCAATAAGGATGAAGGAGCAGGGGCAGCTTCGCGATGTGAGAACCATGTCGGCAGGCTACAAGGACCTGATAGGCATATGTATGCGTTTTGCGCTTGTGGATGCGATGTATCCGGGAGAGAAGCCGTTCCTCATACTTGATGATCCGTTTGTGAATCTGGATGATGAGAAGCTTGCTCGAGGCAGAAGGCTGCTTGCGGTGCTTTCGCAGGATTACCAGGTGATCTATTTTACATGTCATGGAAGCCGCGAGTAAATTTTGGTCGAAGCTTTGTTTATATTAGATAAATATGGTAGCATATTTTTATTTATAGAATATAATTATATGAGGGTCAAAATATCTTTTGACCCTCATATCTAAATATTATATCATATGAGGTAAAATATGCAGTTCATAGTATCAAAAAAGGAGTTCATTCCACCGGTAATAGCTCCTGATATCATAGAGACATTGGGCGATGATTACGAGATATGGACATATGAGGATTACGAAAGACTCCCACCACTTTTGGTGGGAGTTTATTCGTATTCGGCTATTCCAAAGTGTCTTGCTCCTTTATCCACGCAGGGACTTGTAAAAAGCGGTGTGTTCAGGCTTCAAAGGGAGTTTGTTCCGGGACTATACGGAAATGGTGTGTATGTGGTGGTTATTGACACAGGTGTGAATTATGCGCAGGAGGCTTTTATGACACCTGAGGGTAAGACGAAGATTGCAGTGCTGTGGGATCAGAATACGGATACGGTTTATTCTGAGGATGAGATAAATGCTGCTATTTTATCGGAAAATCCATATGAGAGCATACCGGGTGATGAGGATGGGCATGGTACGTTTGTGGCGAGCGTGATATGTGGCAATGACAGACCGCAGGATGATTTTGCAGGGGTGGCACCACAGGCTAAGCTTATTGTCGTGAAGCTGAAAAGGGCACCTCAAAAGCTGTATGATTTCTACTTTATTCCGGATCGTAAAATAGTGTACTCGGAGGTTGATGTGATGAGAGCAGTGCATTTTGCAGATGAGTTTGCAGGTCAAAAGGGAGCACCGGCTGTCTTTTGCATGGCGCTTGGCTGCAATAACGGAAGCCACACGGGAGCTGAGGATCTTTCAGAGTATCTGGACTATATCACGGCAAAAAGAGGCAGGGCCGTGGTTGCGGCAGCGGGCAATGAGGCGAACAGCAGGCATCATTATAAAGGGCGCATAACAGATACAGTCGATGATATTGAGATAAATGTTGAGCAGGATATGGATGGGTTTTATCTGGAATGCTGGGCACTTTCACCTGAGCTATTTACGCTTTCTGTCATATCACCGAGTGGTCAGTCGAATCCGGCAGGGGTACCAATGCGAATAGACAGCGGTGAATACTCATTTCTGCTTGAAGGAACACAGGTGACTATTGACTACAGGCAGACCGGCAGACAGACGAGGGATTTGCTTATATTTATCCGCTTTGAAAAGGTGGTGAAGGGAGTGTGGACCATCAGGGTATTTCCACTTAGTACTATTGGAGGTGTTTTTAATATGTGGCTCCCGATGACAGGACTTCTTGATGCTGATGTGAGCTTTATTGTCTCGGAGCCTGATACCACGCTGACCATGCCTTCGGATGCTAAGCTTGTGATAACGGCGGGAGGCTATAATTCCCTAAATGATGCAATACTTTTAGAGTCGGGAAGGGGCTTTGACGCAGACGGTGGAATAAAGCCGGATCTCGTAGCACCGGCTGTGGATATCACAGGGGCAAATCTAAGATGAATGTATATAGCACTGAGTGGCACATCGGCGGCTGCTGCAATCACTGCAGCGGTGGCGGCTCTCATCATGGAGTGGATGATAGTGAGAGGCAATGTTTTGCTCGCAAACGGAGTGGATATAAAAAATGTCATGGTAAGAAACTGCCGCAGAAAAGAAAAAACTGACTACCCAAATAAAATTTTTGGCTACGGATTCATGAATGGGTTTGCCAATTTCTAAGAAAACGGATATAATATATTCTAAAAGATAAAAAGGAAGGGTGAATGGATGACAAAAAGCAATAATTTATTAGCGGATTACGCTGCAAAAAAACAGGATATCTGTATTAAAAATGACACAATTTCAGATAGTCTTTTCAGGGAATATGGTGTCAACAGAGGACTTAGGGATGTAAACGGAAAGGGAGTTCTGACAGGTCTTACGAATATTTCGGAGATTGTTTCATTTAAGACGGGCGAGGATGGCAGCAGCGTGCCATGTGACGGACAATTGTGGTACAGAGGCTACAATGTAAAGACACTTACAAATAACCTCAAGCCCGGAGAGTTTGGTTTTGAAAAAATTGCTTATCTGCTGCTTTTCGGGCAGCTGCCATCTGAGAGTGAATTGGCTGAGTTTACAGAGGTTTTAGGAAGAAGCAGAACCCTTCCTACCAATTTTACGAGGGATGTCATCATGAAGGCTCCGTCAAAGGATATCATGAATTCCATGACGAGAAGTATACTGACACTGGCTTCATATGATCCTCTTGTAGCAAAGGCGGGCATCGACAACAATATCAGACAGTGCTTATCACTTGTTGCAATATTCCCGATGCTTGCAGTTTACGGTTATCATGCGTATAATCATTATGAAAATGATCAGAGCATGTATATTCACAGGCCGGATCCAAAGCTTTCGACAGCTGAAAACTTCCTTAGGATGCTCAGAGCTGACAATCAATATACAGAGCTTGAAGCAAGGGTGCTTGATATGGCACTTATTCTTCATATGGAGCACGGCGGTGGAAACAACTCTACATTTACCACCCGTGTGGTTACATCGGCAGGTACAGATACATACTCTGCTATCGCGGCAGCCATGTCATCCCTTAAGGGACCAAAGCACGGCGGTGCCAACATCAAGGTGATGGAGATGATGCGGGACATCCGTTCGCATGTGAAGCACTGGGATGATGAGGATGAGGTGAAAGCATACCTCAGAAAAATGATGGATGGTGAGGTGTTTGACCACAAGGGACTCATCTATGGAATGGGACATGCGGTGTATTCACTTTCTGACCCGAGGGAGCGTATATTCAGAGGCTATGTGGAGAAGCTTTCAGTTGCAAAGAAGAGAGATAATGAGATGAACCTCTATAATACAATAGAGAAGGTAGCTCCTGAGATTATCGCTGAAAAGCGCCATATCTTTAAGGGTGTTTCTCCGAATGTCGATTTCTACAGCGGCTTTGTTTATGAGATGCTTGGTATTCCTATGGAGCTTTACACACCTCTTTTTGCCATTGCGCGAATCGTTGGCTGGAGTGCCCACAGGCTTGAGGAGATTGTCGGCATGAACAAGATTATCCGTCCGGCTTACAAGAGCGTCATGAAAGAGATAGAGTAACGAGAGGATGTTACAGTCTATCGTTCATATATCAATAATACGATATGTTGGGGATTGGACATATTAAAAGAATCGAGGTATTATACAAATGAGTTTTACAAAGGTAAAAAAGGGCGTCTGTGCAGCAAAGGGCTTTGTTGCAAACGGATTAAACTGTGGATTAAACAGTGACAAAAACAAAAATGACCTGGCTTTAGTTTATTCAGAAACACAGTGTCAGGCAGCGGCTGTTTACACAACAAACAAGGTGAAGGGCGCGCCTATTCAGGTGACAAAGGCACACCTTGAGGCATCAGGACATACGGCAAAGGCTGTTATTGTCAACAGCAAAAACGCCAACACCTGCAATGCTGACGGAGTAGAGAAGGCTCAGAGAATGTGCGAGCTTGCAGCAGCAGAGCTTTCGATTGATCCAAACGAGGTTATCGTGGCATCTACAGGAGTTATTGGCCAGGTGCTTCCTATTGAGCCTATCGAGAGCCATATAAAGGAGCTTGCAAAGGGACTTTCGGCAGACGGCAACGACAAGGCTGTAAACGCTATAATGACTACAGATACCGTTCCAAAGCAGTATGCGGTAAAGTTCATGCTTGGAGACAGTGAGTGTACAGTAGGCGGTATGGCAAAGGGAAGCGGCATGATTCATCCGAACATGGCTACTACCTTAAACTTTATCACATCAGATGTTGCTATCTCATCGGAGCTCATCCAGAAGGCCCTGAGCGAGATTGTAAAGGTTACCTACAACTGCTTAAGCATTGACGGCGATACCTCTACCAATGATATGGTAAGCATCATGGCAAACGGCCTTGCAGGAAACACACCTATTACTACAGAGAATGATGATTATCAGACCTTTAAGGATGCACTGTACGAGGTGCTTTCAAATCTTACAAGAATGCTTGCAAAGGATGGAGAGGGTGCTTCAAAGCTTTTAGAGTGCACATGCGCAGGTGCGCCTGATCTTGATACAGCAATTATTGTGGCAAAGAGCGTTATCCGTTCACCACTTTTAAAGTGTGCTATGTTTGGCGAGGATGCCAACTGGGGACGAATCCTTTGTGCTATAGGCTATGCGGAGGCTGATTTTGATATAGACAAGGTGGAGCTTCACCTGCGCTCAACAGCAGGAAGCATCAAGGTGTGCGAGAACGGTGCCGGAGTTGACTTCTCAGAGGAGGAGGCAGCAAAGATACTGCATGAGGATGAGATTTACATCGACATAGATTTACACCAGGGAGATGTGTCAGCCAAGGCATGGGGCTGTGATCTTACATATGATTATGTAAAAATTAACGGAGATTACAGATCTTAATCTTGACAAGTAATATTGATTAATGATATTATTTTTTTAGAGTAATTAATTAAAAAAGTAAAGCGAACGAGGGCGTTCAGATATTAGGTTATCTGCGCCCTCTTTTTTGTTGGAAAAATCACATTTACAAAAGAGAGATTAGGAGGCGGTACATTGACTAAGAATGCATTGGATATGATTGATGAGAAAATAGTAGAGCTGCTGCAGGAAAATGCACGTATAGCGATAAAGGAGATAGCGGCACAGGTGTTTTTGTCATCACCGGCTGTAACAGCCAGAATAGAGAGATTGGAGAGCAAGGGAATCATAAAGGGCTATCATGCCGCTGTAGATTCGGTTAATCTGGGCTATAAGATAAAGGCCTTTGTCAATCTGGATCTGGAGCCTGTACAAAAGGAAGAGTTTTATCCGTTTATTGAGAGTGTGGAGAATGTCATAGAGTGCAATTGTGTGACAGGAGAGTATTCTATGCTCATAGAGGTGAAGTTTTTGAATACGGAGGAGCTTGATGACTTTATCAACACTCTGCAGAAATTCGGCAAGACAAGTACACAGATAGTTTTTTCCACTCCTGTTGAGCACAGAGGCCTGCCTGTACATTCAGGTTTTGATGCATAAGATGATATGAGAGTCAAAAGATATTTTGCATGATTGAATGAAGTGTGCTAAAATAGTTTGCAAAAATACTGACTGTTAAACATGATTTTGGATGCTTTGAATAGTCAGATATATTGATTACGGCAGGAGGATAATATGAGTAAGAAATTAGGCTTCATAGGTTGTGGAAACATGGGAAAGGCAATGATACACGGAGTGCTTGCATCAGGCAAGGCACAGGCAAGCGATATTCTTGCATCTGCAAAGACCGAAAGCTCCAGAGAAAAGAATGCAGCAGAGCTTGGAATCAGGCTGACAGCGGACAATAAGAGCGTAGCAGAGTTTGCAGATATTCTGTTTTTAGCAGTAAAGCCACAGTACTATGAGGAGGTTATAGCAGAGATAAAGGACGCTGTTAGTGACGATGAAATCATTGTTTCGATTGCACCGGGCAAGTCACTTTCGTGGTTTGACGAGATGTTTGGAAAGAGCTTAAAGGTTATACGTACCATGCCAAATACACCTGCCATGGTTGGTGAGGGCATGATGGGAGTCTGTGCAAATGAAAGAGTATCGCAGGCGGAGCTTGATACAGTGCTTGATTTGTGCTCGGGCTTTTCAAAGGCTGAGATGATAGACGAGAAGCTTATGGATGTAGTGACAGCAGTCAGCGGAAGCTCACCGGCATATGTATTTATGTTTATCGAAGCCATGGCAGATGCGGCTGTAGCAGGCGGCATGCCAAGGAGCCAGGCATATACATTTGCAGCCCAGGCAGTGCTTGGAAGCGCAAAAATGGTTCTCGAGACAGGAAAGCATCCGGGAGAGCTCAAGGATATGGTGTGCTCACCTGCCGGAACCACTATCCAGGCTGTGCGTGTGCTTGAGGAAAAGGGCATGAGAAGCAGTGTTTTTGAAGCTATGATGAAATGCCTTGATATCTCCCGCAAAATGTAGTAGAATTATTGCATTGAGTTAAAGGAGAAAAGCAATGAGTCAGGCAAAGGTTGATAAATATAAGAATGAAAAGGCAAATCGTAAAAAGACAAATGCCAGAAATAAAGTAAAGCGTGTTATAGCACGAATTGTTGCAGCTGCGGCTGTAATCGCATTGGTAGGCTGGGGCGGTTACTCCGGATATCAGTACTATGAGAAGAGTCGTCCGGTGAACTGCTATTACGCAGATATCAGTGCAGTCAGTGATTATCTACAGGGATTATCTACAGACAGTGAGCAGTAGATTATATTTTTGATACATAACATATATTTTACGATTTATATGATTAAGTTAAAATACCTCGCAGGTTACTGCGAGGTATTTTCAGTTTTTGAAGAATCCCCGGGCTCTTTTTGTGATTCAGATACAGTCTTTGCATTTTCTTCGGTGTTTGAGCTGTCAGAGTTTTTTGCCTTGGAGAGTGTGTTATCTATTGCGTCGAGCAGCACTTTGGAGGTGTACTGACTTGTGTTTGCGTAGGAAATATTATCGGTGGATTGATTTTGCACAATCTGCGATACGAGCTCGTTCATCGCAGGCTCAACAAGCGGATACATGGTTTCCACCGAATCAGTCATGTTTTCAAGGCTTATGGAGTTAATGTTATTACTGTCCACCGCCACAGACACATCGATAGCTGCCCCACCCAGCGCTACAGATGTATTGTACACACCCGGTGTATACATGCCGGTTTCTTCGACTGCAGGCTTTGGCTCATCACCTGAAAAGAAATATGTAGCAGCGAAAATTATCAGAAGAAGCAGTATGCCAAGGAGCACTCCGGTGAGAATGACATGCTTCATTTTTACAACGACGATTTTTGTTTTTGCACTCATATGCGCCTCCTGTGGTTGTTTTATATATAATATGTGTGGGGACGCAAAAATATGACAGATATTCCTGCCTATAACGAAAA
>ENA-OPBS01002405-OPBS01002405.1-human-gut-metagenome-genome-assembly--contig:-NODE-2405-length-13080-cov-2.389021_pt1 | contig 13080 bp, 8 predicted proteins | sample MGYA00241074_ERZ501463 | MGnify/ENA primary metagenome ERZ501463 (study PRJEB25962, sample SAMEA2042578) | human gut metagenome | biome: human gut; feature: human-associated habitat; material: faeces...
GAACCGCGGGAAAGGTATTCGTTCATACCGTCAAAATCCCGTATGACATAATTCTTTACGACCCAATGGTAATTTTCGTCATAGGTAACCGATTGTGCCGTAAGCCTTGATTTCAGTATTTTCCCTTCAAATTTTTCGAGAGAAAAACGGTATCCGGTTTTGGTACGGTTATCGTATCGGTTTATGTAAGCGATGACGCCGGGTTCTACTTGTAGTTGTATGTTGCTCGCGTAATCTACTTTTTTGTTTTTTACGTATGTGTTTTGGAATTCGATTCGGGTGGACGTTGCCGGGGGAATAATATAACTGTTGAGATAAAAATTAACACCTGCGATGATACCGGCCGAAACCATGTAGGGAACCAACAGACGCTTGAAACTGATGCCGCTTGCCAACATGGCGATGATTTCGGAATTGTCGGCGAGCTTCGATGTAAAGAAAATGACCGAAATGAAAGTGAATAGGGGACTGAAAAGGCTGACAAAGTAGGGTATGAAGTTGAGGTAGTAGTCAAATACAGTAGCTTTGAGAGGGGCTTTCAAGAGGGCATCGAGTTTTTCGTTGACATCGAATACCACGACGATAGAGATAATCAAAGCGATGGCAAAGACGTAAGTCCCCAAGAATTTTTTGATAATATAGAGGTCGATTTTCTTTATCATACTTTGTCGGACATTACAATCGTTGAGTTACACGTGCGACCATTTCTTTCTTCCATCGCGAAAAGTCTCCCTCGATGATATGCCGGCGAGCTTCTTTTACGAGCCATAGGTAGAATGCCAGATTGTGTATCGAGGCGATTTGCAACGCCAGCAATTCATCTGCGATGAAAAGGTGGCGCAAGTAGGCCCGGGAATATTGCTCGTCGACATAAGATGCACCGCCTTCGTCGATGGGAGAGAAGTCATCGGCCCACTTTCGGTTTCTCATGTTCATGATACCATTGCGGGTGAAAAGCATACCGTTGCGTCCGTTACGGGTAGGCATTACGCAGTCAAACATATCCACGCCTCTTTCTATGGCTTCGAGTATGTTTGCCGGTGTACCGACACCCATCAGATAACGGGGCTTGTCCATAGGGAGTATTTCGTTTACGACCTCTATCATTTCATACATTTTTTCGGTCGGTTCTCCCACAGCCAGACCGCCGATCGCATTTCCGTCGGCTCCCAATTCGGCCACGTGGCGGGCGGCTTCTCGTCGAAGCTCGGGATACACGCAGCCTTGTACAATAGGGAAGAATGCCTGTTTGTAACCGTATTTCCCTTCGGTTTCGTTCATGTGTTTCCAGCCGCGTTCGAGCCATCGTTGTGTAAGCGACAACGATTTACGGGCATAGGTATAGTCGGCATCGCCCGGTGTACATTCGTCGAGGGCCATGATGATGTCCGCACCGATGATACGTTGTGTATCGACGACATTTTCCGGAGTAAAGAGATGTTTCGATCCGTCTATATGCGAGCGGAATTGTACGCCTTCTTCTGTAAGTTTCCGGATACCGGAAAGCGAAAAGACCTGAAAACCTCCGCTATCGGTCAATATAGGACGCTCCCAACCGTTGAATTTGTGGATCCCCCCGGCGCGTTCGAGTATGTCGAGGCCGGGGCGGAGGTACAAGTGGTAGGTATTTCCCAGTATGATTTGAGCCTTGATGTCGTCTCGCAGTTCATGCAGATGAACGGCTTTTACCGAACCGACCGTCCCCACGGGCATGAATATAGGGGTCTCGATTTGTCCGTGATCGGTCGTGATGAGCCCCGCTCTTGCCCGGCTTTGAGGGTCGGTATGTTGTAGAATGAAGTCCATATATCAAAAATACCATGCAAAGATAGTTTTTATCCTTGTTTGTCGCAACTCGATAGCCCTAAAACGTGTTATAGTATGTATATGCGATAAGAATTACATCTGCCTTATACCGTCAAAATGGCAGTCGGGATGCGGGTATATAATAGTTGTTCGATGAAATTTTTATTAAAAAACGATATTTCATCGGCTGCCGTTTTGTCACATCAACTAACTGAAAAACAGAATAATTGTCAGCTAATAGATTCTGGCATCGGCTTTGCGGAAATAAGGATAAAAGATATGAAAAAAGAAAGGAGAATAAGATATGAACTTTAACAATTTTACAATCAAATCGCAGGAAGCGGTGCAGAAAGCTGTCGACATGGCTACTCGTCGCAGTCAGCAGGTGATAGAACCTACGCATCTGCTCTTGGGGGTGATGGACGTCGGCGAAAGCCTTATCGGATATTTATTCCAGAAACTTGGAGTCAATACCGTGATGTTGAAGTCGGCTCTCGACCGGGAGGTAGAGTCGTTGCCCAAAGTAAGCGGCGGAGAGCCGTTTTTGAGCAGGGAGAGTAATACGGCTTTGCAAAAAGCTGTGGATTATTCTTCGAAACTGGGTGATCAATTTGTCCCGCTCGAAGCCATTATAATGGCTATTTTGCAGACCTCGTGTACCGCATCGACTTTGATGAAAGATGCCGGAATCGCAGAAAAAGAGTTGGGATTGGCTATCGATGAGCTGCGAAAAGGACAAAAGGTAAAAGATGCTTCGGCCGAGGATACCTACAACTCATTGAGCAAATATGCCATAAATTTGAATGAACGGGCGCGTTCGGGAAAACTCGATCCGGTCATCGGTCGTGATGATGAGATACGTCGGGTATTGCAGATATTGAGCCGTCGTACCAAAAACAATCCTATCCTCATCGGAGAACCGGGAACCGGAAAGACTGCCATTGCCGAAGGACTGGCGCATCGTATCGTGCGGGGAGACGTACCCGAGAATCTGAAAACGAAACAGATATATTCGCTCGATATGGGGGCATTGGTTGCCGGTGCCAAATATAAAGGCGAATTTGAGGAACGGCTGAAAGCTGTCGTAAATGAAGTGATACAGGCCGAGGGAGAAATTATACTTTTCATCGATGAGATCCATACGTTGGTAGGAGCCGGTAAAGGTGAAGGTGCTATGGACGCGGCCAATATCCTTAAACCGGCTTTGGCGAGAGGAGAACTTCGGGCTATCGGTGCGACGACCCTCGATGAGTATCAGAAATATTTCGAGAAAGATAAGGCTCTTGAACGCCGTTTCCAGATCGTAATGGTTGATGAACCCGATGAATTAAGCACGATTTCGATACTTAGAGGCTTGAAAGAGCGTTATGAAAACCATCATAAAGTACGTATCAAAGACGATGCTATCATTGCTGCCGTGAAATTGTCCGAGCGGTATATTACCGATCGTTTTCTTCCCGACAAGGCAATCGATCTGATGGACGAAGCCGCTGCCAAGTTGCGTCTCGAAATTGATTCGGTCCCGCAGGAACTCGACGAAATATCTCGCCGTATCAAGCAGCTCGAAATAGAAAGGGAAGCCATCAAACGTGAAAATGATGAGCCGAAACTTTCGTCGTTGACAAAAGAGATTGCCGACTTGAAAGAAGAAGAAACCCGTTTTAAAGCCAAATGGGAAGCAGAACGCAGTCTGCACAATAAGATACAGCAGAACAAGATAGAAATAGAAAACCTGCGTTTCGAGGCCGACCGTGCCGAGCGGGAAGGCAATTATGAAAAAGTGGCGGAGATACGTTATGGAAAAATCCGTGCTAAGGAGGACGAGATAAAAGAAATTCAAGCCCGCCTGAAAGAGCAGCAGGGTAGTGGTGCCATGATTAAAGAAGAGGTCGACTCCGACGATATTGCCGATGTCGTATCGAGATGGACGGGTATTCCCGTGAAAAAGATGTTGCAAAGCGAGAAAGAAAAGCTCTTGCATCTCGAAGAGGAGTTACACAAGCGTGTAGTAGGACAGGACGAGGCCATACAAGCCGTTGCAGATGCTGTAAGGCGTAGCCGTGCCGGACTGAGCGATCCTCGTCGACCTATCGGTTCGTTTATCTTTTTGGGAACGACGGGTGTCGGCAAAACCGAGTTGGCCAAGGCGTTGGCAGAGTACTTGTTCGACGATGAGAACATGATGACACGTATCGATATGAGTGAGTATCAGGATAAGTTCAGTGTAACACGTCTTATCGGTTCGCCTCCCGGATACGTCGGTTATGAAGAAGGCGGACAGCTTACCGAGGCCATTCGTCGTAAACCCTATTCGGTTGTCCTTTTCGATGAAATAGAGAAAGCGCATCCCGACATTTTCAATATACTGTTACAGGTTCTCGATGATGGTCGGTTGACCGATAATAAAGGCCGATTGGTTAATTTCAAAAATACGATTATTATCATGACCTCCAATATGGGATCTCAGTTGATACGTGAAAATTTCGAGCATCTTACCGATACCAACAGGGAGGAAATTACCGAAAAGACCAAGAATCAGGTTCTCGATTTGTTGAAACAGACGATACGTCCCGAGTTCTTGAACCGTATCGATGAAACGATTATGTTTACGCCGTTGAACGAAAATCAAATCAAAGAAATCGTATCGATGCAGTTGCATAACGTGGAACGACTTCTCGCAAGCAATGACGTGAAACTTGAAGTAACGTCGGCAGCACTTGATTTTATCGCACAACAAGGATATGATCCCGAGTTTGGTGCACGTCCCGTGAAAAGGGTTATCCATCGATATGTGCTGAACCAGTTATCGAAAGACTTGCTGGCACAGAAGGTCGATAAGAGTAAGCCCATCGTCATCGATGCCGATACTTCCGGATTAGTGTTCCGTAATTGATCCAGATTTATGAAGTGCGTACATTTTTGTACGCACTTTTTTATTTTTAACGGGAATTTTATGCCGAGAGGTTTATTGCATTTGCATTCTCACTATCTTTGTACCGGTTTTTGATATGTATTAAATGAAAACAGGTGATCATTCGTGGAAAGGCCATGTCGCATTATTGGCCGCCAATATCATTTGGGGACTGAATGCCCCGATAGGAAAAGAAGCTTTGGCGGTCGTCTCGGCCAGTGCCGTAACAGCATACCGAATGTTGGGAGCCTGCCTTGCTTTCTGGTTGTTATCGCTTTTCCTTCCGCATGAGCATGTAACGCGGCGGGATAAGGTGTTGCTCATTTTTGCAGCATTGTTCGGTATCGTATTCAATCAAGGCATGTTTATATACGGTTTGTCATTGACCTCTCCGGTAGATGCATCGATTATTACATCGATGCCTCCTATAATCACGATGATACTTTCGGCCATTTTCCTGCGGGAGCCTATAACATGGAAAAAAGTTATCGGTACAGTATTAGGCGTATCGGGGGCCCTTATTCTCATATTCGGCAGTAGTGCCGCCCGTAGCGGGGCTGTGGGTTCGGGCAATATTACAGGCGACCTTCTTTGCCTTTTGGCCCAAGTCAGTTTTTGTATATACCTGACTTTGTTTAAAGGGTTGATTTCTCGTTATTCTCCTGTAACGGTAAGTAAATGGTTATTTCTTTATGCTTCGATTTTCTTCCTTCCGGTGTCGTACGGTGATGTTATTTCGGTCGATTATCTCGAACTTCCGTTCTCGATTTATTGGAGGCTTTTCTATGTTGTATTCGGAGCCACGTTCCTTTCTTACTTGTTTATGACTACCGGGCAGCATTTGTTGCGCCCGACCATTATCAGCATGTATAATTATGCTCAGCCGGTGGTGGCAACGTTTGTTTCCGTGGCCTTAGGATTAAGTATTTTTGAGTTTTCGACCGGTATGGCTATTTTCCTGATATTTTCGGGCGTATATTTTGTTACGCAAAGTAAATCGAGAGCTCAGCTCGATGCGGAGCTGGCGGAAAAAGGAACTGTCGGCGGAAAAGGAAAATAATGTCGGTGGCGTTTGCAAATGCAGAAGAGCTTGTTTATCTTTATCCCACAATAAAAACTTGATACAATGAATACCGAAAAAGATGATTTGCTGGTATATGATGAAGAGGAAGCAGTGAAATTTATCCGCAAAAATAACCCTGGGCTTTCTCTTAGTGATGATGAAATAAATTATATCATCGATTTGATGTATGATTATTATGAATCACGGGGATTCCTCGATGAAAAGAGTGAAGAGGAGGTGGAGATTGCAGATGATGAGTTGATCGAATATGCCGTGGCGAATACCCGAAAAGATGGAATCTATAAATTGAGTGAAGAAGATATAACCACGGTTGTTCAGGGCGAGTTGGATTATTGTGATTCTTTGGGCGTTTTTGAAGACTGACGGGAAGATGAAGCGTTTGTGCATCGCATTATTGGCGATAATTTCCAGTAGTCTGTTTTTTGTATCCGGCCTCTCGGCAGCGAGAAAGGAGACGAAGCAAGTTACACCCGATTGGTATGCAATGACGCGGGGAGAACATATTGCATGGCTATCTCTTACGCCCGATACCAAACCTCTTGTACGGCATTATATGCAGAAAGAGTTCCTAAAACTTGATAAGCGGTTTCCCAGTTCCGTAGCAGCGCTGCGTGATAGTCTCATCGCTTGTATAACGCTACCTTCTTCACGTGTCTTTGTCCCGAATGATACGATATTATCGGACGAGGGAAATACATTTTTGAAAGAGCTTTCAAAAATCTTTTCTGGAAAGGACGATTTCCGTGTCGTGATTTCCGTGTTTACAGCCAACTCCGGCAGTTCTGCTCATATAGCTCGGTTTTCGCAACAGCGGGCCGATGCCGCGGCTGTGGAGTTACAACGTATTCTCGGAGATAAATCGGTTGTAATTCCGTTTGGAATGGGAGATACCGAGCCGATTGCCAAAAATAACACCTATCAGGGACGGGAAGAAAATCGTCGGATAGAGGTATGGCTCATCCCGTCGGTATCGTTGATAGAAAAGTTGACGGGGAAATAAATCTTCTGCATTACAATCGGGGAAATTTTTCAGAACGATTTTTATTGTTCCGGTTCATGCGGGTCGGTAAATAAGGCGTGCATTTCATCGGTCGTGTAGAAGAAATAATTTTTGTGCAGTAAAAAACATTTTGATTCGGGATAATCCGTTTTATAGATTCGGCATTTATCCCTATCTTTGCAAGACGGAAATAATTAAAAAACAAGATATGGCAAAAGAACTGAAAGAGTTGACCAAACGGAGCGAGAATTATTCGCAATGGTATAACGATTTGGTCGTAAAGGCCGACCTCGCCGAACAATCGGCTGTGCGCGGTTGTATGGTAATAAAGCCTTATGGATACGCAATATGGGAAAAGATGCAGCGGCAGCTCGACGATATGTTTAAGGCGACCGGACATGTAAATGCCTATTTCCCCCTGCTTATTCCCAAGTCGTATTTGAGCCGTGAGGCCGAACACGTTGAAGGTTTTGCCAAAGAATGTGCCGTTGTAACTCATTATCGGTTGAAGAATGCCTCTGATGGTTCGGGTGTTGTTGTCGATCCGGCCGCACGTCTCGAAGAAGAACTTATTATTCGCCCTACATCGGAAACGATTATTTGGAGTACCTATAAAAATTGGATACAGTCGTATCGCGACCTTCCTATTCTTTGTAACCAGTGGGCCAATGTGTTGCGTTGGGAAATGCGTACACGTCTTTTCTTGCGTACGGCCGAGTTCCTTTGGCAAGAAGACATACGGCTCATGCTACCCGCGAAGAAGCGGAGGCAGAGGCTGTGAAGATGCTCAACGTATATGCCGATTTTGCCGAGAAGTATATGGCCATGCCGGTCATTAAAGGCGTGAAATCGGCCAGTGAACGTTTTGCCGGCGCTTTGGAGACTTATACGATCGAGGCACTTATGCAAGATGGGAAGGCTTTGCAATCGGGAACCTCTCATTTCCTCGGACAAAATTTCGCGAAAGCGTTTGACGTGCAGTTTGTCAATAAAGACAATCAACTCGAATATGTATGGGCGACCTCATGGGGTGTATCGACACGATTGATGGGGGCTCTTATCATGTCGCACTCCGATGATAACGGACTGGTATTGCCGCCTCATCTCGCACCTATACAGGTCGTTATCGTACCTATTTACAAAAATGCCGAGCAATTGGCTCAAATCGATGCCAAAGTGGCCGGTATCGCCGAAACTTTACGCGGTATGGGTATCTCGGTAAAATATGATAATGCCGACAATAAGCGGCCGGGATTTAAGTTTGCCGATTACGAATTGAAAGGCGTTCCGGTGCGTTTGGTTATCGGAGGACGCGATCTCGAAAACAATACCGTAGAGGTTATGCGTCGCGATACGTTGGAAAAAGAAACCCGTAGTTGCGATAATATCGAACAGTATGTCAAAGATTTGCTCGAAGAAATTCAGAATAATATTTATCGGAAGGCGTGCGATTTCCGTTCGCAACATATCATCGAAGTAGACTCTTATGACGAGTTCAAAGAGAAAATAGAAGAGGGCGGTTTTATTCTTGCCCATTGGGACGGTACACCCGAGACCGAAGCTCGAATCAAAGAAGAAACCAAAGCTACGATACGTTGTATTCCGCTCGAAGGAGATATGACGCCGGGAGTATGTATGGTAACCGGTAAACCTTCGGCACGTAGAGTTCTTTTTGCCCGGGCTTATTGATAAAAAATAATACAATGTAAAAAAGGCATCTGTTTCCGTAACAGATGCCTTTTTATTTTATTGGGCCGATTGCAAACAGATCGAAGCAAATGCACAATAGGAGCATGGTCCGTCTTCCCCTATATGGGCCGACTGGACAAATGGCATATCGGGATTGAAGATTTCTTGTAAACATTTGTCGAATTCCTTACGGAATTCTTGGTCGACCTGAGCGTAATCATCGAGCGAAGAAAATCCCATTTTTATGTCTACTCTGAATTTTTGAGGCGAAAACAGCTCTTGTACCCGATAGATAGCCGGTGCGATAGGATTAGACAGGTGGTCTTCGTCGGTAACCATCATGGCATACATAAGGACTTGCATGATTGCCTTACGCCGGTCTTTCTTTTCTTTGTCGAACAGCTCTTCGATATTTCGGAAGTCTATTTTGTCTTTTCCTGTTTTATAATCGACGATGCGTATTTTTCCGTCTTTCATATCCATGCGATCGATAAAACCTTTCAGTAATATTTCCCGGTCGGTATCGATGGCGTGAGATTGTTTTATTTCCCTTTCCGAAGTAAGATAGGTGAAGGGTGTGAGGGCGCGGTCTATTTCAAGCGTCTTTTTTACGTATTTACGTATGACTTCACCTACGAGGTAGTTTTGTCCCGTGAGAGCTTTCGGCTTTTGAGGCGTTTTGAAATAATTTTCGGCAAAAGCCTGTTCGATAAAAGCCGTAATCTGTTTATCGTCTTTTTCTATGGCTTTTAGTGATTCCGCCTGTATGGGTGAGCCGGTCATACGGTCATAGATTTGTTGCATGACGCTGTGGTAGATGCTGCCGAAGACCCCGGCATCCACACCTTCCGATACGTCATCGATCTCCTGAAATTTCTCGACATAGCTCAAATAAAATTGCAGCGGGCAGGTAATGTAGGTATTGATGGCACTGGCCGAGAGGTAGCGATCTCCCCCTTTGTGGTATCGGAGAAGTTGCGACATGACATATTTGTCTTTCGGAACAACGATGTCGCGTATTTTTTTGGCCATGATAGGATAACCTATCATTTTTTCTTCGATAGGAAGGCGGTAGTGGTATTTCATTTGGTACACATACCGGCTCACTTCGCCGCTGGCCATATCTTCTGTTCGGGTGTCGTAAAGGAGGAAGACCCTTTTGGCTCTGTGTATCAGCCGATAGAAATAATATGCGTAGATACTGTCTTGATGTTCTGTAGTAGATAGGTCGAATCCCTTGCGTAAATTATAAGGAATGAGGGACGAGGCGACTTTTTTCACCGGGAAGACACCTTCGTTCATCGATAGGATAATGACGTTTTCGAAGTCGAGGGCCCGGGTTTCGAGTACGCCCATGATTTGAAGGCCCGACAACGGTTCTCCCTCGAATGGAATCGAAATGCCGGCAGTGAGTTTTTTCAATAATTTAAAAAATGTTACCACGTTCATCTCTATTCGGTTTTCCTGCATGATGCCTTTCAACCGGTTTATGGACAAATAGTAATGGTAGATAAATTCCCGTTCGAGGGCGATGACGGATATTTCAGGAGAATTTTCGTCGGGATTGTCGGTCGTATCTACATTTAATTCTTCTTGAAGCATTGCCAACAGATCTAATAAATAATCGCATACTTCATCTGCGTTTTTTAGTGGTACGAAAATGCGCTTTAATAACGGAGTTACCCCCAACTCTTTTTGAGGAATGAATATTTTGTTGTGTTTACGAATGTCGTCGGTCAGACGGTTTATTGCAGATTGTCCCGAGAGTTGCAGGTATCGGTTGCTGAGTAGGGATAATACGCTTCGGTGGTAGAAGAGCGTTTCATCTCCGTTGGGGCGCGTGTGCTTTTGCAAGTCGGCAAGAATATCCAGCAGACCGGCCACCGTTGTGTTAGACAGTGTATATCCCATAGTGATATTTATGGGAGATATAGTACTTGGAATGGCGTAAAGCATGGGGAGCAGCAGATGCTCGTCTGGCAAGACGATTGCTGTGTTGAGTGCTTTTTGCGGAGCGGGTATGGCATTGCTCTTCATCAATTCCTGCAAAATGATTTCGCATTGTTTGGCTTGACCTACTGCCGAAGGTACACCCAAAAGCTCTATATCGGGATAAACGTAATTTCCCTGCTCTTTTTCGAGTTGAAGTAGAGAGGGGAACTCTTTGACGTTCGGTTTTAGAAAATAGGAAGCTCTGTTGTATTCGTCTTGCAGGGTGGGAGCATTGTTGTCCCAGTAAAAATCGGCTATGCCATTCTTTTTCAATGTTTTCATTAGGCTCTCTTCTGCCCGGTTCAGGACATTGAGACCCACAAATACGATTTTTTGATAGGGGAGAATCAGTCCGGTATCGGCACGTTCGGCTACTTCTCTGAATATCATGCCTTCGTAGCCCATACTATTGTTGCGCAGGTCGTTCCTAAACCTTTCGTAAAGGGAGTATAGAATCTCCCAAAGGGTGATAAAATGGCTTTTATTATCGCTTTCGCCGATGGGCATGAAGTTTTTCCAGAAACGACGTATATACGAAATTTGTTCTTCGGTGAGCGGACTGCCGAATCGGGAATCGATTTCTTTTAGATCGTGAATGTTGGTAAAAAGTTGTCGGGCATCGACCATATATTTATGCACATCGTCGAAGTCGTTGAGAAGGGTTTCTCCCAATGGAACAAATTCATCGAAACTCTCTTTTTGCGGACATAAGTCGGAGTAGTGGCGGTAAAGAGAGAACAGGAGGTATATATGGTCGGCCGGTTGCAATTCCGACAGTTGTATGAAAAGATCGGATACGGTTGTAACGGTCGGTGAAAATATGGGACCGTCGATGATGTCGGAGAGATATTTTTTGAAAAAAATACCGGCTCGACGGTTGGGAAATACAAACGCCATATTTTGTATATCTCGATTATATTCCCGATAAAATGCTTCGGCTACTTGTCCTAAGAATGGTTTCATATATGTTGCACAGAATTTTTCTTTACAAGTTTACGAAAAATCACCGAACTAAGCCCATAAAAACTCAATAAATCGATCTGAAAAAAAATTGCATATTTTTATAGAGGAGAAAGAGGTAAAATTTGTTATGAGTTGGATTTTACGCAATCTACTTTATGAATAAAAGGAAATACCCTTTGTGTGTATACACACAAAGGGTATTTCCTTTTGATTAGGAGAGTTATTACTGGTCGAGTGTTTCCAAGAACTCTATCTCGACGATGCGTAGTTCATTTTTCTTCTTTTTCTTGCCGTCTAACAGGTCGAGCTTCCCGGCTTGGGCTTCGGCAACTTCGATAATTTGTCCGAATGCGTCGGAATCGACAGTTGCACCTTTCAACTTGATGGTTATGAGGTCTGAACGGACCGGCTTGTCGATGAGTAAGTGTACGTATCCCAAACTTTTTTCGGTATTACCGCTCCATATCAAAGTGTTTCCCGCATACACTTCGAGAGGATAAGAACGTTGTCTCCAACCGGTGAGTTTGATACATATATCATCGATTTCGGCGCGGCGTTCGAGTTTATAGGCAATCCATGCCGTATTCGATTTTCCGTCGTTTCTCCATTCGCTCAATTCGTTGTCGTCGATACTGTTCATCGCATCGTCTTGGTTGCAGCCAGCAATGATACTGTCTACTTTGACATCGACTTTGGAGTCTCTGTAAGACGGGGTGGCGGGAGTCTCTCCACGGTCGAAACGGCTGGGGAGATTTTGTGCCGGGAAGTACGAGGAGAGTCCGTTTCTGACTTTGACGGGTTTTGTTTCAAAAGTTATTTCATTCGAAGGCAATCCTTCGGCTTCGGCTTTCAGGGTTATTTTTCCCGATTTATCGGTTGTCCGTATCATGACACGTGTAATGCCGCATTCGACGGGAAGCTCTTTCGATAGGACATAATTGTCTTTTCCCTGAGCTATACCGCCGCGCCATTCGGCTGGACCTTGCAAATCGAATTTTACCATATTGTTGGCCAACGGGCAGCGGTCGCCGTTCTCATCGACAACTTCGATTTGTACGAGGGCCAAGTCCGCTCCGTCAGCATAAGTTCCGTTAGGCCCTTGTATCAACGACAATTTTAATTCTTTCGGGTCTCCGATGGTTTTTATGGAGCTCCGGCTTGCTTCTGTGCCATCTTCGAGGTAAGAGACAGCTTCGATGCAGCCTTTTTCCCATTGTATGGAGTCGAACGTGAAGAGAAAACGGTATTCCTGCCGGCCGAATCCTTTTGATTTTCCATTGACGAATAATTCCACCTCATCGCCCGATGATACGACATATACGGGCTTTCGGGTGTCGGGGGTGTAGTTCCAGTGCCCGATGATATGCGTATGGTGGTTTTCGATGTCGACCCAGCCGTCCCACATGACTTTGTGTGCGAAATATCCGTCTTTGGGTATTCTGAACGCATCGACGACACCGCTCACACGGTAGTTCATCTCGCTGCGCCCGTGAGTTTGCGTATCGGAAAAGATGATTTTCGCGCCGCCTGAATTCACCCTGCGTCCTGTACCGGGACGTTCGCGCCACATATCGTACCAGCGGCGGACAAATTCTATGGCAAGCATATCCTGATTCTGATTATAGGCCGAGGCAT
>ENA-OPBS01002407-OPBS01002407.1-human-gut-metagenome-genome-assembly--contig:-NODE-2407-length-13079-cov-1.928286_pt1 | contig 13079 bp, 18 predicted proteins | sample MGYA00241074_ERZ501463 | MGnify/ENA primary metagenome ERZ501463 (study PRJEB25962, sample SAMEA2042578) | human gut metagenome | biome: human gut; feature: human-associated habitat; material: faeces...
GTCGATACGTCCCCATTGGATTTTTAGGTTTCCCAAAAGAAACGCTCCGCTTTGAGCCGACTCGCTTTCTGCATCCTGTTTTAGCTTTTCAAACACTTCTGACTCTACATCCGAAAAATATTTTTTGATTTTTCCAAATAAAATAGCCAGAGTTTCCTCTGACTGAATGTTCTGCCTCTGTGATGCTTCAGAAAAATCCACCTGCTGCTGAGACAGGTTTTCAACTGCGCCCGTATCACCTCTTGGTATGGCAAAATTCAAAACTGCCGCATTTTCTGTCCCGGTATTTGTCACGCTTGCTTGTGTCCCTGGCTTACCGGTGGTCACTGTTCCGATCTGAATGGTAGCTGCGGGGCCTTGTGGACCAGTTGCTCCTGTTGCACCTGTGTTTCCTATGGAGCCTTTCGGTCCAGTTGGTCCTTTAATGGAACCAATGTATTTCCATTTAGCTACAGACGCTAATCCGCCCACCGTGCAATAATAGACATAGCCCGTTGATATATTTAAATAGTAATCTCCTTTATTTGCATCATTAATCCCTGAATTGCTGAATATCTGTTCCGACGTTGATGTTCCTGTAATTTTGGTTCCATAATCCCATCTGCTTCCGCGTTCTCCTTTTGCAGCACTTTGAACATTTTTCTTCATATCTTCATATGTAGCCATCCGTTCAACAATCCCGGCAATATAACACAAGTAAATTGCTCTTCCATCAGGGTCATTCGGATCGCCAGATGTTACTACCGCCCATTCCCCAGGAAGCATCTTATTGGGGTCGAAATCAGCATATGCTCCTCTTCTACTTTGTATTGCCATTATGCATCACCTGAAAGCCTTTCTGTCACAATATTTTCGATTGATTTTACTTTATCGTAAATATCGCCAACTGCATAAAATGTCGGCGCTTTTTCATTTTTTTTGACAATATCTCCATTTTCATTTACTTCATTGTAAGTAGCTGTCACTGCATATTCGCCTCCTTGATTAATAATACTGATGATTTTAATTGCTTTCATTTATCAATTCCTCCATTTCCAAATCATATTTATAAATAACTTCATCTAACATCCCATGAATCTCTGCGTCTGATTCCTCTACTAATTCATTGATATTTTCATCAATTTCATCGTCATAGTCTAAATATGCATTTTGGTACAAATAATATAATTCAACATTATTTAATCTATAGCTCTCAAAATTACGCTGGATTGCTTTTATTTCCCAGGAAAACTCTAAATTTGGTGTTCCTTTAACAATGAAATAATCTCCTTCTTTTTTAGAAACCCATATATCTCCTTCCCCTTCCTTCTGGAGAAAAACATGATAATTAGCCACTGCACAGACCGTATTCGCAAATATAGGGTCTATGTCAATAATTGCAATCCCATCTGAATTTATCTGGCCGCCTCCTATATCTCCAAACATTGGGGTTGGTGTCTCATAGCAATATTGAGCAACTGTTTCGTAATTATCAGTTTCGACAATGCGGCTTTTTGAGCCAATTACTGCTGCGTCTCCTTCTATTAAAATTTTATTTCCTTTTAAATGAATCGTTCCATTTTCGCAGGAAAATGCAGCATGGCGACGTCTATCTTCATACTGAGCAACCAAATCTAAAATTGTCCATTGTGTATCACCTAAACCGCCAGAAATAATTGCATCTGTAAGAGAAATATATTCCACTCCCCAAACATTTGCAGACTTGCTCGTGAATTTTCCATTGAGTTCTGAACCGGATTGATCTATCTTTCCGACTAACCCTCCCGAACTATTAAGAACTCTTAATATCCCATTTTTATTAGAACTTCCACCGAGTGTCAGAGTTCCACCTTTCGCCCAATCGAAATAAAACCCTATAACAGCCAGCACATTAAGAAATGCGTTTCCTGATGAATCTATACCTGCATTCCATGTCTTTCCACCATCTGTAGAAACTTCGAAACCAAGTTCCGTTTTCTTCCATATCGTGTCCGAATCTTCTAGTTTCGGTTTATTGTGCTGGTAAACAATTACACCGCCATTTTCTGTCCTTTTTACCGTCCTAAACATACCCAGACTATTGGCTATAACGTCGGTTATCTGATTTACGATTTTTTCATACTCTGTTAGCTGCTGTTCTGTCTGATTTCGGTTATCGACATAGGCCTGTGTGATCTGACTATACCTTGATGCACTGTTTCTGGACGGTGTTTCAGCCCCACAGCTTAACTTCTGTTGATTTCCAACCTGAAAAGTAGAGCTAGTAATGAATGTCTGGTATGTGTTATTTTTTCGGTCAGTGATATAAGCACAATCTCCTGCCTCAATAGAAGGGTTTGATAATGCGGAAATAGAAAAAGGACGAAATCTAAGACCAATCAGTTTTTCACCAAGATAATCTGCCACATCTTGACCGTTTCCAGGTAAAATAAATTTATTGTTGGAAATCTCAAGCAAATATCCTTCTTCTCCTGACTCATAAGTCCCGGCTTTTTTTGAATCTTTGGCAAATTCTTTCACATGTATTCCTGTTATCACTACATCATCCGTAAATACTGTGGCAGAAAAAAAGGAATGCAGGTGATGAATACTTTCCTGATCTTCAAAAGTCCCGGCATCAACGACATCTCCTGTATCGAAATCAAAGGTTCCGCCATCTGCGCAATCAGCCATTTCATATTGTTCCTCTCCCTGCGCAGGAGTCCAGTACAAAGGAGCATCTACGTTTCCCTCGTATAAGCAAGCCCATCGACTTACTGTTCCGCTTCCACTATTTCCGAAGACAACAAATTTTACAGAATTTCCAGAAACACTTTGAGGGGTTGTGAACACAACTTTCTCTACCCCATTTTGCCCGTTTGAAAAATTACACAAAATATTACTGCTGGTTTTGTCATATACCCGAATAAATGCATTTTCATTCGGCACTTTCGCACTGGACACAAGTGTATATGTAGTATTGGCTTTTAATGTTTTAGATATAAAGTCTCGAATAACTCCTTTTGAAGCTGGCGCATATATAGATGTCCCAGAATTGCTAAGAAGATTTTCGAATTTCCCGCCTGGCTGATCTTTGAATGTTCCGCCATTTAAATTTCCGGTCTGCTCAAAGGTGGCCTGCTCATACCATTTTAAAGCTAATCTTCCGTAAACATCCATTCTAGCCCATTTGCAGGATATTTGGCAAATCCATTGAAGAACTTGGCGAAATGTAAGAGCCGAATCATCAGGTCTTTCTTTTACTACGTAATCATCATTATCAAATCTTGCTGTTATGTATGTAATTCCACAATTTTTGCAAGCATCTAAATAAATTTCTAGTAATGTAGCTGGATATTTCAATGTACTAATCGAATAATCTTTATCAAATTTTGATAGATAATCCAAGCAGGTAATTGATATTAAACTTCCATTATATTTTGCTTCATCAACAATAAATGTGCCTTTTCTTATTTTCTCTATTGTTCCATTTGAAAGTTCCATGCCAACATAAACTACAACATTAGCCTCTGAAAAATCATAAATTGAATAATTATCATATATATTATTAATTATAAAAGAACACTGATTAATAATTGCTGCACCTATATCAAAAGAGTTCTCCGATGATACTGCATCTTTGATAGCAAGAGAATTTCCCCAGAGCTCCTTATTTGTTAATTTTATTTCCGTTTTGTCTTTTAGCGTAATATCAACATATTCCAAATAGTTCCGATTATCTTTATTTAATTCTTTTTTGAAATCACTTGATAAATTAAGTATGATATTCACCTCTCAATAAAGTCGAAACTGACGCCTTCCATTCTCTGATTTCCTATCCACCAGCACTTAAAAGGCGAACTTCTGTCTCCGACATAAAAAGTTCTTACTGCATGTTTGTTTCGATCTAATAAATCTGGATATTCAACTTCTATGTACTCTGGATTTACTGCTTGTATAATGTCACAAGCCGTATCCCAGTCTGGTGCGTTCCAACCGATACTGAGTTTTCTTTTCTGCCCCACCCGGTTCTTATGCATAATAGTATCGTCTGTCCGGCCCGATTCCGATGCTGAAATGTCTTGCAAACCCCATGTAAATGACGAAGGACAGGGCATTGCTACCCCGTCCACTTTTAAGAATACATCTTTTATTTGTTTAGTTAATTCCAATACAACCATCTCCGTTCTTTCTGGTCAGCGACTAAATCCATTTATTAGCCGGAAAAAAGCACCTGCTTTTCGGCAAGTGCTTTCTATACATTACATATATTTTATATTATACTTCATTTTTCAGTTCTGTAGGTACTCACATTTCACATATAGTCGTATGGTGTCCGTTCTTTTTTTATAGGTTTATATACCAACTGCTTTTCCGCTTCCAATCTAGTCTTATATATTCTTCCTCTAGGAAGGCGTATTGCTCCCCCAGTCGGCAACAATACCGTATACAAATTCCCAGTAATTGAACGTATCACAACCTCTGTCACCTTTCGGCGGTTTTCCACAATGTACACAATATCGCCTTTTTCCATATATTATCCCTCAAAATACCTACATTTTTCCCTATAATCCGACTGCTCCTGTAAGAATAAGTTGACCATCTTTTGGGTTGTTCCTTCTTCTCTATATTCTCTAAAAGCTTCCAGGTATCTATTTCTATTCCGGTCTTCAATAATGAGAGGCACCAAACCATTTCTCAAACATTCTCTGAAAACAATTAATCGGCCAGTTCTTCCGTTTCCATCTTGAAATGGATGGATACTTTCATATTTCATGTGAAACTCAGCTAAGACTTCTAAATTTACTTTCTGGGTGAAATACCAATCAAGTAATTCTGTCATTCTCTCCGCAACTTCTGAAGGTGAAACTGTTTGATACATTCCAATCATATTAGGACGTTTTTTATAATCTCCGATTGCATATCCATTTGCTCTATCCTCAAATACCCCTGACTTTAATTCATAGTGAAATTCCTTGATTAATTCCTGGTTCAACGGCTGTTCTAAAGTATCTAGCATTTTATTGAACATCAGAAAATGCCCATTCATCTCTTCTACATCTTTCGCTCGATAATAATCGTTTGATTTAGGCAAATATCCTGTGTCAAACAAAGAAGCTGTTTGTTCTTCAGTCAATGTGCTGCCTTCGATCTTATTTGAATTATAAGCCAAAAGTTTTTGCGTATAAGCATACACCCCTGAACGGTCGGTTCTTGCTCTTTCTATTTTAAATCTATTTAACAAAAAAACTAAAAATTCAGAATTAGACATATGGCACCTTCTCTTTTCTATCTTAATACTCCTTGCATATAAAACAAAAAACATACGACGCATTTAGACAAAAAGCGTATTGATTCAGACAAAAAATTTTGCTATGATAAAGACGGGCGTTATCGTCGGGAGGGCGATGGCGGTTAGCCTTCCGCCAGGGAAACTGAATTTCCTGTTTACATAGAAATCCTTTGGGAAATCTTATGTATTGGAGGGATGCTTCATGATTACGTATGATAGCCTATTTGCCTATACGGTAATGATAGCTACAATCATCAAGATTGTGTACGATATAACGAAGAAGCACTAACCGCCCCTAGCAAAGGTATTAGTGCTCTTCAAGAGTAACTATTAATTTCTAGGCTAACCGTCAACGTGGTAACGCCTTTTTACATCTCTAATATAACATCTTCTTCTTAAAAAATCAACTAAGCAATTTCTAATAGATTGGCCGCCAGAATCCCAGCGGCCAAGGCCTTTAATTAAGCACCCCCCATTGCAATTTCAATTAGAATCTACATGGCGGTTTCCATTACTGCATTTGTGCTCCCATTATCTCTCTTGAAATAGAATCATATCCTGTACGAATATTATCAATATAATCCGTCAAAATTCCCAATTCAATCCCTATGCTTTGACGGTTATAAGCTAATATCGAATCATCTAAACTACTAGGTTCTGTACAGTCAAATCCATACTCCTCAATAATTTTCTCCGCCATATGTCGAGCCTTTTCTATATCCAATTCCAGATTATTAAGCACTTTTTCCGCTTCAAGCCTATTCATCTCACATTACCTCCTTAACCAATCCATTACTAAATCCCGTGATCTCTTCTGCATTATCTTTTAAATTTTCCAGCATCGTTCTGATTGCGGTTAGGGCTTCGCCTGCTTCCACCTGCGTAATACCTCCTTCTACTGTTGCATAATGCACTGCCTGAAACATGGATTTCACCTCACAGATTTCCCCGTAAAGTCCCTGAATTTTGTCATCCATCATGACAAGGTTTTTAGTTAAATCGGTAATTACTTCACTTGCTAAATTATTATTTTCTCTTGCGTTCATAGTAAAATCCTCCGCTTATCATAATCAAATATCAAGAGTCATCTGGGAATTGCAATTTCTAATCCGCTCCTCCAGGAATACTGGCGGCTGATATTCTCTTGCAATCCGAAGAGCAATGTCCATCTGGCATCTTTTAATGTTTTTGTAAGAATTAACACCGAAATTATATTTCAGATTTCGATATGCGTCACTAAATGCCGTCTGGCTGATACTTTTGTTATGATAAGCATTACTGTCCTTTCCACCGAGAACTTCTACCACTCTTTTCTTAACAGTGTGGGACAGTTCATCTGCATTCACTGGCAGGAGTGGTAAGTCCTGCTCAAACTTGTCCATGCGCTCGGCAAGGGTATCTACTTTCTGATACAGTTCTGTAGTACCCTGTGCGATAAGTTGAATCTGCTGTTGCAGAGTGGCAGGGTTTTCGGATTGTTTTTTCTCAATAAAGGCATTAGCGAGAATATCCTTTGCTTTTAGTTGGTAGTTGAGAAGTTTCTTGGCGAGTTCTGGGTGTTCATCTTCCATATTATTTGTAATAGAGATTTTTGCAAGCCACAAGGGAACAAAGTCAAGACGCAACGCATATACGGAATTTGAAGGGTCAAATATCCCTGCCGAGAATTCTCGGCACCCCTTTGATAATGTCTTATCATCTTGCACTCTCTTCACTTGCCAGTCCCTTTGCTTTTTGTTCATATCCAATCCCCGGCAGAAAGCGTTAATTCCGACCCAAATATTGCCTTTGCTGTCCTTTGCCGCCAATATAGAATCTCCTAGAACATTGACATTTTTAATAATTAAATCATTCATATTAAAAATACCTCCATTTTGAATTTGCCAAAATAGAGGTACAGTGCTATAATATTTATACCTCTATTTGTGGGGTGGGTATCCGGTAACTTTCTCAGGGTTTGGCGGATACCCTATTCTTTTAATTTTCGCCTAATTCTCTATCAACGATTTCTTCAAACCATTCAACCTTCGTCTTTCCTTGAGATTTAATACATTCTTCAAGTGCTTCGATTTTTTCACGTTTTAATGATACGTTGAATTGCTTAAATTCCTTTCTTCGTTCCCTAAAGTATTCGGCTCTGCTTTTGTTAGCCACGGTCATCCCTCCTTTGTAGCTAACTACATTTAGTATAGTGTAGTTAACAACAAATGTCAATCCTTTTCTTTAGCAATTTTCTGGCTACGGTCATTCCGTTTTCGTCTATTCCAAGGGCGATCTCGATAGGTGTCTGGAAATTAGTTGTCTGAATAGACTGAATATTATCCATAAGATAAAACTCCTTTCAGTGTTTGACAACTACACCAAAGGGAGATATAATAAATATATCAACCGCTTCGGTGTGTTGTGATGATTGAGTAATCGTTCTGGTCGCCAAACTTGATACGGTTACTCTTTTTCTCTTTTTTCGTACTGAATTTCAATTCCTTGTCTAATAATCTTTGACCTATCAGAATTTTGTTCAGCGACCAGACAATCTAATTTATCAAGGGTCTCACTGTCCATTCTGATTTGGATTCGTTTATCCTTTGGATTGTCTGTTAATTTTTGCCCCATTTTAGGTGACACTATATCGCCTCCTTTTAGTTTGTCAGTACATTTTGAACACTCTTAATATATCAAAATGTCAGTACAAAGTCAAGAGGCAAATTAAAAAAGGTGGAGAAAAATCTCCACCTTTACTATGCAACCTCCACACAGTATGCTATCATCATTTCCTTAATCACACCTATGTATATTTCTTTTAACCGTTTATCTGCCATGATTACAGTCAATTTGTTGATAGCATTAATCTGATTTTTTGTATATCCCTTTTCCTCTGCCCTTGCTATAGCGTTTCTGACCTTTTGGTCTAATCTACATCCGGCTTTTAATGTCAGACGGTCATAACTCTCATTTCTAGCCGCTGAATATCTATTTCCAAAAGAGTATGAAAAATTTGAGCTTTCAGCAATCTTATTAATGCACTTGTTTATCCAATGAGTAGTGTCTTCTTCTGAATCAGAATTTGAGAAGGTGTCCTTTACATTTTGTAATACCTCTGTTTGCTTATTTGTCTTGTCCTCTAGTTTCTGAAGCTGTTCTGCCTGACGTTTCTGCTCTAACTCAGTCTTGGCTATGGACTCCGACATTGCAAGCATTAACTGTGTCTGTGGCGAAAGCTGGGTACGATCAATAATCTGCCGTTTGTATCGGTTTTCAATCTCAATAAAATGTTTTCTAACCTTTTTACCAATTTCGTTTCTTTCCAGCATAGCTATTTCTTTTGCAATATCTAATTTCAAATAGTATTCAATAGATGTTGCGTTATTGGCTTCCATTTTTTTGTGGAAGCGGGAAAAGTCCTTATCTGCAACAGCATCACTCTCAAAAATTCTTTTCTTTATCCATGTGGAAAAATCTTGTTTACTTTCCAAAACACCATGCAACTCTCGACCGTCTACAATTTTCTCTCCCTTATCGGTCTCATATACTGGAACAATCTCATTGTCTACCATTGTCATATTATATTCCATAAAATTCCTCCTATTTTTAGTTGCGAGGAATATCCTGAAATGCTATACTTAATGTGAGGATATCCCTCTGATTTTTTGGTTAGAAGTTGTTCGCTTTGGTCGGGGAGCAACTTCTATTTTCTTATTTTTACGTACTCTCTATAATCCACACGATTATCCAGATAGGCTTTTACATCCTCTGATTCCCTATTGATGTAAACATAAAAATTTTTTAAATACTCTTCCAATTCATCAGAAATATCTGAGTCAAACTCCTTCGTATAATCATCTATATCTTCATCGCCATGTACTACTGAATGAACAGAAACCGCCCCGTTAGTATCAATGTACTTCATCTCAACAAATAAACCGCCCATATCAAATGGGTCAAACTCTTCATATCCACTATCTAATTGACTCATAAAGTGTTCTAATACAGCCACTTGTAAAAAATAATCTTTATTATCCTGCAACAATTCCGTAATTGCTACATTTACAAGGTCGTTTTGGCTTCGGTCCGTAAGTTCTGCCAAGATTCCCAAATCTCTTTCTACTTTTTCGTCAATTCTAAAAGACTTTTGAACTACATATTTCTTTCTTACTTTCATTTTGCCTCCATAAAATAAGATTATTTTTAGTTGCATTTATATTTTATCACACTCACTATCGATGTCAATAAGTATTCAAAAAAAAGTGAGGACTTTTAATCCCCACTTCGATATAGTTGATTTTATTTCATGCTTTAAAAATCTTTCCGCATTTTCTGCATTGATATTTCGTAGAAAACAGCCCATGTCCAATAATTTGAACATCTGCACTTCTGCATAGCAAAGATGGACACTTTATTTTTCCTGATATTTTATCAATCGTTCTCCTTTTTTTCATTTGTTTTATCCTTCCTCCTTTTTCTAATTTAATTCAATATATGTTCCAGATGACTGTCCATCAACATTCACATACAAAATTTCATACGATAATGCTGCTAAATCTGTTACCCTAAACTCTACCGTCCATTGGCTTCGGACTTGCCCTCCGAAAGAGTTAGTTGCATCTACATATCCTTGCACAGCTATAACATTACCACTTTTAGCGAATCCAATTTCATCAGTACCCCATGGAAATTTTGCAGAAGTCGGATTTTTCAAATATTGCATTACAATATCTTGTGCAATGACATAGTAACTTGTTCTATCTTCATCTTTTACAAACGTTTCATTCATCTGCTGTTTTGTCGTAACTACCGTCCCTTCTTCATAGAACGTATAGTCCCCACTCCATATCCTATATACATCATCACTCGCTACAACCAATACAGAAATGTCGTCACAATATACATTCCACACCGAGTCCCCTACATTGTCTTTTCCAACAAACTCTACTTTTTCAAATCCTAGATCAGAAGTAATAATAGTATACAGTTTATTTGCGATATCCGCTGACAAATATTTCGAAGAATCTTCCACAAATTGTTCTTTTGACGATAAACTCTCTTTTTCTAATTTACTAGAATTGTCACTTTCATCTTTAGAATCCTTTTCTACTACTTCTTGCATAACGATTGGTGATGATTCGGATTTTTCCGTTCCCAGATCATCAGGATCTACTTTGCAAAATAATTCATTCGCTTCTATGCCTTTTCTTCCAAATTGACACATTTTATTCCATTGTTCATTTGTTCCGCCATAGTATATCTTTTCAATATTATGTAAATATCCCCAAAATTCATCTTCTACATCCTCTAATGTAGATGGTAAAAAAATATATTTTATATCAGAACTATTAAATGTTGGATTATCTAAATGCTTCGTGCCTTCTGGAATTACAACGCTAATTGCATCGCAAAACATAAATGTAGCATCTTCAAACGATACAACTTTTTTTCCGTTATAAGAAGAATTCACACGAATTTTATCTTCATTACCTTCGTATCTTTTAATATGTATATCGTCACCATTTATATAATAATCAAAATCATCTAAATTTGTATATCCATCGAGCCATATATCCTCTTGGTCTAAATTGCTTTTATTATCTGAATTTGTTTCATGTTTTGACACTACCCAAATTAATAACAATATAACTACAAATATTGGCCACTTCTTTCTGCGATGCCAAAAAGAATTCCTTTCAAGATTAGGCTCATTCATTTTTTTGTTTTTATATGTGCCATAATGGTATCCGCAAAAAGGGCAAATCGAAATATCCCTTTGAATAAGACGTCCACATTTATAACATTTCATCATGTTTTCATCTCTACTACTTTTGGAAATAGTTCTACCACAAATTGGGCATTCTTCAGCTCTCTCGCTTATTTCAGTTCCACAACCTGGACACTTTATTAAAGCCATTTCTCTTCCTCCCTTCTCTACAAATTATACCATTAAATCCATTTAAGCGAAAGAAAATTCATGAAAAAGTAATAAAAGTATTCAGCAAATTCCTGATTTTGATTGCAATAGTTTTTTTAAAATTCTCACGATACCCTTTTATACTCGGTAAAATTCTGCAAACTTTTTAAGAGACTTTTAATGATATTTCCATACACATTTGTATTATACGTATTGACAAAACACGTATAGTATGGTATTATAATAGTGCAAGGAGGAAAAGTAAGATGCCAATAAAACCAAAAGAGATGGAAAAACTAATCCTTGCAGACGGATGGATTTTCAAAAGCCAGGAAGGCTCACATAGACACTATACACATCCGATAAAGCCTGAAAAAGTCACAATCCCTTTTCATCAGGGAAAAGATTTGACCAAGAAAACAGAAAATTCCATCAAAAAGCAGGCGGGGCTTAAATAGCCCTGCCGCCTGAAATGGAGGGTGTTTATATGAATAGATTATTTTATCCGGCAGTTTTTCATAAGGCAGAGGAAGGTGGATTCTGGGTTACATTTCCAGATATACCAGAATGTATGACACAGGGTGAAGATATGCAGGAAGCATATGAAATGGCTGTGGATGCCCTTGGCCTGGCACTGACTGCAAGAGAAAATGAAAAAGAACCAATACCAGAAGCTTCAGCTCTTGATGCCGTAGATCCGGAAGACGGAACTCTGGTGATTGTAGAGTTTGACATGGCGGAATATCGCAGAAAGAATTGCTCCCGTGCAGTAAAGAAAACATTGAGCATTCCGGAATGGCTTAATGAGGCTGCAATCCGTGAGAATATTAACTTTTCTCAGATCTTACAGGAAGCACTGATGGTAAAATTAGGGATGAATAGGTAACAGAGCGGCGGTCCTTGTGGGATCGCCATTTTTTGAGGAAAAAAGTTCGGATTATTCGGAAAGTTCGTTGTACAATACAATAGAAGCCAAAGGCGCAGAGACGACGAGGCTCCTTCTTGCAACAAGCTGCCAGAGCAAGCCTACACCCTGGCAGCAGTTTCGGAATATAGTTCAGTGGTAGAACAGCTGACTCATGAATCAGCATAGAGGTGGTTCGAATCCATCTGTTCCGATTTCTCCATTGAGGGGAACTCCTAACAACATACATTTTGGCGAAACGTTCTGTAGAAGTGCAGGGCGTTTTTGTGTTATCATCAAAAATATAAAAAAAATTTCCAGAAAACGATTGACAAATTAACCCAAATAGGTTAATATACATGCTGTAAAGCATGGACAACTGAAAGGGCAAAGGTGAAGCATGATGACGAATAATTTTGGTAAGTTCTGCAGGAAACTCAGGATAGACAACAATGAACTCCTGTATGATATGGCAAAAAAATTGGGAGTTTCATCTGCATTTTTATCCAAAGTTGAAAACGGAAAGAAAAAGCCACCTAAAGAGTGGAGAGAAGTCCTCATAAGAGAATACCATCTAAATGAAAGAGAAATACATGATTTAGATCAGTATATGTATGAGGCGCAAAATTATGATAGCATTGACATAAGTACTATGAATGATAGTGACCGAATGATGATGCTTTCGTTTGCAAGGAAATTTAACAAGATTGATAAAGGTAAGCTAAAAAGCTTTCTGGAAAGTGAGGTTGATGATGAATGAATGTTGCTGCTGATCCAATGTCAAGGGCGCGCATTAGAAAGATGGTAAAGAAACTGCGAGAAATTGTTGGGTGCGAAGATCGAGAATATTTTCCCATTGTTCAATTTATTGAATGGATTTTGGCTAATCCTGATAATGGTATAGATTTGGAAATTGTGGATCCAGAGGAAATGCAGGATACATATGGGACAACGAATACTGGAAACAATATAATGCGAATCAGAAGCGATGTATATGAAGGCGCGATTATGGGAGATCCAAGACA
>ENA-OPBS01002411-OPBS01002411.1-human-gut-metagenome-genome-assembly--contig:-NODE-2411-length-13068-cov-2.347191_pt1 | contig 13068 bp, 13 predicted proteins | sample MGYA00241074_ERZ501463 | MGnify/ENA primary metagenome ERZ501463 (study PRJEB25962, sample SAMEA2042578) | human gut metagenome | biome: human gut; feature: human-associated habitat; material: faeces...
GTCTGCATCCGCACCTCCACCGAGCGTCCCGAGGCGCTGGACAAGGCCTGCTTCACGCTGGCCGGCATCTCCGAGAAGGGTCTGCTGCAGGCCGTCCATACGGCCGTCGAGCTCGACGCGGAGGGGTCGTTGCCCGAGGCACCCGTGCCCGACTACGCCGACGAGACCGTGTCCACCAAGGTGGTCAAGATCATCCAGAGCTACACCGGCGTCGTGGACAAGATGGTGTGGAGAAAGGCTTAATAATGGATCTCGCCTATAGGATCCTCGACGGAGTCTCCCGTGCTTATAACAAGCTACTTCTTATGCCCTCGCTACGAAGCTCCTTTGCTTCATGCGGCGAGAACGTGACACTCGGCCGCCGCAGCGAGATCTCCGGAGCGGGAAATATCTACATGGGTCACGATGTGTACCTGGGTCCCGGAACAACGCTGCTCACGTCCCGAGCGAAAATTCGCATCGGCAACTATGTCATGAGCGGACCTAACTTAACCGTGGTTACAGGTGACCACCGCACGGATATTCTCGATCGTCCCATGATGAAACTTACAGATGAGGAGAAGACTCCCGATAACGACAAAGATGTCGTTATCGGTAACGACGTGTGGATGGGCTGTGGCGTAACGATCCTCAAGGGTGTCCATATCTCTAATCACTGCGTAATTGCCGCTGGCGCCGTCGTGACCAAAGATGTGGAGCCTGAGTATTCAATTTGGGGGGGGTTCCCGCTCGCTGCCTAGGTTCGCGGCTTAAGGATGACGATGGTTTCAGTTGAAAATAAAGTGAACGCGAAAGTTCTGATGGTCGGCCCCGACCTTTCTCTGCATGGCGGGATTGTCTCCGTCGTACGGGGCTATCTTGATGGAGGTCTCCCTGAGGCATGCAACGCCTTCGAGTACCTGGGGACGGGGGTCGGTTCCTCAAAATTCGGTAAGTCTCTCGCATTTACGCGGGCGCTAGCTCGCTATGTGAGGGTTATGTCTTCCTATGACATCATTCACCTACACATTAGTGCCCGTGGGTCCTACAAACGTAAGTCAATTATGGCCCGTATGGCACATAAAGCAGGCAAGTACGTAATACTGCACGATCACGACGGGGAGTTTAAGAAGGCTTTTGAAGAGGGTGGAGACGCCTACCGTCGTGACGTAAGGGAGACCTTTAGCATCGCCGACCGAGTAGTGGTTTTGTCGGAAGAGTGGCGTGACTACTTTGCAGAAAACGTTTGTGACTCTGAAAAGATTGACGTTGTCCATAACGGTGTTAAAGTGCCGGCGCAGCCGTGCTCACCTTGTTCGCGTCAAGACGTCCTGTTTTTAGGACGTCTTGACGCGAACAAGAGCCCGGATGTTCTCTTGCGCGCGTCAAGAGAAGTCCTGTCGCGTTTCTCGGAGACTAAAATTGTCTTTGGCGGAGACGGTGAAATCGAGAAGAACAAAGCGCTCGCTGAGGAGCTAGGCATTGCTGACCGCTGCGAGTTTTGCGGCTGGGTCACCGGTGGCGAACGCGAAGCCCTGTTCGAGCGGGCCGCGGTGTACTGCCTTCCCTCTAAGAATGAAGGTATGCCCATGAGCGTTCTCGAGGCAATGTCTCACGGTATACCCACCATAGCCACAGCCGTCGGCGGAGTACCACGGCTCATTGAAAGCGGCACTAATGGATTCCTTATCAAAGTCGACGATGTCAATAACCTCGCTCATTTGATTGATAAGTTGTTGTTCGATTCTGAACTTCGTAAAGAAATAGGCGATGCTGGAAGAAAAGTTGTTGCCGATCGATTCAATTCCAAACATTCAATTGAACAAATACTAAATCTGTACAAAGAAACAGATTCATGCATTCAATATGGCAGCAGGGATGATGAATGACCTCGATTGAAAAGGCCAAGAAGCCACAAAATTACGGAAATTTATATCAATACCTATTATGGCTTAGTATTTTTCTGTTGGTGTTTGAAGATCCAATCCAGCAGTGCTTTCCGATATTTGGATATTATGACGAAGTTTTTGCACTGTTTGGGGGATTGTATTATTTATTTTCTCGACGCAGCAAAGTGTTTTTAGGAATATGGTGGCTCATTGTTCTATATGTAACTGCTGGTTTGATGAGTTCATGTCTATATTCAACCCAGCCAATACTAGCATGCATAGGAGATATATTCCTAAATTTAAAATTCTATCTGGCCATGGCATTTGGGCTTGCAGCAAGTAACGACTTTGTTTCCGTTCATCGAGAAAAGATGATCCTCATTGTTCGTATTTTGACATACTGCCTGACGGGATTATTGCTTCTAAATTTAGTTTTTAACTGGTTTCCTGGTCAAGAGTTCAGATTTGGTATAGCGATACCAAAATTGTTTTTTTCTCATTCTGAATACCTTGCCGGAGCGCAAATTATTCTTCTCGCAATCGGATTATATTTGACGAGAAACCTTGGCGTAGGAACTTACGCATGGGTTTTTTTTGCTGCATTAAATGTATTTTGCACATTTCGATATAAAGCAATGGCAGCTGCCATCTTTGCCATTGCTCTGTTTTATGTTGTGCTAGTCCGGCGTAAATCTATTTCAAAATGGAATTTGATTTGCTTATGCATCATTGCTGTGTTCATTGCTTGGGGTCAAATAGTTGAGTATTACTTCGCTGGAAATGAAACTGCACGTGACTTGCTCGGGACCACATCCTTGCAGATAGCTTTTGATTATTTTCCGCTTGGCACTGGTTTTGGGTCGTTTGCATCTTACATGTCTAAAGTTTATTACTCTCAAGTGTATTTTTCTTACCATCTATCATCTGTTTACGGTCTTATGAATATTCCTGATGGCGGCTCCTTTATTTCGGATGTGTACTGGCCTATGGTTCTTGGGCAAACCGGGTTTTTAGGACTTCTTTGCATTCTTTCAATTTATATAAAGCTTTTTAAAATGATTCAGAGTGGATCCAGTAAGGACCCTAATAGGTACATTTGCTTACTTCTTCTATTTCTATATTTGTTGATACAGTCGACAGCTTCAGCAGCTTTTGTTGGCCCCCTTTCAGTTCCAATTGGCTTTTTACTAGGGGCGTTAGCTTTTGATAGAAGATTTAAAGTCGGTTCAATTAAATAATTGTCTCCTTGAACGGGGATAAACAATCACTACTGATAACTAGGAATTCTTTCGAGGTCACAGAACGTTATGAAGATTGATTTTGTAATTCCATGGGTTGATTGCACGGACCCAAATTGGCTTTTTGATCGATATAAATATAGCAATGAGTCAAGCGAGATAATCACCCCCAATCAGGATAAACGTTATAGAGATTGGGGTTTGCTACGTTATTTTTTTCGAAGTGTTTCTTCCAACGCGCCATGGGTTGGCACTATTCATTTTCTGACATATGGTCATTTACCCGAATGGCTTGATTGTTCAAATCCAAAAATCAATGTTGTAAAGCATAGTGATTTTATCCCCAATGAGAATCTCCCAACTTTCAATTCCAATGTTATCGAATTGAATGCCTACAAAATTGAGGGGCTTTCTGAGCACTTTGTTCTATTCAATGATGATTTGTTGATTCTTGATAAGACCACAGAAGACGATTTCTTTCATAAAGGACTACCAAGAATTACAGCAGTTCTAAATGCAGCAAGTCTTGCACGAGGTGACAATTTCTACGTCCCCTTTAACTGCGCTAGCGTTTTAAGCTCACATTTTAAACCACTTGCGTGTGTAAGCAGACATCCACTAAAGTGGTTCAGCCCAGGCTATGGCATCATGTGCTTGAGAACGCTCGTTTTATTGATATATCCTACATTCAAAGGTTTTTATGAACCCCATCTCTGCAATTCATTTTTAAAGTCTACCTTCGAAGAAATTTGGGAGGTAGAAAGGCAAGAGCTTGAGGCGACTTCTTCTCATCGTTTTAGAGAGGCAACCGACGTATCTAACTGGCTCATGAAAGATTGGCAGTGCGCAAAAGGAGATTTTTATCCACGTCCAGTTTCTTTCGGACGGTCCTTTTCATTTGGTGCTAATTTCGATTCAACCCTGGAAGAGGCTGAATCGTATCTTCGCGGGCGCAAGGGAAAGGTCGTCTGCCTCAATGACGGCGACCTCACGCCGGAGCAGTACGAGACTGCACGGACGAGGATTCTCGCCTGCCTTGACGAACTTTTCCCCGACAAATGTGAATTCGAGCTTTAGGGGCAAACGATGCACGTAATCAAAGAGGCTGCCAAGACCCTTGTCGCAAAGCTTGGCTTCCAAACGAATAGGCGTATCGTCGTCTTCGAGTCCGACGATTGGGGTGCCGTGAGGGTCCCGGATTCTGATTCACTTGCGGCATTTGAGAATCGCTTCCCCTCTTTCAGGCTCGATCACTACCAATCTTTTGACGGCTTGGAGAAGAAGGCCGACGTAAGCGCCCTCTCTTCATTGCTGCGCGAGAATGCGGTGCGATTTCGGGCTTCCGCGCCAGTGTTCACACTGAACTTTGCAACCGCCAACCCAGATTTCAATCGATGCGTTCCTGGCAACGTTGATGTAGCGCACTTTGGATTCGAGCCCATCGATAAAACCTACCGAATCTATGACGGAGACGAGGGAGTACTTGATTTCGTTCGGCTGGGCTGCGGTGAAACAGCACTGCATCCTCAGCTCCACGGACGAGAGCATCTCAACGCTACGGCATGGCTCGCCGATGCGGCCACCGACCCTGTTGTGGAATATGCCCGCGGCTTGAGAATGGTGGGGCTGGACGACGCCCTCTACAATGGGATTGACGCACTCAACATCGGAAACACTCTGATCGACGTGAGCGGATACCTTGAAGACGCGGTCGCGATTTTCAAACGCCTTTTTGGCTTCACTCCTAGGAGCTTCATCCCGCCATGCTACGTTGCCAATAAGGAATGTGAGCGCATCGCCGCTGGGCTGGGCATCGAGACGATCCAATCGTCGCCGAAGAGGAATGTCCCGAAAGGGAACGACTCGTATTTGAGGAAGATTAACGTTTTCGGACACTCCAACGTGCCTGGGCAGTGCCGCTTAATCCGCAATGTGCAGTTCGAGCCCTCGCGTTCTATGTTTCAAGGCAAGCGTCGACGAGTGCATCGACGCTGCTTTCGCCGAAATCGAGACGGCTTTCAGGCGTAGGCAGCCGGCGGTGGTGTGCACCCATCGCGTCAACTACACTTCACGCGTGGATGAGAGACATCGTGCATTCTCGCTCGAGGCTCGGGACGGGCTTCTGCAGGAGTTGGCGAGGCGGTACCCGGACTGCGAGTTCATGACGTCCGACGAATTGGGACGGGCGATTCTTTCTGGAGGTGTTATAGATCGATGACTTGTGAAAGACACATCGACTTCCCCAAGGGTTGGCGTATTCTGGTCGTAGGCGGCGACCACCACAACACCCTGGCGAGCCTGAGGAGCCTCGGAAGAGACGGGGTCCCGTTCGACTTGCTTCTTCATTCGGGTATGAAAAGCGCCGACAGTCTCATAGCACCGTCCTCTAAGTATTGTCCCAAGAACTTCGAGCTTGTCGATAACAACGTAGAGGCCATCTCCGAAGGTTATCGGTCCTGGCTTACGGACAAAGATCCAAGATTGTGCATCGTTCTCGCCAGCTCGGACCTTTCCGCCTACGTCGCCGACCGCGAGCTTGCCCCGAAAGGCATCGTCACGTATTCGTTTTCAGGCGAGCCCGGCAGGGTTGCGGGATTGATGGACAAGTACGAGCAGTATGTTTGGGCGCAAGCGCACGGCGTGCCCATGGCGCGTTCGGTCATCGTAACGAGTCGTGATCACGCGGCGGCCGGGCTCACCTTTCCCCTCATATTGAAGCCGCTCGTGAGCGCGTTCGGCGAGAAGACCGACATCGCGATTGTGGACTCCCCGGATTCCTACGCCGCTGCCATCGCCCGCCTATTCGCGGACGGCTACGAGCGACTCTTGGTCCAGGAGGTCGTGGATTTCGACTACGAGGCCGTGGCCTCGGGGTGCATCTTCCTTTCGAATGGAAAGGAATCGCATATTACGCTGCGAAAAGAGCTCACGTTCCCAAGGAAGGCCGGCAACGTCGCCATCGGGCGTTCCGAGGCGGCTCCCGAGATGGAAAAGCTCCTCGAAAAAGTAATCGGCGAGCTCTCGAGCGAGGGCTTCAGGGGCATGTTCGACATCGAGGTCTTCGCCACCAGGGATGGGGCGGTCCTAAACGAGATTAACTTCAGGCAGAGTGGAAACATGTTCGCCTGTCTCGACGGCGGTATGTCGCTGCCGCTTCTTTGGACCCTCGACGCGGCGGGGGAGGTTATTTGCCCTCCCGAGCCATTCGGTGGACGGTTGAGGATTGTCGCCGAGCCACAGCTCGTCTCGGGAGTTACCCACGGGCAGATAGGCGTCGGCGCAGCGATTGCTGCCATGGCGGGGGCAGATAGCTTCGCCTTGCGCGCGAAAGACGACAAGGCGCCGTCTCGGAGGTTTTTCCTCGGCGGCTTCGCGGCCAAGCTCTCCAAGGCGCTACGCAAGAAGGGACGTTGATGGGCGGTAGGTTGAAATTGCTGCTGGATCGGCTCAACGGCAACGAGTTTTGGCTGAAACTCGCCAAGAACGTCTCCACGATTGTGGTGGGGCAGGGGGGCGCCTCTGCGCTTAACATGGTTACGACGTTCTTGTCCGCCGGGTTCCTTGGGGCCGCAGGCTACGGGTCGTTGATGATCGGCCAGACGTTCATGCAGGCCGTAGACGCGTTCCTCAACTTCCAGTCTTGGCAGGGAGTGATTCGTTATGGGTCGATTTGCCAGGAGCGAAGGGACGACGCCGGACTCGCCGCGACTATAAAGGCTGGTTTCTTCGTAGACATCGCCTCCGCCCTCATGGGTTGCGCGGTCGCTTTCGCGATTGTTCCGCTCGTCTCGAGCTTGCTCGGATGGGATGACGTCTCCACGCTCGCCGCGACGATATTCTGCTTCGAGATTGCTGTGCATGTCGAGGGCACGCCGACCGGAGTGCTGAGGCTTTTTGATAAGTTCAAATATGTCGCCATCCATGCGGTCGCCGTGTCGGCGCTGAAGCTCGTCCTCGTCGCGGCAGTGTTCTACGCTGTTGGCCCGAACGTCGCTGCAATTGCGTTTGCCTACTGCGCGGCGGACGTCCTAAAGAGCGTGTCGTTGTTCGCTATAGCACTCTTCGTTGTCGGTAAGCGCGTCGGTCTGAAGGGCGTGGCTGCTGCCAGGAGGCGCGACCTCCCTAGGGGCTTCTTCTCTTTCACGATGTGGTCGAACCTGGCCGCGACCGCCGACGCGCCAATCCAGTACTTCGACGTATTCTTCCTATCCATGCTTTCCAGCGAGGTCGTTGGTGTGTTCAAGTTCTTCAAGCAGCTGCTCTCGGCTTTCACCTTACTCTCGACGCCGGTGCAGCAGGCGATTATGCCTCAACTCGCGGAGCTGATGGCCAAGGGGCAGGACGACCAAGCTTTTGCCGTTGTGAAAAAAATCGAGCGCATGGTCTTCAAGGTCGTCGCACCATGCGCGGCCTTGGCAATCATCGCGGTTCCGCCCGCTCTCTCGTTTTTCATGGATCCAGTCTACGGGGGCTACTGGCACTTGTTCGCCACCCTTGCAGCGCTGACTGTCGTTAGCATCACCTTCTCGGCGCTACACCCATGCTTTACAGCCTACGGGCTGTCGAAACAGTCTGCGGGGATAACGCTTCTGGCCAACGTAATCTCCCTCATCGCCTGCTACCTTCTTCTGGGTGTTATCGACATTATGGCGATTCCGCTGGCCATGGGCGTCCAGTATGCATTGACGATCGGCCTTAAATCCTTGTTTATCAAGAAGGTCGTTCTTGCCTAGGCCTGTGGCCCGTTGATGAAAGACGTAATTCTCCTTGAAGGCTCGGCGCAGCTCATATGCGCCGAGCCTTTTCTAATGGCTTTCGAGCACCCACTTCTGTGCCGTGGTGCCGTTTGACCGGTACAGCTGGACGTTGGTCCCGGGGGCGGACTTGCCGCCCGCGGCGTCGAGCACGCACGAGGGGTTCTTCGCCGAGGCGATCGTCACGGTCCCGTCCGCGTTGTCGGCGATTGCCCAGCGCTGGGCGCCCGTCCCGTTGCGCGTGAATTGCTGGACGTTGCCGCCGGGCCGGGCCGAGCCGCCTTGGACGTCGAGCGCCAGCCCCGATTTCGCGTTGGTTATCTCGTAAGCACCGGCATGCGCGTCGTATCGGAAGCGGAGTACCTGGGCCGAGGTTCCGTTTGCCGTCCAGAGCTGCACGTTTGCGCCGGGGTCGAGCGAGCCCGACGCTACATCGAGCGAGGCATCGCCGGACAAGGCGCTTTTAACGGTGAAGTAGCCGTCGAATTCGGTTGGTTTCGGGTCGGGTTTTGCCTCAGGATAGTTAGCCTCGAAGTTGAACTTCGACAACCACCGGTAGCTCGAGACATTTGTAACGTTAGATATGGCCGTGAGTGCGACTCTGCCGTTGGCTGTGCGCCATTCCCGTTGGTTCATCGCGTACGCCACGAGCGCGTTTTGTATCCCCGAGATGCTAGGTGGGAAGCTGCCGTTGTCGGCATTGATGGAAAAACAGGTCTCCTCTGCATCCAAGTGTTGCTGGATGCGCTCGGCGTAGGTGGAAGCCCACTCGTCGGCCTTGCGGTTTTGGATGAAGTAATTGTCTTTGAGGCTCGTGGAGCGGGTAGCGTAATCGTCGGTGGAGTAGATTTTTCGTGTCCCGGATGCGCAATTGCCATGAGCTCGTCAGTGAGGCAGAAGTACAGATGACACTGATCTAAATCACCGTAGAAGTTATCAGACGTATCATCCCAGGTACAGTCGACCTGATACCATTCGTCATCGAACTTAACTGCATTCCACGTATGCCCATCATAGGTATCGCGGGTTTCGGCGTTTTCTATACCTGCGGTGGAAAGTAGTTTCGCATACGCTGATTCATAGGCCTGACACGTCCCAAGCCCCCTCGTAAGAGCGCTTTCCGCCGAGGACCACTTGAGCGAATCGTCGTATTCAAGTTGATCGAGAAGCCAGTCATGAAGGTAGAGGGCTATTTCGTATTCAGTACCATCTGTCTCTAGCTTGGCTTGTGACACTGCTTTATTGACAATGCTCGCAACGCTGGGATATGCATCATCTGCAACCTGGATATACGTGTTGGTGCGCAAGTAGTAAACGCCCGACGCCTTGTCCATGAGGTAAAAGCGGAAGTTATATGATCCGGTAGCCGTCGTTGTGAACGTAAAGTCGTGGCTAGCACGCGTCGGTGTACTTTGTCCACTCTCCGCGGCTTGGGTCGGCGACCGACTCGTAGACGTACTCATTGGGGTTGGAGTACGAGGGCGTATCCATGCGGAAAAGATAACTGCCACTGCCGCCTGTTGCGCTCACGTGGAAGGTCGTTAGCTGTCCAAGTACTGGATCGTTCCATTCGACGGTGAGGGTGACACTGCCGCTATTGGCGCTATCGCTGTGCTGATATCCACTTACTGCGGCCTTTATGGCTTGTTCCGAATTAGGAGACATGTCGGAAGCTAGGGAAACCTGAGGTTCCGCCTGATGTGAAATTGGATTCGTGAGATCGGAATCATTTTTGATGGACTCATTGCCGATCTCTCTTGTATCGATGTCGCCTGTCATGCTACCGCTCGAATTGTCCGCTGCGCCAGTCTCAGACTGCTCCAAGGTGTTTTCTTGAAGCCGTTCTTCTTCCGCTAAAACCCTTACAGGTATTGCTGCGCTAAGCATGGATACGCAAAGAACTGCGCAGAGCGATCGGTAAAAGACTCGTTTCATAGCGGTGCCTCTCGACAAGGTGGGTGCCAAGGCCCGGAGGCGGCGCCAGGCCAACACTCCGTGTATATGTAAGTGGGGTTATTTTACGGTAACGTCAGTCAACAACTGCGAACTTTTTGGATAAAGTTGGGGAGGGGAGAGGGGTGCTTGGGACAGTTTGGCACAGATTGATTTTTCATAATCATGTCTATAAATTTTGATAAACAGTGATATGGACTCATTGTTATAGCTAGGAGCTAAACATGGAGGCACCCGCCGTTCTCTATCATTATGCAAGCCTAGATACGCTGGCCTTGATTCTGCATAATCGGACTATCAGGTTCAGCCGGTTAGATAAGGTTGATGACCCACAAGAACAGCGTTCAGCAGACTCTCAAAATCTTGGAAAAATGAAGCTCGTCAGTTGTTGGACCTCTTCTGATGAGGAGAGCATCCCCATGTGGCGCGAGTATGCTGGAGCTGAATGTGGAGTAAGAATCCAAATGAAGAGTCATCCGTTTAAGCGGTACTCTGTGTCTACCGAAAGCCTAAGTAAGCTATCTAGTGACGCAGTTTTGAATACTCCTAGTGGCAAGTTTGATGGACTTCAATTGCCGCTCGAAGACTTTTGGGATAAAAAATATCATTTTAAAGAAATGGCCCGAAGCGTTGAGATGCTTCATGAAGTCCAGTATACGAACGATAAGTCGCTTCTATTTCCAGAAGTGATACGAAGTTGCGGGAACGGTTGGATCGAGGCTGATTTAAGTGCGCTTGGGATCCACAAGGCTACCGCCTGGTCATACCAGAAAGAATGGCGCTATGTTTTGACGGGAGTTCCTGTGGGCATCGCCTCCATTATCAAGGGTGACGCTGAAGCAGTTAAGAAAGCTGCTGAAGTCATACTTGATAGATGCGATCCCGGAATTCCTTCCTTTTACGATTTGGCTATCTCAGACGAAGCATTTTCCTCGATGAAGATCGTCGCCTCCCCAAAGATGACTCCAGGCAACCGAGTGATTTTGGACGCGTTGGTGCAGAAATACGCACCCGGTATTGAGGTTGCAAAGAGCACGATTGAGCTTTCTTAAATAGACGGTAACGTGAAGCCGGAAGTCACCATGTGTTGCCCCTGCGACTTCATAGTGGGGAAGATGATGCTCTTCTATTCCAAAGTTCAAAAGGTCAGATCGTACCCTCAGATTGCTCTAGAAGTACTTAGTAATAGTGATTATCGGCAATATGGGAGGGGCCTATGAGCAGCTGCTGATGCATCCCATCGTATTAAAACCAATTTGTTACTTCTTGGGGTACAAAAATGAGCAGGCTACATGAGGAAAAATGGCAAACTAGATGAATGCGAAAAGGCTAAGATGGAATCAGCATTTAATTTCGTCTGTGGAAGAGTTCGCTTGCTAAAACAAATTATTCATATAGTTACATGGTCGCTCGTAAAAAAGTCTTTTAAATGGTCGTTTGCAATCATTGGTGCAATTTCGACGATTATGGGAGTTGCGGGCGTGTCTCTCATCGACCTGCTTCCGAAAGATTCGGGATGCCCGTTTAGGCTCTTTGTGCTCGTCATCCTATTTGTCTTACTGGCCTTCTTCGCAGCGATTGTCACATACCATCACAATAAAGACGGAGTCCATTTGGTTATTAACGGAATGGACGTAGACATTGTGGTCGACGACCTTTTTGTACTGAGGGCGTTAAGGTCATTCCGTTCAATGAATATTTCGACATTAAGGTTGACGACAGGGTAATTTCAAAAAATTCCCTTAACGGCATTTTTATTGAGAAGTATGCCGACCGGAACGCTCTCAAGCAGGCTGTCGAAGAAAGGCAACCGAGTTTGCTGAAACCCTATAAGGCTGGGGATGGCCGAATTTGCTATCCTCTCGGCACTATTAAGGATTGCGACGGATTCGCCATGCTCGCCTTCACCCATATGGATGAAGTGAATCGTGCTTATCTTCGTCGTGGTCAGTATGAGGAATGCTTGCTCAATATGTGGGACGAGCTCGATCGGATGTATGCAGGCAGGCGAATCGTACTTCCGTTGTTGGGGTCTGGAATAACAAGGTTCGAAAACGGAAAACCCTCAGAGGATGATCTTCTTCGTTGCATGCTTTGCACCCTGAGGGCTTCGAAGCATCATTTTAAGGAAGGCGTTGTTGTCGTGTTAACGAAGAAGACCGCTGCACGCATGAGGTTATTCGAGGTTAACGGTTATGCAGAGGCCTGGAACAATAGGATTGGAGAGAAAGATGGTTTATAGGACAAGAACCTACATCGCCGCAGACTGGGACGGTGATCGAGATGTGGTCGAGCAGCTGCATAAATGGAACGACAGTAATTATTGGGGGCTTTCGTTCCCGGACGCTCACGACCTACAGCAGTCGCGCGACTCCAGTTTGCCATGCAGCATAAAGAGCTCTCTGAAAAAGAGAATGGACGGATCCAAACGATTTGTACTTATCGTTGGGGATGCGACCGACACAGTAACTAAAGGAAGCTGCCAGTACTGTGGGAGCTATGATTCGGAAACTTCGAGCTGCGATCGCTTGCATAGCATCGACTATCGTAGCTACATTAAGTACGAATGCGATAAAGCCGTTGAGGCCGGCATTGACATTGTTGTTCTGTACAACTCCGCGCGCGTCACTAGGTCGAAATGCCCTTTAAAAGTTAGATTCGAAGGAAATCATGTTCCTATGAAATGCTGGAAAGATGGTGTACTCAAATGGGATTACGACGCTGTCAAAAAAGCACTCCAGTAAAGACTTTCCACGTGCAGTGCTGAATGATGGGGCAAGAGGCCTTACCGGAAAGTCTGTTTAAATCCATCCAAATTGTCATGAAACACGCGAAAAAAGGGCGTGCTCTTGGTGGCCTACGCGATTATGTTAGGCATAATCTCCTTTCACCGACTGACAAAACGATTTACGCCTAATTATTGGCGCTGCTCAGGGACATTTTCTTTGTTTACGGCTTGATCTCGCTAAACTAATAGCTGCTGCTACCAGGGCATTTTCTGGTGCACATTCTATTGGCTCCTGCGAAGATCGGAGCGGGTATGTTTGCTGCCGAGTCCTACACCAGCCGTCATTACATTGCGATCGTTGCCATGGCCTGCCTATGCGTTTTGCTAGGCGGGCCTTCTTATGCCGCGGGCGCGGAGAGCCTCATCATCGCGGGCGCGACGTACTACGAGCCGGGCGTGTCGGGCCCCGGCTGGGCCTGGACCGATGCCGACCACCTGGAGCTTAACGGCTACGCGGGCGAGGCCAT
>ENA-OPBS01002417-OPBS01002417.1-human-gut-metagenome-genome-assembly--contig:-NODE-2417-length-13036-cov-4.511055_pt1 | contig 13036 bp, 6 predicted proteins | sample MGYA00241074_ERZ501463 | MGnify/ENA primary metagenome ERZ501463 (study PRJEB25962, sample SAMEA2042578) | human gut metagenome | biome: human gut; feature: human-associated habitat; material: faeces...
ATGATAGAGGTTCCTCGTGCTGCCGTAACGGCCGACCAAATCGCCGAAGTGGCCGACTTCTTCTCTTTCGGAACAAACGACCTTACACAAATGACATTCGGTTATTCGCGCGACGATGCCGGGAAATTCCTCAAAATATATAAAGAAAAAGGCATTCTCAAAACCGACCCGTTCGAAGTACTCGACCAAAAAGGCGTGGGCCAGCTCGTACGTATGGGTGTAGAAAAAGGCCGTTCCACCAAACCGGGATTGAAAATCGGTATCTGCGGTGAACACGGCGGTGAACCGTCATCAGTAAAATTCTGCGCCTCACTCGGTATGAATTACGTTAGTTGCAGTCCTTACCGTGTACCTATCGCCCGCGTAGCTGCGGCGCAGGCTGCTATTGAATAGCTCCCAATCCTTTTAACGAAAATCCGCTCGATCCAAAATATCGAGCGGATTTTTTATTTTCCAAGTAACAATTTTCCTGTAAGGTCTCATGAAACCTAAAAAAGATAGAAATTTCCCCAAACACTTAGAATGTCGACATCATCGTTTGCAAACCATAGAAATAATCTTTTCACATACATTTTATATTATCAGATATAAATATATTATATTCCAATCTCTTACCAATCAGCAAAGAATATTTGCCTCACTCAAAAGGCCACGAAGATAAAATTATAAAACTTTTGTACGTAAAAGCAGAGATGCCGTATCAAAAGATACGGCATCTCTGCTTTTCAATATATCTGTAATACGAGATAATTATACTCCGAGCGAAACGGAAACAGCTTTGATTTTTTCTTCGGCTGCTGCCACGGCATTATCATAATCGGCACGCGATTTGAGTTCTCCGCTGACTTCGATATAGAATTTGATTTTGGGCTCGGTTCCCGACGGACGTACCGAAACTTTCGTACCGTCTTCGGTAAAGTATTGCAACACATTCGAGGTAGTCGGCATATCGAGCGTATATTTCTCTCCTGCCACAAAATCATGTGCAACAAGCGTGGCATAATCTTTTGCCAATACGACTTTCGACCCGGCGATTTCGGTAATGGGGTGTTCGCGGAAATTCTTCATCATAGCTTCGATTTCTTCTGCACCCGACTTTCCTTTACGCACGACCGAAATACCCTTTTCCTTAGAAAATCCGTATTCGACATATATGTCCTGCAACAGTTCATACATCGTCTTACCGTTATCTTTCGCCCATGCCGCTATCTCGGCCATCATGGCACACGCCGACACGGCATCTTTATCACGAACGAAATCTTCTACCAAGAAGCCGTAACTTTCTTCTCCGCCACCGATATATTGACGTTTACCCTCAAGTTCCCGCATTATGGCAGCAATCCATTTAAATCCGGTGTAGCAGTCAAGCATTTCGATATTGTTCTTATCTGCGATTTTCTTGATTAATTCAGTTGTAACAATTGTCTTCACACAGAACTCGCCACCTTTAATCTTACCCAGTTGTTTGTACTGCGTCAGAATATAATAAAGGTACATCATACAGGTCTGGTTACCGTTAATCAGTACCCATTCGCCTTTATCATCCTTGCAAGCAATACCCACACGGTCAGCATCCGGGTCGGAAGCCATAACGAGGTCAGCATCAATTTCTTTGGCAAGGTTTACAGCCATAGAAAGAGCTTCCGCGTTTTCCGGGTTCGGAGATACGACAGTCGGGAAGTTACCGTCCTTAATCATCTGTTCGGGCACAGTAAATACGTTTTCGAATCCCCACATTTTCAATGCACGAGGAATCAACATCATACCTGTACCGTGGATCGGAGTATAGACAATCTTCATGTCTTTGTGACGGGCGATAGCTGCCGGATCAATAGAAACAGTTTTCACCATATCCAGATAAACCTTATCGATGTCTTCACCGATAATCTGAATCAAATCCGGATTTCCCTGGAATTTGATATCGGCAGCAGAAGCAATTGCATTTACTTCGTCGATGATACCCTTATCGTGTGGAGCCAATACCTGTGCACCATCGTCCCAATATGCCTTGTAACCGTTGTATTCCTTCGGATTGTGAGAAGCAGTCAGAATGATACCGCTCTGGCAACCGAGGTGACGGATGGCGAAAGACATTTCCGGTGTCGGACGCATGTCGTCAAACAGATATACTTTGATACCATTGGCAGAGAAAATATTAGCAGAAGTTTCCGCAAACAAACGGCTGTTGTTACGGCAGTCGTGACCAACCACAACAGAAATCTGCGGCAGATCTTTAAAGTTCTTCTTCAAATAATTAGAAAGACCTTGTGTAGCGGCACCTACCGTATAGATGTTCATACGGTTGCTACCTACGCCCATGATACCGCGTAAACCACCGGTACCAAATTCGAGGTCTTTGTAGAATGCTTCTATTAATTCGGTTTTATCATCGTTTTCCAACATTCGCTTCACTTCAGCCTGAGTTTCAGCATCGTATGCCGGGGTCAACCATTTTTCGGCTTTTTCAGTGACCTGTTTAATAAGTTCCTGATTTTCCATTTCGATTATTGTTTATTGGTTAATGAATTATTACTATCTATTTCTTGAGCACACAAATGTAAAATAATAAGTTTATAAATCCTACATTTTTCCTCAAAATAATAACCGTAAGAATACATTTACCGGCTCTATTCAGTTAAAATGATACAGCACTAAAACATAAATATCATCTCTTGTCAAGCAAGAGGCCGCTTCATATGCCCGCCCCTGTAAATTTCCTTTCCGATAGTACTGCATAAACTCCCGGGAATGAATAGAAGACGCACCGGCATATTTCGGAAAACTTCCGTTCATATTATCTATCTCAACCGGCAGTTCAGGGATAAAATCACTATTGACCAACACCGGAGTAAAGATCTCCTTTTCGCGGTAATCGTAGACAAACGAGTCTCCGTCCAACTTCTTGATATTCCGTCTATACACTTTCTCTATCACATCCAAAAACAGAAAACGCCTGCTACAAGCTGAAACCGACATTAACTTCAAAGGAAAAGTAGAACGGGGAGCCGGAGTACGTACCAACAAAGGTTTCGCTCCTTCTTTCCCATAAGAAAAAACGGTGTCATTGGAAAATTCGGATAATATCACTTCATCACCATTCTTCAACAATGGCTTTACGGAAAACATACAGGAAATTACCCCTTGCCTGTCTCCATTCCTTAGTCGGATGCGAAAGCGGTTCGTAATACGATACTTTACATGAAAAGGCAAAGGACGCATTCCTCCGTCAGTTTTCGACATTAAATAATAATAAGTTCCTTTTTGGACAGGATTATCTACATCTTCCCTTCCGTCGTTAAATATCAATGAATCTTTATCATAATCAAACACCTGTTCGAAAGACATATCATAGGGAAGATTCAACGTACGCTTATAGTTGCCGGACAGGCTATAAACCTGGATTTTGAAAACTGAACCGACTACATATATTTCTTCACGTTCTTCATCTACAAACACCGAGAATATATAATAATATTGTTCTTTTTGCTGTCCCTGATGATTAAAACGATAACGAAGTTTTCCGGTTGCCCGTTCAAAAACCATAATTGTCTGCTGCCAATTATAAGCTACTACCCAATGGGGCGAAACACTCGCTGAAGTCAGACTATATCTATCTAATGAATCCGCCCCGACTGTATACAAAGGAATATATTCAGGACTCGCCACCTCTGCCAAATCCAGTTTCTTTTCAGGATAAGCAGCATTCAAATCTATCACCGGCAACGTTTGTTCCACCGATACCGCCACATCCGAACGTTTACATCCTACCAGCAGACACAAGGAGAAAAAGAACCATATAATCTTCATCTACGTTTCATTTGAATTTGTACAATATGAGTAAAGGATTATCATCTACTGTCATCTTCTCCGCCACCTTCTTCAAGTTTCCCGTCAACTTTCCTTTCTCCAACATATCCAATAAACGGTCAGTATCCCACGAATCGAAAACACATTTTTCAGGTAATGCCGATAATACGCCTCCCATTCGCATTGAACGGGCGGGCGAATAGTCTTGATTCTCAAATTCCAAATCATATACTTTCTTCTCAACCGTATCATAAACAAATTCTTTAGTATCAAACGAAGTTTTCCCCGGTTCATACTTTTTCAATGCAGTCGACATTAACAGATAGTTCCCAATCTTGGCATAACATTGCATAACGAGTCTTGGCTCGGAAGCATCTGCTTTCGGAGTACGTACAAACAACGGGGTCAACTTATGATTACAATAAGAATAAACAGTATCACCTGCCAAATCTGCAAAGATAAACTCCGAACCGCTATTTGCTAACGGATAGAGAGACATTGAAACGGTAGCCGTCTGTCCCCCTTGAGTAATATAAATGCGTTTTCCCACACGTTTGTGGATAGTTACCGGAAGGCGGGAAACAGCTCCGTTCTTTTTCGAAATCAGTAAATAGGGACGACTATTGGGCTGTTTATCTTTTCTATCCAACATATAACTATCGTAACCCAACAAATGTTGCTCATCACAATTGTACATAATTTCAATCCGTACATCTTTGGGGATAGACAAAGAACGCTTGTATTTTCCCTCTATCGAATAGACCTGTATTTTATTAGATATGTCAAGCAGAAACAACTCTTTAGCCTTTTCGTCCAAGCGTAACTGCAAAGGATAGTTGTATTCTTCCCCACTCCCTCCTTTATGATTAAATGTATGGCATATTTTCCCTTTTCTGTCGAATACGAAGATTTGCCCTTCATTGGCATTATACGTTGTTATATAGTGTTCGGTAAATGAACAATGCAGAGTAGCCACTCCGTCCAGCAACACTTTATCCGATGTTTCCAGCGGAATGTATTCAGCAGTTGCAATATCTTGCAATACTAATTTCTTTTTCGGATATTCCTTAGTGATATCAATAGTCGGCAGTTTGGAAGTCATCTGCCCCGACTGAGCCGAACCGGCAACGGCAAGGCATAAAGCTAAAAAGGTAAATAATAGTCTTTTCATGGCTGTTTTATATTTAAAGTGAAACAATCTATATACTATTTTTTATTCTCATTAAGAAATGTTTCCAGCACATCGTTAGGGCCCAGTCCCAGTTTTTTCTTTATACGTTGCTTGGATTTAGTCACAGAAGTATTATCTATATTGAATAATATCCCTAAAGCTGAATTGTCAAGCCCGGCATGAAGCAAATAACAGATTCTTCTGTCATGCTCTCTCAATAACTCACAACCATTCAGTCTGGCGGAAATATTCCCATAAAACAGGTCAATGAGTTCAAACAATCGGTTCCATTCTTCTTGTGTCTCTATGATTCCATAATAAGGTTCACTTTTCAATAGCCAAAGTTGTGTGAAAGCGGTAATCCGTTGTGAAGAAATAGATGAGTTGGTTCCCATTTGAAGTTGCTGTAACAATCCTTCCCTATCGGAATGCAATATATGCAGTTGTTTCATCAACAACAAATTCTCATGTTGCAGATTCTCATAATTTATAGATTTGTTCTTTTCTTCACGTAACAGTAACGCATTCTTCTGCTGAGTTCCTTTCAAATCACTGATAATACGCCTATTCTTTTCTATTACAGCTGTGTAATTCTCTATTTGACGCTCATTGTCACGTAAACGCTTCATAACACCAGCCAATACCTTCTCTTTCTTCCACTTCTCCCGATAATACAAAACCAACCCTACTACCAGCAAGCAACATGAAATTGACAGAATGATCAAATAATACATACGCTTTCGAAGTTGCTCATTCTGCAATTGCTGATTCTCCCATTTAAGACGTTCTTTTTCATAATTCTGTCCTAAAGCACGAATTGTCGAAGAAACCGAAATCTGTTTATCAAGCGAATCTTTACACTGGATATAATATTCGGCATACTTAACGGCAGTGTCCGGATGATTGGTTCTCTTCTCAATTTCATATAAAAGCTGATATGCACTCGAACATATATACATATCGCTCGTCTGAACAGCTTTCTTCAACCAAATTCTCGCTTCTTCGGCATTATTCATACCGATATAGTACTCCCCTGCAAGCAAATTGGAAAAATCGTCATCAGATACGCTATCCAAACACTTCAACATCAGACGAGGTGAATAATCGTAAAATCCCGCCTTTGAATAGATAGCTTCCAGTTCTTTGGATATAGTATGCAGTAACTTCTTATCTTCCAAGCGGGAAGCCACCTCAATAGCCTGCTCATAATAACAGGCTATGCTATCGGAATGATGCAACACCAAGTTCGTACGCCCTATATTACGCAATGCCAATGCCAACCGGATATTTTCTCCCGTCAATGCATAAATCGACGCACTTTGCCGAAATAAATCGAGTGCATCATAATAAAGTTCACGATATAAATAAACAATTCCGAGACGATCACTAGCAGCCGCTTCCAACGATTGTTCTCCCGTTTGCTTAGCTAATTCCAACGAACGATAATAGAAGGCTATTGAATTTTCCTCATTACCAACCTGACGGCAACTGTCACCCTTCTGTAACAGAGAGGCTATCTTTTCCCTCTCTACTTCAACAGATGATGACTCTTGGCAAGAAACAAAGAGTAATGTGATAAGCAAGTAATATATAATAAAGATGATTCGCATAGTAGTTGGTGTTTGAAATAGAATAAGGCAAAGATAGGCAGCAGCAGAAAAGAATCCAAATATTTGGAATGGACAAATACATGGCAAATACATTACTGATTATCAACATAATAAAAATCCACATCACCCGCAAAGCAGAAATGATGTGGACATTATATATGATTTAATAACAACTAAAACAACTATTATTCCGGCACTTCATATCTTTTTCCTGTCTGCTTCACATATTCTTCCAGAAATTCTTTCGGATACCCCGGACGAATAACACCGGCAGGCTGTCCGATAGAATTACGTTCAAACTTACCGTCCTTTACTCGTTTCACTACTCCGTCGTTATACTTCACAATCAGGAATGTGCCTAATTGTTTCCAAGTATCGAAAGTACTCTGAGCCGTCATATTGGTATAATTCGTCAAAAATTCAACTGCAGCAGACTTATCTTTAGCCAAAAGTCTGGCAGCCATTTCTTCTATGCCCTCCTGAGCATTATTGAAAGTCGTTTCCAGTTCTTTTTGAGTTGCACGTACATCATCAATCATCAAACTGTAACGGGGATAAACCATATTAGACACCCAATTGAAAATCCAGAAAGCCGAATTCCATGAGAAAGTGATATAATCAGCTCCGTCCACACGTGTGTAACATACCGGAGCTTTAGTTACACAGCAATAAACAGGTGTGAACACCGCCATATTCGCATCATCTACTCCAAACCAAAGCACACCACCTATCGGATCGGGTTTATTGGCACGCATCTGCGCCACAAATACAAAGCCGCTTTGTTGAGTGGAAATCGGACGTTCGTTGAAATATTCCCGGTCGCCTACTTTGAAATTCAGAGGAGAAAGACGATAGGGAGTCTTGTAAAGACCTGCCCCGAAATCATTGGAAATATCGAGAGGCGTACCTTCATAATGGTCACGCATCATGTCTTTTACATCCTGCACGGAAAGCTTATGCTTCGGCTTCACAAAAAGAGGCATTGGAGTATTAGTCTTTCCTTCTATATAAGGAAGATAATCTTTACCGTTATCTGTAAATTTATTGAAATAGCTCCACACACGAGCTTCACAGAAACGACGGGCTCCGAAATCCAACGGTGCATACGCATTGGCAAAGCTGAAATCCTTATTCACACCACTGAAATAGCCTTTCTCACGGGCAAAAGATACGACATCCGGCGAGTATATACAATTCTCCTTGTCGTTCATATCGAACTGATGAATGCGTGATTGGTTGGCGTGAGCCGAGATACAGTCATCCGGCACACGTACAGCTACCCATACTGCTCCACGGATACCGGGACCTTTACCAATCATTTCCATAATCCAAATTTCATTCGGGTCGGCAATGGTAAAAGATTCCCCTTCACTGTAATAACCGTATTGCTGTACCAAATCAGTCATCACCTTAATCGCTTCGCGAGCTGTACGCGAACGTTGCAGACCAATATAAATCAGACTTCCATAGTCGATAATTCCTGTAGAATCAGCCAATTCAGGGCGTCCGCCAAAAGTTGTCTCACCAATAGTAACTTGATATTCATTCATATTACCCACTACATTGTAAGTCTGGCGTGCCTGTTCGATTTCTCCCAAATATTTACCGGTATCCCATTCGTACACTTTCAACATGGTTCCTTTAGGATATGTAGCAGCAGGATAGTGATAAAGTTCTCCAAACAGGCCATACGAGTCGGCAGAATAGGAAACGATAGTTGAACCATCAGTCGATGCATTCTTGCCGACAATTAAATTAGTACAGGCGAAAGTATCCGCCACTGCCGCCAGGAATAGAGCAGCACAAAAAATAAGTCTTTTCTTCATATATGATTTTCTTTTAATAATTTACCAGATAAAACTTTCACGGGATACGGTTTCATTTCCGCAATAATCAGTTACCGTAAATTCAACGATATGTTTTCCACCTTTCTTCACACGCTTCGGATCAAGTACACATTCCCAATACGATTTCACAATATTCGGTCGTCCGAAAAGTGCATATTCGCCGTCAATCGTTCCACGGTAGGATGCAATACCCGTTCCTTTGTCCTTCAAACGATAGATAATCTTTCCGGTTCTTCCCCATTGCTTCTTATTAACAGGAATAATTTCAGGCGGAATTGTGTCAATGGCAACCGTATAAGTTCCCAATTCACGAATAGATGCCTTCATGTATCCGTCTTCATACTTTCCACCGACACTATATTTTCCTCCTCTCGGGGTGACACGGACTACATAATATTTTGTAGTATCAGTTATAGGCTTTCTACGTAAGCCAATACGCAATTCACAGCTTGCATGAAGCGGAATCGGTTTGTCATTTAACTGATATGTAAACGCAACAGCACCGCTATCAGCTTTTACTTGATAATTAAGGGGGGCATCGTCATATAACATTCCTTTGGGAACAACCAGATTCAAACCCGGCTCTTGCAGATAGTTTACCTTATCCCACGCAAAGAAATACTTTTCGCGATGTTGCAATGGCTCAAGCGGTTGTTTTCGCCCCCTAACCGTGAAACTATATTTAGAAGTATTGCCAAAAACGTCCTTCAGAGTATACAAGAAGCGATAATCGCGTTCTTCATCAATAGTCACCAAACCACGATTAGTGTTCGATGCCTTTAATAAACGTAATGTATTTCCCGGCTCGATGAAGGATTTCATATATTGCCCGCAAGTCCAAGAGTTAATCATCCGGTTTTCTTCTTGTGAGAAACGATCGACAGTACTGCGGAATACTTCTTTCTCATCTACTGTAAGCACTACAGAATACACTCCGTAATGATTGCTCACTCCATCCATATAGTCATACGCCTTGATGCCTGTACCTATCACACCCCATGCTTCCACCGGACGTCCGGTGTTCGGAAGAATCATTTTATTTTCTTGCTTACCATCCACTACTCCTTTACCAAGTTGAGGAAAAAACATTATGCCGTCCGCTTTCGGAGCACGCGTATCTTTTATTTTCGTTTTGAAAAAAGGCATGGGATCTACATAATCTCCCGTCTCCGTTTCAAAAACATCCAAATGAAGATGCGGTCCGAATGAATAGCCGGTATTTCCACTCCATGCTATTTGTTGTCCCGCTTTTACTGGATACTCATCCGGTTCGGGGATAATCTCTACTTCCCAGTTTTCATTTTCATATTGCAGTTTTTCCACCCTTTCGGCAATAGGGGAAATAAAACCGCTCAAATGACGATTGATAGTAGAATAACCGTTATGATAGCAGACATCAAGTACATAGCCCGAACCATTCGTCACACGGATACGTGAAATATAGCCTTCTGCCAATGCACGAACAGGTTTACCGATTACTCCTCCCGTTTTAAAATCCAATCCGCCGTGAAAGTGATTAGAACGGATTTCTCCGAAGTTTCCGCTCAATGTAAGAGGAAAGTCAAAAGGTGGTACAAAGGTGGCTTGCTTCTTTTCTTGCCCATATCCTCCGATGCAGCAAGCCAACATCAAAGTGGTGATATATCGTCTCATCATTCCATTCACTTTTTACTCCCGCAAATGTACACTATTCCCACTAAACTACGAAATATCCGAAAGGAATGATAAGCGGAAATACTAGTTAATAATCCTTTTTATTATTATATTCATTGCAAATCTGTAGCAATTATGTTATTTATATTAGTACTTTTGTGCCCGATTTTAATAATAATTAAACATAAAAGGACTCAATGAGAATGTATGTAAAGGTAATGGCAGCGGTCATTGCATGTATATTGATGAGTGGAGAAACACACTCAACATCTGCAACTATCCCTGCTACAGAAAATCAGAGTTGGTTTAAAAAGAGAAAGAAGAAACCAGAGCAAGAGGAGAAAACCAAAAGCGACTACGAAAAGCTTGTGGAAGGTAGCAAAATTACCAAAGGAATGTTTGCTGTTCATCAAAAAAAGAACGATTATTATTTTGAAATTCCTACATCACTTTTAGGACGTGATTTATTAATTGTCAATAAACTGCAACGGGTACCTGCCGAACTGAATGACGCAGGAGTGAACCGCGGAGTGAACTACGAGAACCAAATGGTTAGTATGGAATGGGACAAGGCAACCGGCAAACTGATGTTTCGCCAACAACGCCCATTACCACTGGCTCCTCAAACGGACGCTATCTTCCGTTCGGTAAAGGACAATTTTATCTCGCCACTGATTGCCGCTTTCAAAATAGAAGCTATCAATCAGGACTCCACTGCATTGGTGATCAAAGTGAATGATATTTACGATGGTACGGAAACCAGTATCAATAATGTTTTTACAAACATTAATTTAGGGACTTCCGCTATCAAGAACTTATCACGTATTTTGTCGATCAAATCTTTCCCTAACAACGTTGTAGCAACTTCTGAGCTGACCACTAAAGTGACAGAAGGAACGACAAGCGTATATGTGACGGTGGAAGTTAGTTCCTCTATTCTTTTATTACCGGAAAAACCGATGACAGGACGTTTCGACAATCAGAAAGTCGGCTACTTCACCAATCCGTTATTAAGTTTCAGTGACGCACAACAAGGAACGGATAAGAAACAATATATTACCCGTTGGCGTATGGAACCCAAACCAGAAGACCGGGAAGCATATCTAAAAGGTCAGACAGTAGAACCTATTAAGCCAATTGTGTTCTACATCGATAATTCGACTCCTTATCAATGGCGGTCATACATAAAGAAAGGAATAGAAGACTGGCAGACTGCTTTCGAAAAAGCCGGTTTCAAAAATGCAATTATCGCTAAAGAAATCACAGACAGTATGCATGTAGACATGGATGACGTCAATTACTCGGTACTGACTTATGCTGCATCAGAAAAGAAAAACGCAATGGGACCTTCCCTACTCGACCCTCGTTCGGGAGAAATTCTGGAAGCAGATATCATGTGGTGGCACAATGTACTTTCTATGGTACGTGAATGGATTACTGTTCAGACAGGAACTGTTTGTCCGGAAGCTCGCAGCGTACAATTACCTGATTCGTTAATGGGGGATGCCATTCGTTTTGTTGCTTGCCATGAGGTAGGTCACTCACTAGGATTGCGTCACAACATGATGGGTTCATGGGCATTCCCAACAGACTCATTGCGTTCTGCGGCATTCACTTCCCGAATGAATTCGACTGCTTCGTCTATTATGGATTATGCGCGTTTCAATTATATCGCCCAACCGGGAGACGGTGTAAAAGTACTGTCCCCGCATATCGGTCCTTATGATATGTTTGCTATCGAATATGGATATCGCTGGTATGGCAAGAATACTCCGGAAGAAGAAAAGGATATTCTTTTCGATTTCTTGAGTAAACATACAGACCGTCTTTACAAATATAGTGAGGCACAAGATGTACGTGACGCCGTAGACCCGCGTGCCCAGAACGAAGATTTGGGAGACGACCCGGTTCGTTCGTCACAACTTGGCATTGCTAACTTGAAACGTATCGTTCCGCAAATTCTTCAGTGGACTACTACCGGAGAAAAGGGACAGACTTATGAAGAAGCGTCACGCCTCTACTATGCCGTCATCAACCAATGGAACAATTATCTATATCATGTACTTGCCAATATCGGCGGTATTTATATTGAAAACACCATAGTAGGCGACGGAGTGAAAACCTACACATTTGTTGAAAAAGAAAAGCAACAGGCAGCCCTGAAATTCCTAATGGATGAAGTCCTGACATATCCTAAATGGTTATTTGATACGGAAGTCGGGCAATATACTTATCTGCTCCGCAACACTCCGATCGGAAAGCAAGAAAATGCACCCACTCAAATCCTTAAGAATGCACAAGCCTATATTCTTTGGGATTTACTAGGCAATACCCGCCTAATGCGTATGATTGAGAATGAATCCGTCAACGGTAAGAAAGCATTCACGGTAGTTGAACTAATGAACGGACTCCACAAAAATATTTTCGGTATTACTGAACGCGGAGGTATCCCTAACGTTATGGAACGCTCTTTGCAGAAAAACTTTCTGGATGCATTACTTACCGCTGCCGCAGAGCCCGAAGCTGTAAAAATCAACAAGAAGATCGCCAACGAACATTTTTTGCTTGACCATACCACTCCTTTCTGTAGCTGCTATGCTGCCGAACAACGTGCACTTCGTCAAGAAGACCGCATGGGTGCTCCACGTGTACTCAATTTTTACGGAAGTCAACTTAACCGCATTTCAGATGCCATTTCTGTAAAACGTGGTGAATTATTGCGTATCAAGAAGTTATTGCAAAATCGTCTAGGGACTTCCGATACCGCTACACGTTATCATTATGAAGATATGATTTTACGTATTAATACCGCTTTGGGAATCAAGTAAAACAAACCTGTTAATTAAACTATCTTACAATTAATGAGAATCAAATTTTTGTGCATTATTATATGCCTTGAGTTCAACTTATAAATGCAACTTTTTGGGTGCGGATAATAAGCAATAAAA
>ENA-OPBS01002418-OPBS01002418.1-human-gut-metagenome-genome-assembly--contig:-NODE-2418-length-13029-cov-15.751657_pt1 | contig 13029 bp, 9 predicted proteins | sample MGYA00241074_ERZ501463 | MGnify/ENA primary metagenome ERZ501463 (study PRJEB25962, sample SAMEA2042578) | human gut metagenome | biome: human gut; feature: human-associated habitat; material: faeces...
ATGAACTCCAGGCCGGGTATGCGACTCTTGAAAAAAGCAATTTTCGAATTGCCAAATTCCTCAATTTCATTCCAGGACTGGACCTCACAGATTACAGCAGCAATGGATATATAGATACTAGTTTCCATTTTATGGACTTTCTTGCGGTTCATACTAGGATCTTCTATTTGTTTACAAAGGTCAATTATACCAATTTTCATGTTAGTTTATGTTTTAATATATCTTATAAAGACAAGAAAAAACAATCGATACAAACAGATAATAATACATTAATAACCAACAATATAACAAATAAACGACAAGGGATAGTATAATAAAAATATAATATATTTGCTTTGAAACACTTAGTTGAATTTATAGTTTCACCAAGGTGAAGCAAGCGTATCACTTGGGTGACTACGCCTCTCCACTTAGATGCCAATGTATTGTCACCTAGGTGAAACCACAAAAGAAGACAGACAAAAGATAAGCATCCGGGATTGTGCGTGTTTTTTCCAGTCATAACAAAGTCAAAAGCCTAACGTACTTCGTTTGGCTTTTGACTTTATAACAGCTTGAAGAGAAATACACAAGAGGCCGAATGCTTACAATCCTTCCATAAACTTGACCAACGAGTGAACAATGCTTCAATCCATATACACCCACGCAGGGTGTGACCATGTGCAGGTATCTCCTCCAGGTAGTCGAAGGTGTTTCAATCCACACACCCACGCAGGGTGTGACGTTCAGGACATCATCATTTAATCATTTTGCAACGGTTTCAATCCACACACCCACGCAGGGTGTGACGCATGATCTCTGCTGTGCTCTCATCCGTCTTGCCGGTTTCAATCCACACACCCACGCAGGGTGTGACCTCATCGTTCCTTTCTTTCAAGAAAGGATACCTGCGTTTCAATCCACACACCCACGCAGGGTGTGACTCCCAGCTCATGAAAGGTTTTCTCTTTTGAGCAATGTTTCAATCCACACACCCACGCAGGGTGTGACAGTATCCTTATCGCTTTTGGTGAGGATAATGCAGTTTCAATCCACACACCCACGCAGGGTGTGACCATTCTGAGGCGAATGATCTTTATTACTATAATGTTTCAATCCACACACCCACGCAGGGTGTGACTATTGATTATGGTGATAAGACGCATATTTTGATGTTTCAATCCACACACCCACGCAGGGTGTGACGGTCTATTACTTCGTTCTCTAGGGCACGTTCTGTTTCAATCCACACACCCACGCAGGGTGTGACTTTAAATTCGGGAAATCGTTTTAAAATTTCATCATGTTTCAATCCACACACCCACGCAGGGTGTGACTCGTAATTATATTTAGTCGCTTTATGTTTTATAGTTTCAATCCACACACCCACGCAGGGTGTGACTTCTGAAGAACCTCTTCAAGCGAGTTGATACCGGTTTCAATCCACACACCCACGCAGGGTGTGACATGTTACGCCATCCGGTGGACCCCTGCTCGATGTGTTTCAATCCACACACCCACGCAGGGTGTGACAAAATAATGGAAGGCGAAGTTTCATTAACAGACGTTTCAATCCACACACCCACGCAGGGTGTGACGGGTAATCAGGGCGGCCGGCGCCGTCTGCCACGAGTTTCAATCCACACACCCACGCAGGGTGTGACTTCGATTAACTTCATCGGTAATAAACTCACAACAGTTTCAATCCACACACCCACGCAGGGTGTGACAACAGTGTTGCTCTGTTTGTTGTTCTCCATACCGGGTTTCAATCCACACACCCACGCAGGGTGTGACAAAGATGAAGCGAATATTGAAGATGTTGCATTAGTTTCAATCCACACACCCACGCAGGGTGTGACACATCTTTGTGCATCTGTACAAAAAACACAGAAGTTTCAATCCACACACCCACGCAGGGTGTGACTGTTTACAAGTCTACTTGCTTGTCCTCAAGGTAAGTTTCAATCCACACACCCACGCAGGGTGTGACTCTATATCTAATAACATATTATAAATCAGCAAATTTAATCCACTGTTATGCGAATCATCATTATTATTCAACTTCATAACAAAGAAATACCCTACAAATAATTTAATCTACTGATTATTAACACATGCGAAGATACTACTTTTTTTGTAACACACCACATTCGCATTATATTATAAGAGCCTCCTCAAGTTTATACGCCGTTTCAACACCTATTACTTCCACCCTCTTATTCTCATTTTTACTAAGAATATAAAAACGAACACTATCAAGAGACATATCAATAATATCCCTAACTCTCCCTTTTAGAAGAGAATATTGCGCTTCCGTCACTACACACTCAAAGACTGAGTTCTGCACCCTCTGTCCATAATCCAGACAAGCCTTGGCCACACATCGTAAACGGCGAGCCCCCTCTTTGCTTGTAGTATCCACATCGTAAGTCACAAGAATGTACATAATTAAAAATCATTTTATAAGAAATACCGGATAATCGTCAATATCCTGCCTGATATATCTTGCCATTAACATAGCCTGCACATAAGGCAGAAGCCCTATTTCAACTTTTTCATTAAGATAAGGATGAATTATCACTTCCCTTTTCCTTGCCTGCCATGCAGTAATAAAAGTCTTTTTCCCTTTATCTGTCATAACAACCCCATTATCACCTTGGAACAAGAAGTCTTTTACTGAAATCTGTCTTTTATTAATCAACGACAAAATAAAACGGTCGCCAAGGTAAGCACGTAACTCTTCCATCATATCTAAGGCCAACGATGTGCGCCCCGGACGGAGTGTATGGAGAAACCCGACGTATGGATCAAGGCCAACAGTTTCGAGAGCGGCCGCAACATCATTGGCTATCAACGTATATGCAAAAGACAACATGGCATTCACCGCATCCTTGGGAGGACGACGATTGCGACCATGAAATGGGAAATCAGTCTTCTGATTAAGTATCAAGATTGGCAATACCTCAAAATAGGCATTCGAAGCCATTCCCTCATAACCAATTAATTCCGTCTTATCTTGAGCCTTCAAAGCATCACGCTTGGCACGTTCCAATACTTGCACCGCCCTATTAATGTCTTCATTCTCACCATAATCACGAATATATCTCCTCAATATATTGCGATAGTTTTGAATCTTACCACCAATCATCAACCTAACCACATGCAACGACCAAGATGCATCGTCCGACAATTGGTACTGCTTTTTGCGTAACAGAACATTCCCTTTCGTAGCACCTTGAACCCTGCTGATAAATCTGCCTTGTGGAGAAAGAAATGTGAGTGATATACCATTGTCACTACACAATTTCATCACACCGGGACTTGCGCCCATATATCCGAACGTAACGATGCCCTCTATATTTATGACAGGAATACGAAACACCTCCTCCTGCTGAACAGATATAACGACATTCAGCCCATCCTTACTAAGATATGCTTCCGGTGTCGTCACATACAAAGTATTCAATAGTTTTCTCATAGATACAGATTTTTAGTAAGGTAATTATCTACCGAAGTACAATTATTTACCATTTCCGGCATGCAGATATCTTTCAGCGAGCACTTGTCACAATGTTTCCCATATTCAGCCTTCGGGATAACCGCTTTACTAAATATATCGTGCATATCCCGGGCACATTGTCTGACTATATTTCGCAGCTCCTCCGTTATATCCACATTAACCCGATGGCGAAGCTCCCCATAAAAGAAAGAGCCGTATGGTATATGGATAGCATACATTTCTTCTATACACATGATTTGTGCTGCCAACTGCACTTCATCCACTTCGTTTCTTTTCGGTTTGCCATGCTTATACTCCACAGCAACCGGTTGCCATCGCCCCGGATAGTTGGGATGCAAAATCGTATTTTCAAAAGATGAGGAAGGAAGTAACTCTATGGCATCAGAGATTCCATAGAGTCCAAGTTCACGCGAAGCGATATTCACCGCACGTAATGTTATCTGGTCACCACACTTTTGTCTATAAAACGGATCATCTACATGCTTGTGCAGAATCTGTCCTTCGATGGTGAGACGATTATCGTTCCATTGCTGCTCAATGTGTATCAAAGCCCATTGCCGGGGACAGAACCTAAAGTGCTGAATCCCCGACAACATAAGCATATCGTCTTCATTGTACTGCATAAGTTACGAATTAAATTAGTTCTTCAACAGTAACTTTAGGAAATCTCTCTTTTAAAATTGCTTCTATTTCCTCTTTGGATGTGACTTCGTAGTCACCAAAAGAGCGAGGGAAATCCACTTCCTTATTCTTTACTTGTACGAGATCAAATAACTCTCCAGCTCTTGCATTGCCCAAATGAGATTCATGCTTAAATACGAACAACGCTCTTGGATTCATTTCACCTCTTGCTGCCGCATGATCATTCTCAAAAGCGTTAATCATTGCCTTGAACAACAATTTCTTATCATCTTCTGAGAAACCAGTCTTTGCCGCATCAGTGGCAGAGATGAAACCGTGCATGCGGTAGAGGCCGTAACTAACGGTATTCTTATTTCCAAAAGTGCTATTTTTATCTTCGGCATCTTTCTCTCTAGTAACGCAACAACGAGTAACAGTGTGGGATTTAGCAGAAACCGGGTCGATAGAGCGAGCAAATGTCAATTGGACAGGGCCACGTACTACTCCAAGTCCCTTAATTTTCTTCTTAGATGATTTACTCTTTGTTTTATCTCCGTTGTTTTCATCCTCGTTCTTTCCATCCTCTGTACTCATTACCGCACCGAAAGTACGAATATCGAAATATTTTTTGCACATCTCTGCACGTCCGGATTCGATAGCTTCCTTTTCATCCTTTATTTTCTTAATGACTTCATCCTTTACCTCCTGAATAAGAGAATTCAATACATTTCCCTCACGAATGAAAATATCATAAGGAGATTCGAAACCTTTACTAAGTTGTACATAGTTGCGAATTTTGCGCTTAATGCATACATCTGTCACTAATCCATGATTGGTTTCCTCATCAGTACGAGGCATGTTGTCAAAATCAGGATCACCATTAGGATTTCCATCTTTTACATCAAACAGAAAAACAAAATCATAACGATTCTTAATTGCTTCCATGGTTATATTTATTTTGATAGTTAATTATTTTCATTATTATTCTCGTTCTGCTTTGTATTATATTGATAATAATAACCCAAAGCAAATTCTCCACGTTCAGTAAGCGTGAGTTTATCAGGGAAATGTTTAATTCTTGCCGCGATTTCTGTGATAGACTTTGTATATGCGCCTCTTGTCTTTTTCTGATATATAGGAACATATTGAGTCAACAGTATACCCATTACCCTGCTAGGTGTATTGGATGCGGAGGCGAAAAATCTGTCTTTAATAGAACTATTAACTTCACCTTGGGCCATGAACTGCAATTTGCAAATTAAAGCAAATAAGCGTCCGCAAAGATAAGCTTTGCTTTCATTCTGTTCGTCTAATTCTTTATTCATATAATATGTATTTTTAATGTTCCTATTTAATACCAATCGGATAACTGTTGATTTCTCAACGCTAAATGTTTTCTTTTCGTGTTCAATTTGGTCGAGAACACTTTGCAGAATCATTAGGGGCAAAGATGTATTGGTCAATGCTGCATGCCATAGGATTGCTCCTATCCTTGCCTTGGCTTTTACATCACTTTCTGTCGGCTTTGTTTTCTTTTTGATGCAATTATTTAGAATGTTGTCTATTCCCGGATAGATTATTTTGCCATCTTTGACTGTTTCAATATCATCGAACCATTGCTTCAGGTTATTTTGATACTGAGAAACACTTATCGCTATCCAATCCCTTACAGCAATACGTGCAGCAGCAGAGGATATGGTACAACAATAGAAATAGTTCTCCACTTCGGTATCGACACTTTGATGCTCCCCTTTTGCTATTGATGAGAAAAGCTCTTTTACTCTTTCTTCTGTAGGTTGGGGGATATCTAAAAAAGGATCAATATCCTTGTCTTGTTCTTTCGTCCAAAACAAAGCGATAGTATCATCACTTATGTTTTGACGATTTGAAAACCTAAATTTTTCTTCTTTTTTTTGCTTTTTTGCTTTTTCTCTTTTATTTGCTGCTTTATGTCCATTCCATACGAGATATTGAAGCGCTTCAATATAGTTTCTTGCACAATTAGTACATATACTTGAATTCAAATTACCTTTGAGATTGTACGATTCAAAGGCATTCGTATTGTATGAAACCAACATACTACCAGCAGTTTGTCCTTTGGGCAATTTAACCGATCCATGAGACTCATCAAGAATCGGATATGTATTTGTACCACAAATAGCGCACAGATTTTCTTGTTTTTTTAAACATAAGGTATCTTCGTACTTTTTCTTAATTGTATCTTTAACACATTCAAGGGAAACCAGACGAATTGAGTCGACCATAAAAGTCATATTACTATTTTGTTTAGCAGGGGGTAAATTTGAAAATGCTTTTAGAGCCTTTTCAACCTCTTCAGATTTATTGTAAAAAGAAAAAACAGGAGACAGCTCTTGAATTCCTTTATACTCTTCCAACTTTGCGAGATACTTTTTATGCTTATTCTCAGAATCTTTATGCTTATCGTTAGGACCTTCAAATCCTAAAGTTTCTTGCGGTTTATCTAACAATAATCGCGCTCTTCCCTTTTTGGCTGGTAGTTTCTCTGCTTCTACAGTAATATCACAAGGAATTACCTGAATGAAATTACCATCCTGATCTATAACAATGTCCCAACTGCATTTTTCTTCTTTCAATGCATCATGCCCTTTTCGGACTCTTTTGCCAAGTTCAACTAATTCAGCAAACATATTTATTCCTCTTCTTTTTTATTGAATTCAAACAATATGCTATTTATAAATTCATTCTGTTTTGCACGCAAGTGGGACGTAGAAAGCATCTGCTCATTAAGTTCGTCAGGACATATCAATGTACTATTACGTACAACAGCATCATACATGTAGATAGGTTTTGCTTTATGGTCTTTATCATACCAGATATCGAACAACATGCTACCTATTGGATATGTCAGATTCAGCTCATTTGCGCGATTTTCATCTTCCTGAGTCACAGGAAAAAAATCACATGAAAATTCACGAGTTCCAAGATAAGGCTGATGCCAACATTGCCCCTTATTCAAACGTCGTACAAACATATCACGGTATTTTACGATTGGTTCACATGGCTTCCTACCTTCTTTTTTGTCCTTGTCTTTAACCTTTTGAATATTCTCCTCAGTCATAAAGATTGATGCTTCAATGATGTATTCAACATCACGAAGTACAATGCTGTTTCTCTGTGTGCGGTTTTTGGATGCAGTTATGTCTATTACAGCTCCGCTCTGTATGGTGCTTAGTTCATTTCTCTTAAAAGAGGAGAAGGCAATGGGCTTTAATATTTTGATACTCTTTACCACCCATTGAAACTCGGGTTTCCATAGGATACACTCCAACACACCTCGTGCCGCCGAAGGTGTCATGCATGGATAAGTCATTCGCTCTACTTTCAGAGCAGGTTGGGTAAAACAAGCATGATCGCCCTTTACCCTTACTTTTACAAAATTTCTATCAATCATATATAATAAATTTCATCTTCGTTATTTAATCCTATTTCTTCAAAATATGGCCCAAACCAAATTTTAACACCATTGGAAATCTCACACCATTTGTTTTTATTAGCTTCCATAAACCAGTCATAAACTTGAACACTATACCGGGCTATCTGCTGATAATCTTTTCTGCTAAGAAATTCCTTGTCTTTTATCTCGTTGTATAACTTTAAGCTCTCGTCATCGTACCGATATATAAATAAAGAAGTGGTATTACTATTTATGATATGATACATTTCTGCTACTTCTTGGAAATTCAACTTCTTTCTTTTGGGCGTTATGGTGTCCTTCGCAGCATACAGTTCTATAATCTTTGAATAATAATCCGAATAGAAATCAGCCTCTGTCAGTCGATTTTCATTGTTTCGATAACACAACTGTGCAAATTGTGCAAATGTTTCATATTGACGTGAAGGCTGACTGTCATCCTCTAATTGAAATAAATAGACTTGACCTTCCTTCAATTTGCCCTCTCTATTGCAACGACCTGCCGATTGGATAATTGACTCTAAAGGTGCCAATTCTCTGAATACCACAGGAAAATCCATATCAACACCAGCCTCAATAAGCTGAGTAGAACAGAGGATTAGTTTTTTCCCATCCTTCAAATTTTGTCTAACCTTATTAATAACCTCCATTCTATGTATTTGACACATATTGGTCGAAAGATGAAAAACTGGTATTTCACTCTTTTCTTTCAACTTGTCAAACAGTGTCATAGCCTTTTTCTTTGTATTACATACAATGAGTACTGAGTCGTTTTGTTCCACCACGCAATTTGCAATGTTTTCGAACGGTTGGGCTTTGTAATCATCAATAGAGATGTACTTGACTCGTTTAGTGGAAGTAAAAACAGATGCAGGATTCTCAACAAGTGACGTGATATGATCTATTCCGCAGAAATCCTTCCTCGTTTGGAAATTAGGTTGTGTGGCCGTACAAAACAAAAAACTACATCGGCAAAGATGCAACATATCATTCAGCATCTTCATTGTACATTCGGCAAGATTCACCGGTAATGTTTGAATCTCATCGAAGATTACAATCGAATCTTGCAGATTATGTAACTTACGGCATTTTGAACGTTGATTTGAGAATAGAGACTCAAAAAATTGGACTGCGGTAGTAATCACTATAGGATAATCCCAGTTTTCTGTCGCCAAAGCTTTGGAATTTTTGCAATAGTTCTCTTCTTCGTTAGGTCCTTCATAGATCACATTTGAATGATGCTCAAGTATTACATCATAATCTTTGAATATAGCCTTAAGTTCATTTGCAGTCTGATCAATAATGCTGATGAATGGCAGAACAATCACTATTCGTTTGATGTTAGGATGTGCTTTGGCATGATAGAGAGCCCAGTTTAGGCTGGTCAAAGTTTTTCCCATACCCGTTGGCAATGTCATGGAGAAACACCCTTGATCTGTATTTGCAAGACTTTGGGCATAAAGCCTTACATTTGTTCTCAACCCGTTCAAAGAAGTAACCTGTCTGAAAGAATCGAACCGCTTGTTCAAGGCTGCCAAGAGCGTATCCACATCAAGAATTTTGCATGAACGTGCATCAGACTGTCCTTTTCGGAAATGCCGCTCCGTATCAAGACTATCCGCATCAACAAGTGCACTATAAAGCAATCGCACAAATAGTTCCTTTTGAAAAACATCTCCTATTTTGTTAAATGAACTATTCTCACACGTTGATATAATGAAATCATCTTCTTCCATAGCCTGATGGATTTGATTATATCTGTTTTCATCTTTCGCACATTGTTCTAATGTTTTGAACAACATATCCCTATTGGGAAGTCCTGCATGATGCCCTATAATTGGAAATGCAACATTCTTACTCATTGCCATATAAGCCCCCCATTTTGCATGTGGTTCCTTTTCTCCTCTTGACCTTATATAGTTTTGAAATTCCTTGCTGTATTTACCAATATCATGTAGCAATCCGCAATACGAATATATCTCGGCAAAATCATCTGCCAAAGCAAAAGATTTCATCAATTCTGCGACACCTTCACTATGTTGCTTCATTGACTGCTCTTCACCATTGCTATTTTCAGAATGTGCTATATATTTATATTTATTTTGTTTCATTATATATCCACTTTTTTTTCTCTTTTTTCACCACTTTCTATCTCCCCTTCCGGCTTCTGACCTTCAAAAAACCTTTTTGCCGACAAGGGAAACACCTTCCTCTACATTATGTAGTTTCCATTGATCTGTAAGATCTTTACGGATTTCAATGCTCTTCAAGCGTTGGTTTATCCAGTTGTCAGAATAACCAAGTCGCTTGTAGTCCATCATAGCTTGCTCAATACTCAACTCAGGGTCTTGCATCTGATCAAGACGTTCGGATGCTACATGTGCCATCCATTGCTTGAACGGTTCTGCCTTGGGAGATGGGATAGACTGAATGATACGTAGTAGTTGTTCTGTATCAGCCACATCTGTAAGTCGCATCTTACCGTCTGTGGCTTTCATTTTCAAACCGTGACAATTTGTCACGGTTTCATTTCCCTCTTCTTTAAGTCTTTGCTTTAACTTACGCCAATAAGCAGTTGCATCAACACTGTCTGTTAAAACTGACACCACATCAACTATCGAAAAATACCATTTTTCCTTTTCATCATCCCACACGGTGCGGACTTTACGTTCTTCAAACAATTTCAATGTTTCTTTCTTTGTCATATCCGTTTCTTTATATCATTAATACTTCCTCCAGCCAATGGTTATCAAGGCTGAGACCTGTGGTTTTATTATACTGAGACCTGTCTGCCAATACATATATTCCTTCCAATATTTCTTCGACAAGCCCATAGCCTTTCAGTTGCTTAAAATCATAGGAACGGATGCCTACAGTAAATTTCGCCAATTGCTTCACCAACGAGTAGGTACACCCCGATTCTTTCAACTGCTCTATAAGTTCCATGCTGTTTTCCCAATTTACGATAACATTTATACTTGTATCATCAATCAGGCGAAATTCTTTTGATGCAGTTTCAAAACATAGCTCAGTAGGTTTGTAGAGCCAGTGCTTTATATCCTTTTCATCAAATGTTTGTTTTCTGCTATACAATTGACAAAAATAGGCTTTCATGGTAGAAGGAGCAAACCAATCACTATCTTCCGGCAAATTCAACCGAGCATTGTTGGAGTCAGCCATTGAACCGAAGAGCTTTCGCTTCTCTGCCGCCAGACTGAACACAAATGTATGTCCCATGGCACTTCGTCCTTCCCGATTGCACCGTCCCGCTGCTTGCAATACAGAATCGAGTCCTGCTTCTTGACGGAACACAACCGGAAAGTCTATATCCACACCGGCCTCCACAAGCTGGGTTGCAATGACCCTGACAATCGGCTGCGACTCATCCTTCAATAAAGTTTTTATTTTACCAATAGTTTCGTGTAAGTGGGCAGGGCACATCATTCTAGACAAATGCAATTTCACTCCGTCATTGGGCAAACGGTCATACAGCTCTTTGGCATCTTTACGAGTGTTCACTATGCACAACACCTTATTATATTCAGACACCTTTGCAGCTATCTCATCGTATGTTTTTCCTGTATCATCGATTGACAACTTCACACGGCGAAGCTGGTCATGCAAAGCAAATTCTTCCGGAATAATTTCCTTGATATGTTCTATTCCCTTAAAATCAGCTTTAGGATTTGTTCCTTCTATCAGACCACTCAGTACCGGCTGGCTTGCCGTGGTAAACAATACCGAAACCCCGAACATTTCCTGATACGCTTTCAGCGCATCGACTATCGGCCGCAAGAAGCCGGTTGGCAACATCTGAACCTCATCCAAAACAAGAATTGAATTTGCCATGTTGTGCAGTTTGCGGCAATCAGATGTTTTATTGCTAAACATAGATTCAAAAAGCTGTACATTGGTAGTGACAATAATGGGATAGTCCCAATTCTCTGTAGCCAATTTTGCTTTTTCCCTATTTTCCTCGTCCTTAATATCATCGGGGTCGAAATTACTATGATGCTCCAATACATTTTCTTCACCAAAGATTTCCTTCAAAAGCCCTGCCGTTTGCACAATGATACTGGTATATGGGATGGCGATGATGATACGATTCATTGAATGGCTTACAGCATGCTTCATGGCCCATAACAAAGAAGAAAGTGTTTTACCGCCTCCCGTCGGAACTGTAAGACTATAAAATCCTTTTTCGCTTGAAGAAGTTCTACTGCATTGTTCTTTCACTTGCTGGCGGATGCGGTTCACTTTCGTATCAGCTGCATTCGATTGCAGTTTTTGCATATATGCCTCCAGCTGTGGAAGCAAATCGGCAAGCGTAGCCGAATTTCCCCGCTTCCGCCATGACTCTACATCCATAAACCGTTCTGTATCGAGCCGGTCGGCATCTACAAGACAGGAAAAAAGCATACGGGAAAGGTGATGAAAGTGTTTCCATTCAACCTTTGATTTAGAAAAAGGTGAATCAATAAATTCTTGGAATAATAAAGGTTTGTTTATGCTAATGTCACCCTCGTTTATTTCTTTGGACAATAGCCTCTCTTTCAATATGTTTTCCACATCCCCGAAATCATGTAACCCCGTGTGATGAGAAATAATTTGGTTTACAAGAAGATGGGAAACATCCTTTCCCATAAGTTCTTTTGCCAATATTCCACCCACAAAAGCATGGGTATGATCATCATAGCGCTTCTTGTCACTCGTAGGCAAACCATTCATCTTGCGTATGTATTGCTGGAATGCCGCCCGTTCCTTTCCTTTGTCATGAAGTAGGCCGAGCGCACGCCCCCAAGAAGGAAGTCCGAACTGCCCGGCGAAGGATGCCGCCATATCAGCAACCCCCTTTTGATGTTCATCATTGGTTTGTATCATCCATTGACCATTATCCCTATTTTGATACAAATGGGATATCAACTGATTTTCCTCTATCATCTGATTAAATTTATAAGGCTAGCATTCCACAAATATAGTGAATAATATCAGACTCTCGCAAAAGAAAATCATATTTCAGGTCAGCTCCATCAGTTTTCATCCTTAAAACAAGAAATACAACCAACAACGACAAGAACAGGCATTCCGCTTTGTCGCCTCTACGCGGAAAAAAGAGAACAAACCATTTCGGGGGGATACAAAAATTTCCGTCACTACATCTCTTTTAGAATCAGTAAGATGTAGTGACGGAAGAAAAAACAATCTGATTATCCACATAGGTAATCCAGCATTTATATTTCAATACAAATAACGTATAAAGCAAACGTTATCGGGCATTCCCATGTGATGCAATCATCCATCAATGAAGCTTTTATGGTATGATTGCAGATAATTAGTAAACATCAAGCTTTCACCACCGCCAGCAGCTCATCCGGTGTAACCAGTGACTGCTCGCCTGTAGTCATATTCTTCAAAGTCAGTTTCCCTTCGTTCATTTCATTTTCACCAACAA
>ENA-OPBS01002420-OPBS01002420.1-human-gut-metagenome-genome-assembly--contig:-NODE-2420-length-13018-cov-2.714572_pt1 | contig 13018 bp, 9 predicted proteins | sample MGYA00241074_ERZ501463 | MGnify/ENA primary metagenome ERZ501463 (study PRJEB25962, sample SAMEA2042578) | human gut metagenome | biome: human gut; feature: human-associated habitat; material: faeces...
TCTTTTTAACAGTGGACCATATTTTATAATCATGTTAGTGATAACATCGGTACATCGTTCAAATACTGCATTTTCTTTTGCGTCTTCATAATACATTTTTCTCATTTCTTATTTCTCCATTTCTTTAACTGAATTTCCGGTGTCCATTCGAAAGTTTCCGGCTGTAAAATATCATGGACATAGATTTTATTCGGTTTACCCAATCCCCTAAAACCATGAAAATAATTTTTCACGGAGCTACGCCTATCGGCTTTGTCATGCTGATGTATTTCCAACATTTCATAAATTCTTCACTCCTTCCCTTCCTGATTTATGAAATTATTTTCTCAGATTTTCTATGCCGATTCGGTATATCCAAGATGCTGGAAAAATTTTGTTTTCATCAATTTTTCCAACATCCGGGACAAAACAGGAAAAGAATTTCTCTTTATCTCATGGCAATATCATGGTAATCTATCTGTATCTTTAAAAATGAGGAAGATACTATGCATACCAAACTTACCATACCAGAAAGACTGAAAGATTTGAGAGTCTCAGAAAAAAGAATGTCGTTGCAGGAATTATCCGATGCTACCGATATCCCCAGCTCCACGCTTGGCAATTATGAAAAAGATGAAAATATAGATATGTCACTCGGCAATCTTATAACGCTTGCTAATTTTTACAACGTAAGCACAGATTACCTTCTTTGTCGGACAGAATTACGGAAACATAAAAATCAGTCAGTATCTGATCTGCACCTGAATGACGATGCCATACAAATACTGACTGATAAAAAATATAATCCAAGATTATTATCCGAATTACTTACCCATGAAAATTTCAAAAAATTCATGACTGACCTGGAAATCTATATTGATGGATTTAACGATAAGGGAATTCAGATAGCGAATGCTTTTCTTGATGTGATGAGATGTAAATTAACAGAGCTTGGTGCCGATTCTACTGATGCATTTGCAAGCGTATTTGATAATTCACACATTGAAGCAGAACAATATTACATGAATATTCTGTCATCAGACTTGAAACCGATTGTCTCTGACCTGAGAAATGCTCATACGAAAGACAGCAATACTGCCAGCGGCATTGACTATCAAAGTATGGTCAAAAATATCATTGATGACTTTGCATCTCAAATACCTACTACCGCAGATGACGATACAGAGTCATCAAATGATGCTTATATAAATGGTCTTTTGCTTCTTTTTTGCAAAAATCTGGAGATGAAAGTCACTCAACTTTCTACAGAAGAAAAGCAGACGTTAAGAGAAATATTTTCCCGTTCCAAGCCCGCAAAAGAACATCGGAAGTTGAGGCGGAGAAATCCGAAATTGTAAACTAACTCCAAAAAGCAAGGCAGCTTATCCCACTTAGAGTAATCTGCCTTGTTTTCTATGCTCCTTAAATATATGCACATCTTATTTGCCATTATCTTAATGGACAATCTGATTTCTTCACTTTGTTTGCAAGTTTCAACAACCCATTATTTTTACAATAAATCTGTAAATCTCTTATGGTTTGTTTTGATGTAGGTCCAATAACAATAGAGTCGAATAAATCTTCAAAGTCTATTCCTTCTTTTTCACACAATTCTGCTAAATTCAAAATATATACCTGCCTAATAGTATTAAGTACTTTACATTGAAGATGCTTATCATTTTCATTAACAAAAAGTGGAGAAATTCTAATTTCTTGCTCCGACGAAAAACTTTCATGCTTATGAAACATTGCACATAGCAACAAATCATCAATCAAACCGTTTAAATTTGAAAAATCGTCCATTTTATCATATTGAATATAGTCTCGTAACAGTTCTTTCATTTTATGTTGCTTGGCACAATAACCATAATATTCTTCATTCATAATGATCTGATTGTAAAAAATAAGCTTAAATAACGTTTCTGTATTAAATACAATCGCTACTCCTTGTCCACCACATGCATACCTATCCCATTGTGCTGCATCATTACGTGCTTTGGATACGCAAAATATATATGGATATTCTTTTTGCAATCTATCTTTGATTTGCCCAAAAACATCATTGGCTTTTTCCTTATTAGCTGAATCAATGCATGCATATACCTCTTTTTCCAGATCGTTTATAAACCCTATTAATTCTTCTCGATCATTCATATGTTCTGCACTGCCAAACCAAATCTCTTTCTTGCCAATAATCCCACATAGTGCATTTATATCTGTATAATGCCATAGTGTTTTTCCATACTTTTTTACTGCCCTTTTCACTCGTTCTTCCCTATAATCATCTCTTCCCATAGAATTGTTTGCCTTGTAATTTGCTACTTTTGTATCAAACAATGAATCGAATTGTTCATCCTCATATCGATTTTGTAAATTCATTTCATCATGGTCAGACTCATCAAGCATGATAGGCAATTCAAGCGACAAGTCCTTACCAATCTCCAACTTCTGAGTAATGATGCACTTGTTCTCATCATCCCAGCGTTCATAGCAGTAATTCTTACCGTCCGCGGTAAAATAATAGCCTCGGTTCGGATTGAATCCACTTTTACGTTTCTTTGTTTCACTCTTCATTGCAGTGTCCTTTCCGTCCGAATGAAGGATGGTGGGATACAAAAAGAGCCTGTGGCCGAAGATGAACCACAGGCTCTGGTTTGCGAAATAGGCGCACGAAAGCAACGGTGGGTGCATCTTCGCTTCAACCACAGCTGTTATTGCTGTGATTGGAACTCTTATGCATCCCATCGTCCTTATAGCGCTATTCGGACTAAATGAGATTTGTTTTATTGATTACATTTGAAAGTTACCATATTTGTTTTTTTTGCCCGTTGTAGAAAGTTCTACGGAAAAATGATGTAAAAAGGCTCTGCGGAATCTAATTACTCCGCAAAGCCCTATAAATTGGCATTAGACTGTTGAAGAAAGTTCTACAAAAAAATTTAAGCAAAAAAATAGACCGGATTTCTCCAGTCTACTTTTTTGCTTATCTATTATCATTATTTGATGGGTGGTTGATGTATCAAATGTTCATAATGAATCGCCACCAATTCCGCATAAGTATCAGAATAATCCGCAGCCCAATACAGATGCAGTATTTGGTCATATATGGTATTCTCTTCACCCTTAGCTCCCGGAAGTGTCAAGTCCAATGGTTTCTCCGCTAACTGCAACAATCTATTGCTTAACCTGAACGGAATATGAATTCCCAAGCAACAGGAAACGACATTCTCTTTTGTGAGATTCTTTCCTTTCTTCATATTGCTGACAGTCGTATTATCAAGTCCGGTTACCGACTTAAGCGTTCGAAACGATACATTACAAATCTTCTTATCCATCAACGCCGCAAGTGCTTCTCCGAATTCCATGCCATTAATCGCAGCAAGCATCTCTCGCGCAATCTCGTTCACAAGACCAAGGCTCAATTTCTCATCATCCGACAATGCCGAAAGCTCATCATAATAATTGAAGGTCTTGCTTGCCATAGAGCTCGGAAGGGTAATGTAGTGGAGCTCACCCGTCTCTTTATCCATTACAAACTGCAGGAAGCATTCTTCCTCATGTGCTTTGGCATATTCCGTAAAAAACAGTTTTCCCTTATCATCTCGTTCCAGATATTTCTTATTATAAACACAGAGCTTATTATCCACATATGCGAAACAATCGGTATCTACCATGCAGGCAAGAGCCTTACTCTCTGAATACCATTCTTTGAGCTTTGCTTTTTTGACGGATGTTGTGATAGTTTTCCCTTCCATCACTTCATCTGTCAGCACAACTCCCACCGGTTTCGAATTACTGTCGGTGTCCATAGATACCGTTTCGACTTTCGTCTTATGCTTCCTGTCAAATTCATTCTCAGGATATGGATCCTGCCCGCCCGAAAGAAGAAAAAACCGCAAATAAGCATCCACTAACATTGCAAGCCTTGACTGGCGGAAATTCTGATGCTCCACAACAGTAAAAAATTCTGTTGCCTTACTATTATCCACGCTCTCCTTCAGTTCATCAAATTTACCATGTGCCTCTATGGTTTCCTTCGTGACTTTCTTTGCCAGCATTTCGCGCAAGAGCCTCTCATAGCATCCCAGTCTGCGAACCACCCGCTTGATCCTTGCGTTTTCAGCCCCCTTCATCAGGTCAGATATATACTCGCGGAAAGACTTACCCGGAATGATTCTTGCATTACCGGCTTGCACATCATGAAGGAAAACCTTTGCATACTTTTGTTCCTCTACTGACAACATGGAAAACGACTTATGCAAATCAGTCAACGTCTTGTCCAGCGTTTCTTGATCATACTCGCCCTGAATCAGGTTGAGGAACTTTTCAAAACGAGTATTCATATACTCGGCATCAATCTTTGTCGTGTCATACTCCGTGATATGAATTTTTACATCGTACGGAACATCCCCGCCGTGACCGCCTCCACCACCTCCTGCCATCTCCTTATATCTTGCTATCAAGATCAGATACGTCATTTCATCGAATAGCATCTCGATATCCGTTCCATCTTCAGCAGAATACACTCGCTGTTTCCAGTTGAAGCCCTGTATCTTAGCTGCCTGAAGATAGGTATCGAATTGATTAAATGCCTTGGCAAACTTCCGTTTCTCAGACGGTTCCTCTGGTAGCTTCTCAAAGTTGTTAATGGCACTAGCATCAAATATTTCCTTAATCTCTTCAAATGTCCTATTAAGATTACGCAGATTCCTTGGCAACTTGTCCACGAATAACCCCATAGGGATATTGCCGGAATAGGCCTCTACTGCCGCTTCGATGTTTTTCTCCATCGTATTCGGCCTTCGATAGTATTTTATGATACCAAAAGGCTTCTCTGATTCGTTGAACAGTCGATTGGTTCTCGAAAATGCCTGGATTAAGTTTTCATACTCCATCACCTTATCCAGATAAATAGTATTTATCCACTTTGAGTCAAAACCGGTCAACATCTGATTTACAACGATTAAAATATCTATTTGCTGATTCGGCTCCAATCTTTCATACGGTTTCTTATGTGCAAGTCTCAGGCTCACATCCTTCCTGAACTTGTCATACGTCGGTATTGTAAATGTCTGGCCCAATCGATCCCGATAATCTTCAAACATATCCACGATACCGTCTTCCTTATCCAAAGATCCGGTACCGCTTTCGTTATCGATAGTAGGATCAAACATTGCCGTTATCATAAGCTCAGGCATTTCTTTTTTCATAAGCCGCCAATATCGTACCGCTTCTGGAATACTGGATGTCGCAAATATCGCATGGAACTTTCCACCACGACTGTATATAAGCCATTTCTTCTTAATATCCGAAATAACCCCCATGACGTACTCATCCGTCTGATACTGCTCATTCGGGATGAAATCCTCTATGCCTTTTACCCACTTATCACCAACCTTCTTCCCATACATTTTCACCTGGGAGGAGTCCATCCATTTGTAGAAGATCTTCTTTTTCTTTTTATCCTTCATAACGTCTTCTACTGTATCGGCCTTAGCTTTTTCCAAGGCCACCTTCTGGCGGAGCTCATCATCGTCATATATCTTGACCATATAAGGATCAAAGCCAAGGACATTGTTATCTCGGATGCCATCCGCAAGTGTATATCTATGGATTTCGCTGCCGAATATGGTTGTGGTCGTGCTGTCTTTTTTGATATTGACGTCCTGAATCGGCGTACCAGTGAATCCAAAAATAATAGAATGTTTGAAGGTATCCTTTATCGTCGTTAACATGTCACCGAAAGTAGATCGGTGGCATTCGTCAATGATTATGACCAGCCTCTTAGATCTGATCTTTTTAAGATCTGCATCCTTCAATCCCTCCATATCCTCTGAAATATTACTGAGTTTTTGGATGGATGTAACAATAAGCGTATTATCATGATCATCGCTTTTTAACTTTGATATCAGAATATCTGTATTCTCCGTAGCTTGTACGCTCTCGGTTTCTGTTGCAAATGACCGGTACTCTTTGAGAGACTGGATACCCAGTTCTTTCCTGTCCACAAGGAATATAACTTTATCCGCATCATGGGAACTAGCAATCAACTGAGCAGATTTGAAACTTGTCATCGTCTTTCCGCTACCTGTTGTATGCCATACATGACCGCCCCGCTGTGTCTCCGGCGTGTCCTCTTTCCAGTTTCTCTTCGTCACCCGATCAGCGATACCGATTGCAGCATAATACTGATAACTTCTCATAACCTTAAGCAGATTATCATCTGTATCAGCAATCGTATAAAATCCGATCAGCATATGTGCCATAGGAATATTCAGAAGCCCTGCCGTAACCTTATCCCATTCATTGATTGGCACGTTGTCAAAGTCTGCCCAATGAAAAAAGAACGCCGGATTAAAAACACCATCCTCTCCAGGATTTGCGAAATATACAGCCTCTTCCGGCTCCATCGCAACAAATACCTGAATCAGAGAAAAAATACCCCGGAACACACCTTCATGCGAATACTTTATGATCTGGTTATACGCATCACTCACAGGAATATTGCTTCTCTTTAGTTCGATATGAATGACTGGCATACCGTTGATCAAGAGCATTAGATCCCCTCGTCTATCATTCAATATCGGAGACTTTGTGTTGAAATGTGGCTGCTGTACAATCTGGTATCTACTTTCGCCGTAGGCAATTTCCTGACGGTCATATATCTTCAGGCTGACTTCCTTTCCAAAGTGCAACTCATCATCCAGATTGTCTCTAATAATAGACACGCTCCGACCATTGATAAAGCTGTTCAGCTTCAATGGAGTACGCAAATTGATGATCTGCTCCATGATCTGCTGCATCTCGCCATCCGTCAACGGACATTCATTCAAGCAGTTTCTCTGCCTATTATTGTTGAACAGAATATCCGCCCAGTTTTTAAGCAGATCCGCCTCCGATGGATGACGGATTACTTCTGGTTCCCAGCCACGCTCTATCAAGACGCCTATGACGGCTTCTTCAAAATCTCTCTCTTTATCAAAAATCACGTCCGGCACCTCCTTCTACACAAACATTTTCTCCATGCACGCACTCTTTATATGCTTTATCTTCTCCAGCTCTTCCTTCTCAATCTCGATAAGCCGATCCATCTGACGGAAATATTCACCGATTTGCTGCTGTTCCTCTATTGTCGGTGCAATATAAGCACTCATTTCCAGGAATGCCTTCGGCTTCAATGTCCTGAGCTTCTTGACTGTGCCCTCCATACTCCGTGATATTTCCTTGATGAAGCGCGGATGTCTTACGATACACTCCATAAAGCTCGAATCCTGCTCTGTGTAAAAGATCTTGTATATCGGAGATACACATCCCTTGCCCAAAGCATTTCTATGGATTGCTCCATAAATTACATTCGCTGGATTATAGATGATGTCATCATATTCCGTCTGCAGATACTTCTTGTTCGCCTTGTCGATGATCAGGAAATCACGCTTATTTGTCTTCTTATCTTCCGGCCGGATTACGCCTTCTTCAATCGTAAATGCCAGCTGCGGGTACTCATCGGATATCGTATCAATGATATGTCGCTCCGTGAATATCTCAGAAAACTGGCAGAGTTTCCATGGCTTCTTATACTGTCTGAATCTGACAGCCGGAGTATCCGCTCCATCCTGTGGAAACATTCTCTCAACCATTGCTTTGCGCATACAGATAAGCCTATCAACCTCATTTTGTTGAAGGTCAATCAACAAATCAAGCTGAGAAAAATAATCTCCAATTTTTCCCTGCTCCACCCCAGACATTGGAATATACATATCTGAATCTTGGAGAGCATGCTTAGAAATAGATTTAACTTTTGTTCCTTGTATCAACGGGAGCAATGGCCTATGATATGCCTCTGAGTTCATATAATACCCAAGAAATTTTGAGGCATATTTATCCTTCGGTCTGCACGGAATTGTATGCAATCCGGCTAATACCCTCTCAGTTCCACAAGAAATGACTTCAACACATTTCCCAACCATATAATCTTCGGCTGTATCAGCAATAACAACATCACCGTCTATTAGGAATGAATTTCCATATTTCGCAACAGAATCTTCGTCAATTATATAAGGCAATGTCTCCTTAGATACATCGATATATTCTCCAAATTTGATGAGGACATCTCCATAATGGATATTTTTTATTTCACCACTCTCATAGTTCAAAGCCGACCTCGGCAGCGCATTATTCTGTAGATAGTCAAATACGGCATGGAACTTTTTGTGTTTCCACTCTTCCTTAAAACCCGGCATTCTGATTTCTGGGATATTATCCTTCTTCATCCTTCTCTTCCTCCCAAAATCAATTTAAATTCTTTCAGCCCTTCCATATCAGAACTGTCTGCAGTCAATTCACCCACCATACCACCAAGGGTCCTTCTGACAGAAACTTTTTCCTCTTGAATATCATGCATTGTCGTTGCATATTTTTGTGCAAGATATGAAATCTTTGATGTGACATCATAAATAACCGATGATGAAATATCGTCCAAATCTCTTACCAAAGATGCAATCCACTTCTGCTCTACAATTTGCAGAGCCTCATCTTCGGAGAGACCTTCGATAACCTTTTTTGTCTTGATATGAAGCGCTTCCTTCTTCTGCTTCACACTCCTCCTGGCCGCACTTTCTTCATCTGATAATCGCAAGGCAGATAACAGCTTCCTTTCATATGAATCCTCTAGAAACTCGTACTCCATCTTCAGTTGCTGTATTCGGTTTGTTAACGACGGCTTCTTGCAAGATCCATCCTTGTTCTTTTCGATCACATCCCAGTCCACATCTGTGCAGGTCTTGATAAATGCCAATTGCTCTTTTTTCGGCATGGTCATATACTTGTTTAGAGCATTAATCTCCTCACTCTCCACATCCTGCAATATTTCATCACAGGCTGCTTTCAGTTCCTTGGAAACAAACGCATCATTACTGTCATTTAAGAAACTGCCCTGTTTTTCATCCTCATCGAGAGAATCAATAATCTCCGTATACTCCCCGGCAATCTCTAACAAGCGTTCTTCCAGAACCCGTATTGCTTCAACCTCATTTGGCATGAGCATTTCTTGTACAAGTTCAAATGGTAAGATATGCCCCTTCCATCCATCCTGTACTTCCGTCACTTCATCATCGTCATCATTTTTGTTGTTTTTCTTGATGACCATATTCGGGTCTACCTGAGTAATTACAGGGAAGCCTTCTGTCTGAATCATCTCTATATCCGCAGAGATAATATCCCAATATTTCGCAAACACCTGATAGGCAACATATCGATCCGCCAACTTAACCCGATCAATCCTGCCAAAAATATCCTCAGTAATCTTTTCTTTCTCCTGTTCAGCTGAAACATCCAGTATGCCGTCGATTAAGTCTTCCTTAAGCGTCTCATAAAAGCCGTCGAATGCTTTTGTAAATGTAACTCTGTATGCTTCAACTGTCTCAAAAGAATCTATTGTACCCTTGATATCCTTTATCCTCGGCTGAAGATATCCCGTTGACACCTCTTTAAACAATGCATCTCTAAGTCCTAGAAACGCCTCCCAGTATTTCTCAAATGCATCGACCTCACTTACCGGAATGCCGCCAAACATCGTTGCGCGGATATCCCATTTCTCCGGATCATCCGTAGAATCAACATACCTGGTGATATTTAGGTTATACTCATTTTCCTGTACAGTTTCTTTTGAAACCAATACGGAATATTTATCAATCTCCGTTCTGTATTTTACGGTATCTACTATCTTCTTAATATCAGAAGCCCTAAGCTTGTTATTCTTCCCAGATTTTTCAAAACCCTTGGACGCATCAATGATAAGAATGTCCGAACTCGGTCTATTTTTCTTCAAGACCATAATGATTGTCGCAATATTGGTTCCAAAAAATATGTTCTCCGGTAATCCGATAATTGCATCAATACGGTTTTTCTCGATCAGGTTCTCGCGGATTTTTGCCTCTTCACCGCCACGAAAAAGCACGCCATGAGGAAGGACGATGGTCATGATACCGTCATCTTCAAGATGATAGAGATCATGGAGCAAGAATGCAAAATCAGCCTTGGCCTTTGGCGCAACGCCGAAATCCTTATACCTTGGATCGAACTCTTTGTCCTTCGGATCCCACTTCTGGGAATAAGGCGGATTGCTGACCACGGCATCCACCCTCACAAGCTTATAAGTAGTCTCTTTCTTGTTCTCTTCAAAGAAAGGCCAGTCGTCCTCCAGTGTATCTCCGTTTCTCACATTGATATTGGCAGGCTTGATTCCTCTCATGACCAAATTCATCCTGGTCAGATTAAATGTATTCTCTTTCAGTTCCTGCGCGTAATAATCAATCTTTCCATCACCGCTTATATATTTTGCAGCCGATCTGCCGATGTTTATTAATAGCGACCCAGAACCAGATGTAGGATCATATATTTTGATCTGCTTTCTATCTTTAAGGTGCTCTGCCACGATCTCAGACATCAGCACAGATACCTCATGCGGTGTATAGAACTCTCCCGCTTTCTTTCCAGCATTTGCGGCAAAATTGCTAATCAGATACTCATAGATAAAGCCAAGAACATCGTAATCCTGCTTGCCGTCCATCGGAATCTTCTTGATCAGCTTCAGGAGCTTCTTCACCGCCTTTGTCTGCGAGCCGGAGGTCTCTCCCAACTTCGACAAACCAGTCTGAAGAGTATTGAAGATTTTCTCAAATACCTTCTTGTAAACCTCATCGATATTTTGATCGAAGTCGGACAGTGCATCCCTGACATCCTTCACATCAAAATCATTTCCCTTTGCCAACCATGTTGAGAACAGATTGTTATAGGCAATAAAATACCCAAGTGTCTCCCGCACGTGTTTCGCATACTTGACGTCCTTTTCGTCAACCTTCTTGATTTCATCTTCACTGAGCTTTTCCTTTTGAAATAGATCCAGCTCACGCTCCGACAAATATTTGTAGAAGATGAAGCCAAGGATGAAATCCTTATACTCATTAGCCTCTATCTTTGACCGCATCTGATTAGCCGATTCCCAAATCGTTGATGCAAGTTGATGTTTATTCATTATGTTTTCCTCCTGCAGTGCCTATATTTTATAAGCATTATTTATCGGCAGCTCTCCCACTACGTGCCCATTCCTCAAGTTCTGAATACTTAAATTTCCACGCTTTGCCAATCTTCATTCTTGGAATATCTTTGCCCTTACGAATCCAGTCGCGAATTGTGGCGGGCTTAACCCCCAGGAATTCTGCTGCTTCTTTTGTACCTACCCAGTTTTCTTCTTTTACATTCACAGTCATAGTCTCCTCGCTCCTATAAGGCACAATTGTCCATATTCAATTGTACCTTAGCTGTTGTCATTTTTCAATGGTTTATAATATTTTATATCTGTTTGCGTGGTTAAATTTCAAAGCACAGTTTTCTTGTTTCATACCTTGATTTCCCAGTAGTCAGAGTCACTTTCACAGACTTCAAAAATGAATTCCAGCAGATGCTCCTCAAAGACCAGATCGAACTTTTTCTGCTCGGTAAGCTTCCCACCTCCATCGTAATTCGCTGTCTAACCGTCTCATCATCAATTTATTTTATTAAATCTTGTAGTAATGCCACAGTTATTTACCTCGTTCTTTCGTTTATGTTTATGTTTTTGCTTTTATATTGTAGCTTATACCGCATTTTTCATAAAAGGAGATAATTTCCTCTGCCCATTATAAAAATGCTTATTCTCCTTGTGAAGACTGTTGCAGAGAAGCCACCAGTCACTCTCCCATTGCAATTGCGTATTTATCAATCTTTTCTATCAGTAAATTGAATAATTTACCGCTATCTGTTACGAAAAGTATATCTTGAAAAAACAAATTCTTCAATCTTAGTAATTATCCCATCCATCCTTATCTTTAGATTAGATAAGATAGGTATACTTTTAATAAGTCTTAATACCCTCAGTATCATTACATTGTCCTTTAGACACTCCAAGGCAGCCAAAAAAGGACATCCCCTGACCTGTAAAATCTACAGTTCTGGAATGTCCTTTTTCCCGTACTTTACTATATTTTTAACACACGATGCTACTTATCCACAATCTATATGATTCCAAAATGACTAAATGCCTGCATAATTGCATCTTCCTTCTCCGGTGTACACTGTGGCTGTCTCGCATTCTCTGATTTAGCCGGATTGAAGTTCTCACCGACATCCAGTCCACACTTCTTCTTAATCTGTGCGATATACAGTGATGAAACCTTAAGTCCTGTCTCCTCCAGTACATATTCCTTTATCTGCTCATAAGTTGCTTTTCCCTTGAATTCAGATAAATCCATATCCTCCAGAGAGAAGTCCACCTTCACTTTTCTACTGTCGGCCATTCCCTTGGAAAGTAAAACAACCGTCTCCACATGTGTCGACATCGGCTGGGGAACACATTTCCCCAACCACGTTACCGTCTGATGAGCACATTTTTTCAGTTACATTTTCATTCAATCGCTCTGCCTTATTCTGCTCCATTTATGACACCTTTTTCCCTTTCTGATTTGCTCTGTAGTCTGCTTTCGCATTATCTACCTTTAATGTCTGATTGCACTTAAGTACAAATGTCAGTTTATATGGTGTTGGATTACCTTCTGCATCATACCCACCGACAATTACCTTTTCTACAATGCTCTCAAACACGATTCTGTCAAATTCATCCAGGGCATTTTCATTTTCCAGTGTCTGTCGAAGCTGTGACATACGCCTGCTTATATTCTTCTGCTGTCCGATATTTTCTTCCAGATAAGCCTTTTCTTCCGTAATCTGATGAAGTTTCCGCTGAAAGCTCAGCTTCTTTTCATCATAATCTTCCTGTTCTATTTTACCATCAATCAGCAGATCTGTTAACCTGCTTTTTTTCGATTCAATAGTGGAAATGTCTTTTTCCAGCTGTTTTACCCTTTTCAATTCGGCATCATCCTTCAGAATATCTTCAATCGTATTCAGCACCGATTGAAGAACATCATCAAAACTATCGGCCAGAAGTCGAAATGCTTCCAGAAAAGCGTTTTCAATAATCACTTCATCTACCGCCTTGCAGTTC
>ENA-OPBS01002421-OPBS01002421.1-human-gut-metagenome-genome-assembly--contig:-NODE-2421-length-13014-cov-2.367312_pt1 | contig 13014 bp, 9 predicted proteins | sample MGYA00241074_ERZ501463 | MGnify/ENA primary metagenome ERZ501463 (study PRJEB25962, sample SAMEA2042578) | human gut metagenome | biome: human gut; feature: human-associated habitat; material: faeces...
GTGACCGCCATCATGAAGCTTAAGAGGGTCCCCAGCTGGGCGCCCTTGGCCAAAAGCGCCTCTGCCACCGGGATGGTCCCGAAAATATCCGCGTACATGGGGACGCCCACCAGTACGGCCAGGACTACGCCAAAGGGATTTCCGCTTCCCAGGGCAGTCTCGATCCATGCCTCGGGGATCCAGTTGTGGATCACGGCTCCGATCCCCACGCCTGCAAGGATATACGGGAATACCTTTCTGAAGGTGGATTCCACCTGGTCCCTGGCATAGGCCAGCCGGTCCCGGACCGTAAGCGCCGGGCCTTCAAGGTCCACCCGGCCTGCCATCCGGATAAATTCCTCCACCTGCGTCTCCATGTGCAGCTTTTCGATCAGCGATCCCCCAAGGACCGCCACAAAAAGTCCCAGAAGAACGTATACGACCGCGATCTTCACACCGAAAATACTCGTCAGGAGCACCAGGCTCCCCAGATCTACCATGGGGGAGGAGATCAGAAAGGAAAAGGTCACGCCCAGAGGGAGGCCTGCCCCCGTAAATCCCATGAACAGGGGAATGGAGGAGCAGGAGCAGAACGGGGTCACCGTTCCCAGAAGGGCCGCCGCGATCCTGGCTCCCAGCCCATGGAACCGGCCCAGGATCCTTTTGCTGCGCTCCGGCGGAAAATAGCTCTGGATATAAGAGATCAAAAAGATCAGCGTGCATAATAAGATTGTGATCTTAATGATATCATAGATAAAAAAATGTACGCTGCCGCCAAGTCTGGAGGAAATATCGGTCCCCATGGCCGTAAGGCCCGATCCCACCGCATCCTTCAGCCATTTCATGCCGAGGATCTGGTCCTGGATCAGGCTCCACAGCCCCTTTCCTGCTTCCATCATTTCTTCAGCAGACGGACGATCTCCGATGTCTTCGCCGTCCGTCCCGCGATCACCAGCTTACCGTCGATCATCAGCGACGGTGCCGCCATGACGCCCAGCTTCACGATTTCCATTAGGTCTCCGACCTTTTCCACCACTGCATCGCTGCCAGTCTCCTTTACGGCCTCCATCACATTTTCATACAGCTTATCGCAGTTTTCACATCCCATACCGATCACCTTTATGACCATGTTATCCTCCTTTAATTCTTAAGCTTCATCTCGCTGCCCACATGCTCCTCCCAGGCGGAGAAGATCTTTTTTATGACCATGGGACCGATCTTTGAAATAAACACCAGCTGGGACCGTTCAAAGGCCCCGCACTCCTTATAGTCGATCAGGGAGCCAACCACGTCCACCTGGGTCCAGCCCGTTTCTTCAAGATCACAGAAGCCCTTGATCCGGTGTACATCCGGAGCCACCGCCGCTAAAAATTTGTGGAGCTTTTCTTTTTCCACCTGGCCCTCGTATTCCATGAACAGGGACTTGGGCTTTGTTTCCACTGAGTTGGTGGTCTCCTCGCTTTCGGCCCACTGGAAGATCCTCAGATCCTTCTGTAAAAAGGAATGGTCCATTTCCCCATTGACACTTTCAAGAATCTCACACACCGGGTTGATCTCCCGGATCTTTTCTGCCACCTGCTCCATCAGCCCCGTATCTGCCAGGTCTGTTTTTGTAATGACCGCCAGGTTGCAGTGCTTCAGTTGGCGGAAGGCTGTCTCCTCATCCTTGACCTGCTCCAGGAAGTTCACCGCATCCACAAAGCAGATCACGCCCTTAAAGTCGTATTCCTTTTCCGAAGCGATCCGCGCCGCGTCCAGGATCTCCTGGACATTGGAGGGATCTCCCCAGCCGGAGCTTTCCACAAAAAGATAGTCAAAATCCTGCTGGGCCATGTCCGCCAGGGCCTTGACAAAGTTTAATTTCTGGCAGGTGCAGAAGATGGAGCCCCGGTTGATCTCCACCATCTGGATATCGTCATTCCGCAGGATCGTTCCATCGATCCCCAGCTTCCCGAATTCATTCTGGATGACCCCGATCCGGCTGCCCTTCAGTCTCTCCAGAAGCTTTAATAACGCCGTGGTCTTTCCAGAGCCCAGAAAGCCGGTCAGAACGTACAGCTTTGTATTCACAGTTTCCATTTTTTCCATGTCCTCCTTCTTCCTCTCTTCCTTCCCGCAGCCGCAGACCTTTGTCCCTGCCTCCGGGACCATCAGCCCCTCCGCCGCCCGGCAGATCTCTCCCACTCTGGTCTTATTCAGGGAATAATGGGTCCATTTTCCCTCCCGCCGCGGGATCACAAGCCCCGCGTCGGTCAAAAGCTTCATATCGTGGGACAGAGTCGGCTGCGTAATATGAAATTCCTCCAGGATCTTACAGGCACAGAGCTCGCCTCCTGCCAGCATGTGGACGATCTTCAGCCGCTTGGGATCCGAAAGAGCCTTAAACAGCCTGGCATATTCTGTATAGTCCAAATTTACATATCCCCTTTTACAGATAGATTTTTTTCTATGTTTGTATTATAAGTCACATATAGAATTTTATCAATATGTTTTTTCCAAAAAGGGCTGCTGCAAAGAGAAAGCCGTCCCGCTTTCCTTTTACAGCAGTCCCTCTTTTCACCAGCCTTCTCTTACTTTCTTATACCGGGAGGGCCGGACTGAGAACGGCCAACGGCCTTTCCCTGCCGGGTCCCGGGCCTCTGTCTCCCAACACCCCTTCCGGCTTTAATCCCAGCCTTCTGCCTTCCGGAACTATTCCCTGGTTCCGGCGCAGCCTTCCCCTTCCCGGATCCGCGCTTTTCAGCCGTCTTCTTCACACTGTATCCAAAGGTTCCCAGGCATTCCCCCAGGCCGTAATACCGCCCGTGGGAGTAGGCCATGGGTCTGGCCGCCGACAGGTGGAAGGTGTCCTTTTCATCCATATATTTTTCGTCCACGTCCACCGCCACCACCTGGGCCAGAAACATATGATGGCTTCCCAGCTCATCCACCCGCACCACCCGGCACTCCAGGTTCACCGGACATTCCCGGATCAGCGGCACTGACACCTCACTGGCTTTTTCCTTCGTGAGCCCCATATCTGCCCATTTATCTGTATCCCGGCCCGACCGGACGCCGCAGTAGTCCGTAGCCCGGGCCAGCTCCTCTGTGGTCAGGTTTACCACAAACTCCCCGGTCTCCCGGATCATATGGTAGGAATACCGCTCCGGCCGGATGCTGATGGTCAGCATCGGCGGATTGGTGCACACCGTTCCCGCCCAGGCCACGGTGATGATATTGGCGTTTCCCTCTTTATCGGCCACAGAGACCATGACCGCGGGAACGGGGTACAGCATGTTCCCTGGCTTAAACTGTCTTTTTCCCATAAAATTCCTCCAGCTCCCGCCGCTTACTGCTGCAGCGCCATCATGATCTGGGGGGCCAGCTGCTTCTTTCTGGAAACCACGCCCGGAAGGCTGACGATGCCGTCCATCTCTTCCATCTCCTCGTCTCCGGAGCCATCCTCATCTGCCATATGGAAGGCCGTGGAAACAAGCTGCTCGGCCCCCTGGCCCACGCAGATCAGGTCCGTGGACTCTGTCAGGATATTGGTCAGCATGAAGAACATCATATCCGCGTCATGCTGCTCTCTGGCCTTCTCCGTATAAGCCAGCATCCGGGGCTTCAGATTCTCCAGCTCCTCTGAATCCAGAGAGGTGATCTGGCCGATCCCGAACACAGAATTTCCCACCGTGAACCGCTTGAAATCCTGGTAGAAAATGTCCTCGTCCGATTTCCCCTTCAGATTGCTGCCAGCCGCAAACATCTTTTTTGCATACTCCTCGGCATGGATCCCCGCGATCTCTGCCAGAGCCAGGGCCGCCTCCTTATCCACCGCTGTACAGGTGGGGGAACGGAACAGCAGCGTGTCTGAAATAATGGCGCTGCATAAAAGTCCCGCTGTGGTCTTATCGATCTTCACGTTATTTTCCTGGTACATCTGGTAAATGATGGTAGCCGTACAGCCCAGAGGCTGGTTTCTGAAAAATACCGGAGACATGGTCTGCACCGTTCCAAGACGGTGATGGTCAATGATCTCCCGGATATCCGCCGTCTCAATGCCCTCGACGGCCTGGGTCCGCTCGTTGTGATCCACCAGGATGATATGTTTTCCCTTAGCTCCCAGCAGGTTCCGGCGGGAGATCATGCCCAGATATTTTCCGTCGGAATCCAGGATCGGGAAATCACGGTGGCGCTTGTTGGCCATGATGTCCCGGATATCGTCAATGGGATCCTCATCGGAGAAGCCGATGATATTTTCCATGGTCATAAAATAGCTGATGGGCATGGACTGGTTGATCAGTCTTGCGGTGGTATATGTATCATAGGGCGTGGTGATCACCGTGCAGCCCCGTTCCTGGGCCAGCTTCCGGATGGTCAGGGAAACGCCAGCGCCCTCGCAGACAATGATGCAGCCCGCCTCCATCTCAATGGCGCAGAGCTGGGACTCGTACCGGTTTCCCAGGATCACCAGGTCATGCTTTTCAATATAATTCTCCATCAGATCCGGATTTGCGGCGGCGATCAGGACCTTTCCCTTATCAAAATATGCCTCCGCGTCTCCCACCACAATGCTGCCCTCCAGGGTATCCAGGATGTTGGAATACTTGGTATTGGCCTTGGAAATGATACTGCTGTCATACAGGTTCATATAGGATTTGGTAATATCTCCGATGGTGATGACGCCCTCTAAAACGCCCTCCTCTGTGACACAGGGGATCGTCACCACATTGTTTTCCTGCATGAGGCTCCATGCGGTCTTCAGGGAGATGCCCCGGTCCACGCCTTTGGTCTTGCGGATCTCAATATCCTTTACCTGGGTCTTCACGCTTTCCACCAGACGGGGCGCCTCCACCTGGAAAAAATCCAGTACAAACTGCGTCTCCGGATTCACATTTCCAGCGCGGCACGGTTCATATTCCTTTCCCGTCAGCGTCCGCTTCAAGGCGGCATAGCAGATGGCAGAACAGATGGAATCCGTATCCGGGTTCCGGTGTCCAATGACCAGCGTCTTCTGCTTTTCTGTATTTATCATAAATGGTCTTCGTCCTTTCCGATGATTTCATGGTCACATTCCAGTTCTTTCTTAAGTATAGCACACAGGGTAAAAACCGTACACCCGGGAATTTGTACAAAAAGCAAAGCAAAACGGGGGCATAATCAGACATGCCCCCGGATATTTATCTGCTTTTTTGAACTGTTACTTTTTCACGATCTGTACCCGGAAATCGCCGGTTCCATCGTAGTAATAATCTCCCACAACCTTTAAGCGGTAGCCCGCCGGAACCGTCGTCATCTCTGTACAGTTGATAGTACCCTTGCCGTCCACCAGGCCTTCGGCCCAGATCTGTCCGGGTGCCCATACCGTATTGTCTTCCTTACAGTAGTATACCACATTGACCCAGCCGCCGGTCTTGGTGTCGTCCTTTACGATACGGACACGCAGCTCGCTGCCGCCGTCGTAATAGTAATCGCCAACGACCTTCAAGTGATAGCCCTTGGGTACTGTGGTCATTTCACTGGAGTTTACGTTTCCTTTTCCATTCACAAGGCCCTTGGCCCAGATCTCTCCGGGAGCCCACACGGTATTGTCTTCCTCGCAGAAATATACTACATTGACCCAGCCGCCTTTTTTCTCCTGGTTATTGTTGTTTCCGTTTCCATTGTTGTTTCCATTATGGTGCCCGTTGTGATGGCCGTTTCCGTTCTGATGGCCATGGTGATGGCCATTGCCCGGCCAGCGGTCGTCATCATCATCGTCCCAGTCGTCATCATCCCAACGGTCATCGTCATCCCAGCGGTCGTCGTCATCCCAACGGTCATCATCGTCATCGTCGTCATCATCCCAGCGGTCTTCCCACTTGTCTTCCCATTTATCTTCCCACTTATCGTCCCAGTCTCTGGCCAGGGCCTCAATGCTCGTCAGCTGGGTACCTGCGATCATAAAAGCTGCTGCGAATAATAATCCCTTTACATTTCTCTTTCTCATATGATGTCCTCCTTTTATCTGATTTCACGATTTTTTTCTTCTTTATATCTGGATTATAGTATAAAATTTCCATGATTTCAACAGATTGGAAAAGACGTAAGAAAACGTATGAAAAATGTAAAAATGTAATAAAAAAGTAATATTCGTAACATTCTTTCTATGCATTTTTCCCAGCAGCACCCCGTGAACAAAACTTACAAAAGCCGCTTACAATAGTTTCATAATCTATTTACAATTTATTCATATTTTGTTCACATATATTTTTTATACTAATTGCATAGAAAAAATTTATTTCTCATCGCCAATATGACAAATTGCACATAGATTTTTCATAATTGCCCCGGCTGTCGCAGCCGGGGTCTCCTCATTTTATCCCAATACCAGCTTCGCAGCCCCATAGATCCCCGCATCGTTTCCCAGTGTAGCCAGGAGAACCTTTGCCTTCTTTGTGGCCATGGGCGATAACTGGTCGTGGTATCTCTGGATCTTTTCGGTCAGAAAGGTCCCGGCCCTGGAAACGCCGCCTCCGATCAGGTAGGCCTCCGGATCCACCACCATGGTGATCCCGGCCATGGCCCAGCCCAGATACCGGCAGGAGGTCTCCACTGACTCCAGGGCCAGAGGATCCCCTGCCCTGGCTGCGTCCAGCACGCTCTTAGCCGACAGATTTTTCACTTCCCGCAGAGATGAGGGCCGTGCCGGATCTGCCTCCAGGAGTTTCCTGGCCAGACGGGCGATTCCCGTGGCCGAAGCTGCCTGCTCCAGACATCCGTATCCGCCGCAGTTGCACTGCTCTGTCTCTCCCTCGATCACATGGATATGGCCGATCTCGCCGCCGACGCCCTGCATACCGGACCAGATCTTTTCATTGAGGATAATACCGCCGCCGACGCCCGTTCCCAGGGTGATCATGACCATATTTTTATAGCCGCGGCCGCCTCCCTGCCACAGCTCACCCAGGGCAGCCACATTGGCATCATTGGCGCTCTTTACCGGCATCCCGTCCAGAAGGCCGCTTAGGATCTTCTGGGGGTTCATAGCCTTCCAGCCCAGGTTCACGCAGAATTCCACGTGGCCGTCCTCCAGGACCGGCCCCGGAAGTCCCATGCCGGCTCCTTCAAAATCTGCCGTCGAAAGTCCCCTTTCCGCTGCCTTTTTCTTTATGGCCGCCGCAATATCCTCCAGGATATGTGCCCCTCCGTTTTCCTTTCTCGTGGGGATCTCCCACTTCTCCAGGAGCGTTCCGTCCTGCTCAAACATACCGAGCTTTACGGTCGTGCCTCCGATATCGATTCCAATGCATTTCCGGCTCATGACTGATCCTCCCTTTCTCCTGGCCGCCCGCATTCCTTCCTCCCGCTCCTGCGGCCTTTTTCCATGTTTTTTCTGTTCCTTCCATAAAAAGATTCCGGGACCGGATTTCCACATCATCCGGCCCCGGTCCCATACTCTGTATTACAGCGCTTTTACAGTATTGACCACGTTCTCTACCGTAAAACCAAATTTTTCAAACAGCTTTGCTGCCGGAGCGCTGGCTCCGAAGCTCTTCATGCATACATACGCTCCGTCCAGGCCCACATATTTTCCCCATCCGAAATCGGAAAGCGCTTCGATGGCGACTCTCTTTCTTACGGCCTTGGGAAGGACGACTTCCCTGTACTCTGCGCTCTGCTCCTCGAAAAGCTCCATACACGGCATGGATACCACGCGTACCTTCGTTCCTTCTGCCTCCAGCTCTGCCTTGGCCTTCACTGCCAGCTCCACCTCGGAGCCGCTGGCAATGAGGATCACCTCCGGCGTGCCCTCGCAGTCGTCGATCACATAGCCGCCCTTTAAGGCCTCCCTGCTGCTGCCCGTGATGGGAGCCAGGTTCTGTCTTGTGAGCACCAGAGCTGTGGGCGTCTTCTCAGAGGATGCGGCGGTCAGCCATGCGGCAGATGTCTCCGTTGCATCGCAGGGGCGGAATACCCGCAGGTTGGGCATGGCCCGCAGCATGGCCAGCTGCTCGATGGGCTCATGGGTCGGTCCGTCCTCGCCGACGCCGATGCTGTCATGGGTCAGTACAAAGGTCAGCGGAACGCCCATAAGAGCAGAAAGTCTCGCCATGGGCTTCACATAGTCACTGAATACAAAGAACGTGGCGACATAGGCCCGTAAACCGCCGTGGAGCATGATACCGTTTCCGATGGCGGCCATGGCCAGCTCTCTCACGCCAAAATGGATGTTTCTTCCTGCCGGGTTCTCTGCGGAGAAATCGCCCTCGCCCTTCATCTCCGTTTTATTGGAGGGACCCAGGTCCGCGGATCCGCCGATCATGCCCGGAATCTCATCCTTCAGGAGATTGATCATCTTTCCGGATAAGGATCTGGTGGCCTCCGGCTTTTCCTGCTCCAGCCATAATTTTTCATTGTTCATAAGAGAATCCGCATCCACTCCGCTGTGGTACTTCTCCCAGAGCGCTTCCATCTCCGGATATTCCTGGCAGTAGGCTGCAAACATCACGTTCCAGGCTGCCTCTGTCTCTGCCTTTTCCTCTGCCAGCTTTGCAAAGTGGGCATATACCTCGTCCGGTACGAAGAACGGCTCCTCATAGGGCCAGCCCAGGGTCTCCCGCATGGCCTTTACATTGTCCACGCCCAGAGGCTCGCCGTGGGCGCTGGCCTTGCCCTGCTTGGCCGGACAGCCGTAACCGATCTCTGTTTTAATGGTGATGAAGGACGGACGTTCCGTATCTGCCTTTGCCGCCTCGATGGCCAGACCGATGGCGTCTAAGTTGGTGCCGTCCTCTACGGTGATGGTCTGGAAGCCGAAGGCCTTCATGCGCTCCTCCACGTTCTCCCTAAAGGCCAGGTCTGTGCTTCCCTCAATGGAGATCCGGTTGGAGTCATAAAGAACGATGAGCTTGGAAAGGCCCATGGTCCCGGCCAGGGAGAACGCCTCGGAGGAGATCCCCTCCATCATGCAGCCGTCGCCGCCCAGCACATAGGTGTAGTGATCCACCACTGGATAATTTTCCTTATTAAATACGGCAGCCAGATGCTTTTCAGCCAGGGCCATACCCACTGCCATGCCCATTCCCGCGCCCAGAGGGCCTGTGGTCGCTTCCACGCCGACGGTGTGGCCGTACTCGGGATGTCCCGGCGTCAGAGAGCCCAGCTGGCGGAAATTCATGATATCCTCCTTGGTAAGCCCGTATCCGAACAGGTGTAAAAGGGAATACAGAAGCATGGAGCCATGGCCGCCGGAAAGGATGAAGCGGTCCCGGTTCTCCCATTTGGGGTTGGCCGGATTGTGATTCATGTGATTGGCCCAGAGCTCATATGCCATGGGAGCGCTTCCCAGGGGCAGGCCCGGATGGCCGGAATTGGCCTTCTGGATCGCATCAGCGGCTAAAACTCTGATAGAATTGACGGACAGTGCATCGATTGCTTTCATGTCTCTTCCTCCTAAGAACTGTGCTTGTTTTTACATTTGTTTTATTGATGTTAGGGTCAAAAGCTTTTTGACCCCTCTGATATCGGATTGCTCCGCACTATGTGCTCCCGCAATCCTCAAAACCCTCAAATCCGCTCATTTTTCTATGAAAAATGGCTGCTTTTCGGTGTTTGGGCGGGTCTCAAGTTCAAACATCCTCCCGCAAGCAGGCTTGCGTCGGATTTATTGACCTTTTGACCCTGATATCATTTTAATTTTATCTCTTTCATTACCTCGCTCCCGGCCACGATCAGGGAATTTCCATGGTTTTTCCCCGAGCGCACACAGGAAACGGAAAAATCGAACTGGCCCTGGAATTTCAGATGGCCGTCCAGGCTGTATACCCTGCACGATTCCTCATTATACAGGATAACCCGGTCGCCGTCAATTTCAACTCCGGCATAATCGTAGTCAAAGTCCACGGTCCCGGCCAGCTTTCCATCAGTCGTATACACATCCAGGCGGCTGGGGTTGCCGGACCCGTTCTCCACCACGACTCCGGCGTACTTGTCCGAGTAAAAGATGCTTTTGATCTCCTCCTCCACCGGGACCGTCACCACCGTGCTGTCCGGGATCACGTTTTTCACTGAAATAAAGGTCAGCCCCTTGTCCGAAAACGCGCAGACCGTTTCCTGGTTCAGGTAAACGACCCGTGCCGCCATTTTATCATCAAATTCCTCTTCAAAGCCTCCGATAAAACGATTATTCACGTTTTTTCCGATTTCTGAGAAATCATAAAAAACGACTTTATTTTTTAAAGTCCCGTTTTTCATGTACATGACCGACATGACGATCTGCTTTCCATCCGGCGACAGGGCGATATCCACTGGATATCCGTCTCCCGACAAAAGCATTTTGATATTGATGCCCAGCTCTTCCCCATCCTTTTTAAAATAGAAGATGTAGCACGCCGAGCTGTCCTCCACCACAGCCGCCGTGATCCCCCGGGAGGACACAGCCGCCTTTGTAATGGGAAGCTGGGTCTTGGCAACGCCGGTACAGCCGGCCGTGCTGCATATATAGAGCTGGTTTCCCTGCTGGTCTGCGATCACCGCATAGTCTCCGTTGACGTTGATGACCGGAGTCTTCATCTCAAAGCTCTGGGTCCAGACGGTCTTTCCCGCTCCGTCAATATAAGAAGCTCCGTCCTTGGTATAGCGGATCATATTCTCGCCAAAATACGCATATTTCACAAATCCGCTTTCGCTGACGCTCTTACTGGGTGTGATCTGGGGCGGCTGGCCATCATCCTCCCCAGCCCCTTCCGGGGCGTTGGCCGCCTCCGAATCCCCATTTTCCGGTGTTCCATTTTCTCCGGCCTCCGGGGCGTTTTCTGCACTGTTTTCAGCGCCCGTATAGCGCATCGGTCTCTCCCAGGCCACATCGTAGCCGGTATACTCATACTCGCTCTGATATTTATAGAAACAAAAACCGGTCACTGCAAGAAACAGGACTGTCATGACCGTCGTCAAGATCCGCTTTTTCCGCCTTTCCCGATGGACCTGGCGGATCACCTCTTCGCTGTACTCCTCTTCATACCGGGACGGGCGTTCCTCCTGCGGCGGCTGGACAATGTTTCTGCGGAGCTGCCGTTTTTTTGATTCTCTGTCCATAAAACCCATATCATTCATATATTAAATCTCCCGGAAATGCCCATATATTTTTAGTATACACCATTTCGGGGAGATTCGCATTAAATTCTTTCTTAAATTATTCCTTCTCCAGTCACTCCTTTGACGGCAGGATCAGCTTCTGCCCCGCCAGGATCCGGTTCTCATCCTCCAGGCCGTTGAGGCGGCAGAGCTCCGAAAGACGGCTCAGGGTGCCATATTCTTTGAAGCAGATCCCATAAAGCGTCTCTCCCTCCCCCACCTGGTAGATCTCATATCCGTTGGCCCTGGCAGCTTCAAAGTCGATGGCAGAACAGTCCCCAGAGGAAGCGTCTCCCTGGCCGGATTCTGTGGGGGCTTCTGCGGACGGAGCTGTCTCTGAAGCCGGGACTGTCTCCGGACTGCCGGACGGATGTGCCTCCTTGTCCATTCCAGTCAGCCTCTGGGGCGCTTCCGGAGAAGACAGAGCCGCTTCCGGGGCAGAGGAGTCCGAAGAAGCCGTTTCCTGCACAGCCTCTTCAACAAGATCGGAATCTGCCAGAGCCCCGCTCTCCTCTACGGAGGAGCCTTCTTTGGCAGGAGGCGTTTCTGCCATGGTCTCGCCCTCATAGGTCTCCCCGGTCTCTCCCGGCAAAGCCTCTGTGGGATACACGCTCCCGGTCATTTCCTCGATCACAAAATCCGGCTCCTTGGCCTTTTCCTTCCGGTACTCGTCCCAGTCCGTGATACCGGCGGGAAGCACCGAGGTAAGGACGCTTTCCATTTCCCGCATTTTTGAATAATTATTGACCATGACCACGCCTCCGGCCAGGACAGCCACTGAAAGGGCACCGCACAGCATTCCCAGGGCGCTGGTCTTATGGCTCTCCATATCCGCCTGTTCCTTTTTTACCACCATCCGCTGGCGGAAATCCCGGATCACCTTCTCATGGGAGCCTGTCTCTACCCGGCGGACGTCCTTTCTGGTGATCATATAGTCCTGCATCATCTGGTTCCGTTCATAATATACACAGTGGCCCTTCAGACGGTAAAATCCGTCCTCCGAGGTCACATAGATGACCTCCTCGCCCTCCAGGCCATGGTTCAGATACATGAGCTGGTTCTTTCCTGCAAAATACTGGCAGTGCTGCTTCCAGTAATTCAGCGGGCTTAACTGGCTTCCGGGCCCTCCGCAGAGAAACCACCCCTGGATCGTGCGCTTGGGAAATGCCTCCTCCATGGCCTGGTACGCCTTTTTCCATCCGCTTTCTGTAAAAACGATCTTTTCCCCGTCAGTCTCCACATCCTCCATCTCCATGGCCCCGTCCACAAACACATACGGGGTTCCGTCGTACTGTTCCACGCTTCCCAGCAAAAGTCCCACCCGCAGCGTCTGGCTCCCAGACGGGTACAGGCGTTTTAAGTATGTATTGACATAATCCTCCATATAAAAACGGATCACCTGGTCCGGATCTCCGATCTGGCGGATATTTTTCGGCAGTTTTGGAAACGGATTGTATAAGTCTCCCATGGTCTCACCTCGCTATATTCTTCCACGGGAAGGCCGGGCCTGTCCTCCGGTCTTCCCCTTATGATTCAGGTGGAAGTATACCATGGGCCTTTTGCAAAACCTGTCAAAACGGGGCCGGCTGTCCGAAAAAGTTTTCGACACGTTTTCCCAGAAGATTCATGCCCAGGCAGATGCTGCGGCTGATGCAGTCTGCCAGACGCATGACCACAGACAGCCGGACGCTCTGGAGCATCAGCGGGTCCCCGTTCCTCACAGAGCCTACGATACCGGTGATGAAAAGATCCCCTACCGCATCCAGGTCCTTACTGACGCCCAGCCCGGGCTTTAGGGGCCCCCGTCCCAGGGTCACATAGCCCACATGATCCGCGCTGCCCACCGACGCGTCCACGGCCACCACCAGGGCGTCGGGGCATTTTTCACGCAGCTGCTCCATACACGGCTCCAGGTTCATGGCATGGACCGGCTCCTCCAGT
>ENA-OPBS01002436-OPBS01002436.1-human-gut-metagenome-genome-assembly--contig:-NODE-2436-length-12942-cov-3.980911_pt1 | contig 12942 bp, 11 predicted proteins | sample MGYA00241074_ERZ501463 | MGnify/ENA primary metagenome ERZ501463 (study PRJEB25962, sample SAMEA2042578) | human gut metagenome | biome: human gut; feature: human-associated habitat; material: faeces...
AGTTGGTAGAGCACTTGACTTTTAATCAAGTTGTCCGGGGTTCGAATCCCCGATGTCTCATCGGTTTAAAATAGCGGTTAAGCCAGTAACTTCATGGTTTACCGCTATTTTTGCGTGAAAAAAAAGCAGGAATTGTAATTGAATCTAAACAATATTTAATTGTCAAAATACTGATTTGTTTACGTATAATTATTTCAAAATTATGCAAAACATACAAAAAATGTAGATAAACAAAATACATTGTAGTATAATAGGACACAGCACGAAAAAACACACTTTAACTAGAAAAGAGGAAGTTATATGAATGAAGAACAATATTCCAGAGCGAATAAAAGAGTACTGCTTGCAATAGTGGTTGTTTTTGGATACATAGCAGCTACCCTTATGTTAGCATTGGGCGTCAGTCAGGGCGGACATGCGGCAAAGATTGTGATGGAGGCAGTCACGGCGGCAGCAGTTATCGCTATCTCGGTTGTAGCATATCTTGGTAAAAGAACAACACGCACATGTGCGGTAATCATGACACTGTCGATGATGATAGGTTATTTCGTGATTGTCCAATTGAACACAACCGTTGGAACATGGACATATGGTCTGCCGCTGCTGATCGTTGCAATGGTTTATCTGGACAAGAAAATTGTGATGGTGACAAATGGTATTGCGCTGGTTTCCATTGTAGTTCATTTAGTCAGATGCTTTCTGGGTGACGGATCAGATCTGCAGAATAATGTGATTGGGCTGTTTGTATTATTGCTGATCGCATATGCCTGCAATAGTGCAGAGCGTCTGCTCGAGCGTTTCTTTAAAGAAAATCTTGCAGAAATTCAAAATGCATCGGATATCCAGAAGGATAGTAATAAAAAGATGATCATCGTTGCAGAGAATATTTCCAAGCATTTTGGAGAGGCAATGGATATGCTTGACGGTCTGCAGGAATCCATTAATGTGAGTCACAGTTCCATTCAGGAAATTGCAGACAGCACAGAAAGCACAGCGGAAGCGATCCAGAAACAGGCGGTTATGTGTTCTGATATTCAGGGGAATACCGATCAGGCAGAGCAGGGCATCAAAGAAATGATCGAGGCATCACATAAGACGAATGACAATGTGAAAGAAGGTGCTGGTGTTGTCAGTGAATTGAAGGAACAGGCCGTGAACGTTGCAGATGCGAGTCAGGTGACGGTGGATGTGATCAGAAGCCTGACCGATAAAGTGGAGGAAGTAAAAACATTTGTCGATTCCATCATTAACATTTCAAATCAGACCAATCTGCTTGCCCTGAATGCGTCTATTGAAGCAGCAAGAGCCGGTGAAGCCGGAAAAGGTTTCGCAGTCGTGGCAGATGAAATCCGTCAGCTTTCAGAGCAGACGAAGGATGCTTCTGCAAATATTACAGAGATCATCCAGAAATTGAATGAAGATACAAAACGTGCGAATGACAGCATCATGACAGCGGCAGAATCTGTAGAGAAGCAGAATCAACTGATCGATGATACCAGAGATAAATTTAATGATGTTGGTAATGCAGTGGAAGTTTTAATGGGAAATATCGATGTTGCAGAACAGAGTATTCAAAAAATACTGGATGCGACAGGAGTGATCTCAGATAACATCACGCATTTGTCTGCAACAGGTGAGGAGGTAGCAGCTTCTTCCACCGAGGGTCTCCGCACGGCAGACATTACAGTGGAGAAGATGTCCAATTGTAAAAAAGTGCTGGAAAATATTTATTTACTGGCAGAGGATTTGAAAAACTCAGTAGAAAATAATGAAAACCAGTAATGAACAAGAATTAGCACTTGACGGATTCCTGTGAAACTATTATGATAAAAAAGAATACTTCAATGCGTTGAAGTACGAAAACAAAACTGCATAAGATGTAGATAGCACAGAGTGTATGACGATAGATACTGGCAAAGAGAAGTTTTTATGCAGGCTTGGAGTTACACATGGAGGATGTACCAATGGAAATGGAGATGGAATTTTTACGGAAACTGCCAACACCACAGGAGTTGAAAGAGCAGTTTCCGGTAAGTACAGAAGTTGTGGCAGTGAAAGCCCAGAGAGATGAAGAGATACGCAATATTTTTGAGGGAAAAGATGACAGGCTGATTTTAGTGATCGGTCCCTGCTCCGCAGATAATGAAGATGCTGTTATTGACTATATATCCAGATTGAGAACGGTTCAGGAAAAAGTGAAGGATAAAATTTTTATAATTCCCCGTATTTATACCAATAAGCCGAGAACGATCGGCGTTGGATATAAAGGAATGCTGCATCAGCCGGATCCGGAGAAAAAAGAGGATATGTTAAAAGGAATCATTGCAATCCGGGAACTGCATACGAGAGCGGTAAAAGAAACCGGATTTACCTGTGCAGATGAAATGCTCTACCCGGAGAATCACAGATATTTGTCTGATTTGTTGTCTTATGTGGCAGTAGGTGCACGTTCCGTAGAAGACCAGCAGCATCGTCTGACTGCAAGTGGAGTTGGGATTCCGGTCGGAATGAAGAATCCGACAGGCGGGGATATTTCTGTTATGATGAATTCCATGATCGCTGCACAGCACGGACATACGTTTTTATACCGGGGCTGGGAAGTGACAACAACCGGAAATCCATATGCACACGCTATTTTACGCGGATATGTGGACAAGTTTGGACGCAATATTCCAAATTATCATTATGAAGATCTGCAGAATTTATTAGAACATTATGAAGATGTCAACGCATCACAGCAGACAACCCTCGCAAATCCGGCGGTCATCGTGGATACCAATCATTCTAACTCAGGAAAACAGTTTATGGAACAGATTCGTATCAGCAAAGATGTATTACATAGTTGTAAAGTGTCAAAAGAGATTCATAATCTGGTAAAAGGACTTATGATCGAGAGTTATATTGAGGATGGTGCCCAGAAAGTTGGCGAACACTGCTATGGAAAATCCATTACAGATCCTTGTCTTGGATGGGAAAAAACAGAAAAGCTGATTTATGAGTTGGCAGATTTATGGTAAAATTGCTGAAAAGATCGTTGCAGAGGAGCTTTGTAACGATCTTTTTTGTGCAATTTTTAAAATAGAACAAACAAGTGTCCACTTTTTGCATGGAAACCATCAGATATCGATATCACACGACCGTCATTTTGTAGCAGAAAAAAATACAGTTTTACTTATATGTAGTTCTTGACCGGATTTTAGTTAGAAAAAAGTTGAAAATTCTGGAAAATCTGATAATATTGACATGGGTTTGAATTTGAATATGTAAAAAAGAAGAGGTGCAAAACATGAACAGTTTATTACTTTGCATTCCGTTTGCAGGTTTATTGCTCTGCATTGCGGTAATGCCATTGGTAAAGCCTGAGTGGTGGGAAAAACATCAGGCTTTGGCAGTGATCGTGTGGTCATTGCTTTTTATTATCCCGTCTATCGTGTTAAACGGCGCAGGAGAGACGACCGAAACAGTGTTAGAGTGTATCGTGAATGATTATCTGACCTTTATCGTTTTATTATTCGGTCTGTTCTGTGTATCCGGAAATATTACGCTGGAGGGTAACCTTGCAGGTTCTCCTGCTGTGAATGCTTTATTTTTAGCATTCGGAACTTTATTATCGAGCTGTATCGGTACAACCGGTGCAAGTATGCTGCTTGTCCGCCCGATGATCAAGATGAATTCATGGAGAAAAAACAAAGCACAGATCATGATATTCTTTATTTTCATGATCTCCAATATGGGTGGATGTCTGACACCTATCGGCGATCCACCACTTTTAATGGGATTTATGCGTGGTGTTCCATTCTTCTGGAGCTTACACCTGTTCCCGATTTTAATTTTCAATATGATTTTATTATTGATCATTTTCTACTTAATTGATAAGAAACAGTATCGCAAGGATATTGCGAATGGTTTACGTCCGGATATCAGCAAACCGGGTGTAGATATCAAAGTAGAAGGTTTACATAATGTGTTTTTCCTTGTAGCGATCGTTGTGGCTGTTATTTTAAGTGGTACACTTCCAAGTCTGCCAATGTTCCAGGATGCAGCCGGAAACGTACTTGGAATTACAATTTACAAATCTGTTAAATTGACATTCCCTGCAATTATTGAGGTTGCAATTATTCTTTTAGCTGCATTACTTTCATTTAAGACAACAAATGAGAAGATCCGTACCCAGAACCACTTTACCTGGGGTGCAATCAAAGAAGTTGCGGTATTATTTATCGGCATTTTCATCACAATGCAGCCAGCACTTGCATTACTGAAAACAATGGGACCAAACCTCGGAATTACAGAGCCATATGAGATGTTCTGGGCAACCGGACTTCTTTCCAGCTTTTTGGATAACACACCAACTTACCTTGTATTCCTCACAACAGCAGGAACACTTGGATTCACATCAGGTATTGTTACTACAGTTGGTACCATCTCTGTAAAGATCCTTATGGCAATTTCCTGTGGTGCTGTATTTATGGGAGCTAACACTTACATTGGAAATGCGCCAAACTTTATGGTAAAATCTATTTCTGATGAAAACGGTATCCGTATGCCATCCTTCTTCGGATATATGGGCTGGTCACTGTGTATTTTAGTACCTGTATTCTTTATTGATATGCTGGTATTCTTCTTATAAAATTGCAGTGATAGAAAGGTATGATGAGTCATGGAAAAAAATAGAGAGAATTGTTACGAGATCGCAAAGCAGATCTATCAGTTAGATAAAGAGGTATATGAGTGTGTAGGTTCTTCTCTTGGTAGAACTTTTACCGGAGATGAGGCAACCTGCGTTGAAGAGATCACCAGACTTCTGATCACAAGACCACAGGGGCATGAGATCCGAAGCGATATTGCATTGATCGGCAATATGGCGAGAACTATTAAGAATAAAGAAGATCATCACAGAATGATGTCCCAGTATAATGAGATTCTGAAAAAAATTGCAGCAATTCCAACCAGCTTCGGAAGCGTTGATATTATCAACGAAAATATGGCGGCATTGAATACTTCCAATTTAAGACAGAAGTTCTCACCGGATGATCATCTGATCATTTGTATTGGTCGTACACATGGAAGTGCCGGAACCGATATTGGTTTTGCACTGGCAGATAAGTTGAAAATCAATTACTATGATGCAGAAATTTTTGACCAGGTTTTGAAGAGAATGGATGCTGAAAAAGAGAATATTGAAGATCACAGCAATTATGTAGAGGAACTCAAAGGAAAGATTGAGAAAAATACAGGTGTTGGAAAGTTCTTCAAGAATTTCAAGAAATATCATGGACTTCCAGTTCAGGATGCTATTTTCTTCAATCAGAGTGATCTGATCTGTGAGATGGCAAAGAAGGAAGATTTTATTGTAATGGGAAGATGTGCGGATGTTGTACTTACAAACCATCGAATCCCACATATCAGTATTTTTATTACAGCTTCCTTTGAACAGCGTGTACGTCGTATGATGGAACTGCACAACTTAAATTATAAACAGGCAGCACACCTTCTGGTAAAATTAGATGCAAGGCATGCAAAATATTATTTTGATTATACCGGTAAGAAGTGGGGAGATGCTGTTAACTATGATTTATGCATCAACAGTGCAAGCTACGGTATTGAAGAGTCAGTAGAATTGATCGAGCGTATGATCAACAAATATCCAAACAGCTAAATAAATGCGATGGCAGAAAGAGGACTGTGGACAGATGTCTGCAGTTCTTTTTTTGCAATGAAATATCCTCAAAGAGCATTTTTGAAAATATGTAGTTATACGACATAAATGTTGAAAAATATAAACTTTACTTCTCGCAAATTATACGTTAGTATAATAGAGAAAGAGATGCCAGTGCCATGGCATACGCTTTTGAGATTACCCAATTGTATATGTTATTCTTCTCCTAGAAACATATTCATACAACCCTTTTGCAGAGTACATAAAATGTACGACTTCGTAGTGTAATGAAAAGAATCTACCATATGAAACTGTGGTAGGTTTTTTTTCTATTTCATTCATTGCATCAACGAATTGTTACCGGGAGAAGTTTTAGAAACCTGAAAAGAGGGAGGATATCTGGATGGATAAGAATGTGCAGTATATTTTGGAAGTTGCAAAATGTGGAGGGATTACGAAAGCAGCGAATAATCTTTATATTACACCTTCTGCGTTGAGTAAGTTTGTCCAGGCGAGGGAGGAAGAACTGAATGTGCAGTTATTTCACAGGATCGGGAAACGTTTTGTGCTGACGGCGGCAGGCGAGTATTATGTGGGCAGATGTAAGGAGATCGAAACAATCCAGAAAGAGATCACAATTCAGATGGAGCGGTTTTCCAGTATGAGCCACGGCATGATACGTATCGGTGTGCAGCCTTCTTTTTCGGATCTTGTTTTAAAAGATATCATTCCAAAGTTTCAGGAGAGTTTTCCGGCAGTAAAAATTATTTTACAGGAGTATTCAACAGGAGAGCTGATGGAGCTGTTGAAAAAACAGCAGGTGGATGTGGTGCTGGCAACAATTGACCAAAAGGATGCTGATCTGGAATACCGCCCGGTTAAAATGTGTGAGTTTGTCATGGCAGTCGGTAAAAATCATCATCTGGCAACGCTGGCGGTGGCGAAGGAAGGATTTCAGTATCCGTGGGTTGACCTTAAAGCGTGTGAAAAAGAGGAAAATGTCATGCTTTTACCGGGGTCACCGTTTCGGCAGCACGCAGATGAAATTTATGGACATTACCATTTAAAACCTAATGTTGTATATCAGATCAGTGGGACAAGAACGGGATTGTCCTGTGTGGCGTACCATGAAGCAATTATGATCACGTTGGATCATATGATTTTTAATAACCCGTTTTCAAAAGAAATTGTACCTTTATCAATCGGAGATGCACCGATTCAGATTGAAATTGACCTGATTTATATGAAAGATACCGTATTAAAAACGGAGATGGAAAAGCTGTATGAGATTATCTGTGAAGCAATCCGGTAGCAGCATATACTGGAAATAATAATATGTAGTTGAAGGACATATTATGTGAAAATAAGGAACTGTACTTTCTGGCACTTCTGACATATGATAGTTATACTTGTTAAAAAATTATCATACTCAAGAAAAGTTGGAGGAACAGATGACACCGTTAGAAATTACGTTACTTATTTTAGTGCTTACGATCGTTGCTTTTATCACAGGAAAAATTCCGTTTTCCGTGATTTCAGCCGGAATTATGCTATCGCTCATCATGACAGGAGTGATGGAACCTGCGGAGGCATTCAGTGGATTTATCAACACAAATGTGGTCATGTTTGTGGCAATGTTTGTCATTGGAGCAGGACTTACGAAAACAAGTCTGATCGATAAGGCGGAGCAGCTGGTTGTCCGCTACAAGGATAATCCGAAAATGCTGATTTTTCTGGCATGTATTGCCTCATCGCTGCTTGCAAGTATCACGAGCGCGACAGCGACGGCTGCGATAATGATCTCACTTCTGGTTGGAATTGCAAATGAGATTGGCACAAGCAGAAGCAAACTGTTGTATCCTGCGATGGCCTGTGCCAATATTGCGACTTCGATGACCTTTTTGGGACAGGGGGCGAGCAATATCACATGGATTGATATTATGGCAAAGGCAGGAGCACCAAATGAGCTTTATATCTGGGATTTTACAATTGCAAGAATCCCATTGCTTGTGGTGTCAATTTTATATATGACGTTTGTTGGATATAAGTTAATGCCAGATATTGATAACAACACATTTGTAGATGGCGGGCATACAGGAAGAAAGTCTGCAAAATTAAGTCCGATAAAGGAAAAGATTGCAATTATCATCATTGTGGTTACAATTCTCGCAATGCTTTTTGAAAGTGTAATCGGAATCCCGATGTATATTGTTGCATGCATTGGCGCTGTTTTGCTTGTATTAAGTGGAATTTTAAACGAAAAAGAGGCATTGGATTCCATTCATCAGCCGACAATCTTTTTATTTGCAGGGGTGTTGACCTTATCAGAGGCGATCAAAATTACAGGTGCAGGGGATGTCGTGGCGGACTGGATGATCAGTCTGATTGGAAATACAACGAATCCGTATCTGATCATGGCGGTATTTTTCCTGATTCCATTTTTACTTACCCAGATCATGTCGAATCTGGCAACACTTACGATTTTCATTCCACTTGTTGTATCGGCCTGTATGAAAATTGGGATTGATCCGAGAGCAGCCGTTGTGGGTGTACTCACCGCAAGCTGCATTTCTATCATGACGCCGATGGCAGCACCGTGCCAGATCATGATCATTGAACCGGGCGGATATACATTGAAAGACTATTTGAAATGTGGTACACCTTTGGCAGTGATTCTTGCGATTATGACGATTTTTTTAATGCCGTTGATGTTTCCGTTTTATTAAGGGATAGAAAAATAAAAGAAAAGCAGGGAAGTTGATTTTTATAGAAAAATCAGCTTCCTTTTTGTGTTTCAAAAGGTTTTTATTTACAAATAAGGGGAAATTGGATACATTATATATAAAGCTATGAGCAGTGTACAAATGAAACGTACTAAAAGGAGAAAGAAATGAAAAACAAACGTACCTGCGATTATATCGCAGAAGCAATACAAAATGAGATTTTATCAGGAAGAATGGAGGCAGGACAGCCGCTTCGCCAGGAGGAATTGTCAGAGAAACTTGGCTATTCGAGAATGCCGGTCCGTGAGGCACTACAGATTTTAGAGGAGCAGGGACTTGTAAGGCGACTTGCAACCCGCCATGTTGTGGTGGCAGATTTTTCGGAAAGAAATATTGAAGAAATATTTGATATGTTCGGAAATGTGGAAAAGAAAGCATTAAAAGACCTTGCAGAGATGTCCTTTGAATGGGTGTACTCAGCAGAGGGCGAAGATGCAGAAGAGAAGTTCCATGAATTTGTCTATGGAACGATCACAAACGGACTTTTCCGCAGGCTTTTAGAGACATCGGCAGACTGTTATATCCGTTTTGCATCGGAAGAGACAGAAATGGGAAAAGATCCGGAGCAGAAACAGCTCAGACGGAATAAACTTGAAACTGTTCACAGTGCATATTGCAGAAAAGATACCGTCGTGATGGAAGTCGCACTGGAGGAATATTATAGATTACTGACAGAAAATGTGAAAAAAGAAAGAGGTTTTGAGAAATGAATGGTTTGAAACCGATAAAAATACCATCTGCTAAGGAAAAGGTAGCATCGGAGCTGCGGAAAGCAATTTTGTCAAGAAAGATGAAAGAGGGAGAAATCCTTTCTTTAGACAGTGTGGCAACTCAGCTGAATGTCTCGATTACACCTGTAAGAGAAGCATTTCAGATTCTTGCGAGAGATGGACTGATTAAGCTGCGGCAGAACAAGGGCGCAATTGTTTTAGGGATTACAGACACTTATATCAGGGAACATTATCAGCTGCGGGCGATTTTGGAGAGTGCGTGTGCCGGGCTTGCAGCAGAAGAAGGTGTGGATATCAGCGGTATCAGAGATTCTTATGAGGAATCCAAAGCTGCTTTGGAAAATGGAGATTACAGTCAGTATGCGAGCCAGAACCGGGAGTTTCACAGTGAAATCTGGGCAGCAGCCGGAAATAAAAAGATGGAAAATATGATCGCAGAACTATGGAATGGGTTGTCTATGGGAAATATGGTGACGGAACAAGAGTATGCAAAGATTTCCATCGAGGAACATGGCAGGATCATGGACGCAATTGCAGCAGGAGATGGTGAGCGCGCCAAAAAAGAAATGTACGCACATATTATGCGAAGCCGGGACGATATGCTGACTTACTATCAGTGATGTGAAAAAAATATTTTTCGTGCAAAACCGGAATCGAGGTTATTGATAAATAATGCACAAAAAAGAAAATATAAAATTATAGAAAATGCCGAAGTTGTCAAAAACAGTTGACGACTTCGGTTTTTTGTTATATTGTGTAATCAACAAATGGATACATTATCACATATCAAATATCAAAAAGACGAAGGGAGAAGGAATGATATGAGTCCAGCAACAATAACGTTATTATTTTTATTGTTTGCCATTGTAATGTTTGTGTGGGAAAAGATTCCACTTGGGGTAACATCCATGATCATCTGTGTCGGTCTTGTCGTAACAGGGGTGTTAGACTGGAAAACAGCATTTGCAGGGTTTATCGACAGTAATGTCATTTTGTTCGTGGCAATGTTTATTGTCGGGGGAGCATTGTTTGAAACAGGTATGGCAAATAAGATTGGCGGAGTGGTTACACATTTTGCCAAGACAGAGAGACAGCTTATCATTGCGATCATGATTATTGTAGGATTGATGAGCGGTGTGCTTTCCAACACAGGAACAGCAGCAGTTTTAATTCCGGTAGTTATCGGAATTGCAGCAAAGTCAGGATATTCAAGATCAAGGCTTTTAATGCCGCTTGTATTTGCAGCAGCGATGGGCGGTAACCTTTCCCTGATTGGTGCGCCGGGTAATCTTATCGCACAGTCCGTTATGGAAGAGATGGACATGGGATTTAGCTTTTTTGAATATGCGAAGGTCGGACTTCCAATTTTAGTCTGTGGGATTATTTACTTTGCATTTTTCGGATATAAATTACTGCCGAACAAAACAGGCGGAACAGACAGCAGCTATGATGAACAGAAAGATTTTTCCAATGTTCCAAAGTGGAAACAGGCATTGTCACTCATCATTCTGATCCTGACATTACTCGGAATGATCTTTGAAGATCAGATTGGTATCAAGCTTTGTATTACAGGATGTATCGGAGCACTGGCATTGATCTTAACCGGAGTGATCAGTGAGAAAAACGCACTGAAATCCATTGATCTGAAAACAATTTTCCTTTTCGGAGGAACGCTTTCTCTTGCATCTGCATTGCAGACAACCGGAGCAGGAGAGGATATCGCAAAAGCAGTGATCGGAGTTCTCGGTGAGAACCCATCCCCATATATACTTACGTTTGTAGTGTTTATGCTCTGCTGTGTACTGACAAACTTTATGTCAAACACCGCTACCACCGCACTGATGGCTCCAATCTGTGTTTCCATTGCACAGGGGATGGGAGCAGATCCAAGAGCAGTGCTTATGGCATGTGTCATCGGAGGTTCCTGTGCATATGCAACACCAATCGGTATGCCGGCAAACACGATGGTCGTGACAGCCGGAGGATATACTTTCAAAGATTACGCAAAAGCAGGTGTGCCGCTGATCCTTGTGGCAACTGTAGTCAGCATGATTTTACTGCCAATCTTATATCCGTTTTTTCCATAAGCGGATATTGATGATAAAAAATGGCTGTATTGTGTGAATGACACAGTGCACCCGAAAACTTATAAAAAGAATCCATAATATTTTTCAGGAGGAACGAATTATGTCAAACGAAAAACAGGTAGAACAGCTTACCAACTATATGGCAAATTTCATCGCTCATATAGCAAAAAAATTACCAGATGATGTCATCGCAAAGCTCACAGAGTTAAGAGACAAAGAGGACAGTCCATTATCCAAAACAATTTATGATACCATGTTCGAGAACCAGCGTCTTGCGGTTGAATTAAACCGTCCAAGCTGCCAGGATACTGGTGTTTTACAGTTCTGGGTAAAATGCGGAACAAAGTTCCCACTTATCGATGAGTTAGAGGGATTATTGAAAGAAGCTGTTGTAAAAGCAACATTTAAAGCGCCATTACGTCACAACAGTGTTGAGACATTCGATGAGTACAACACAGGTAAGAACGTTGGTAAAGGAACACCTACTGTATTCTGGGATATTGTACCAAACAGTGACAAATGTGAAATCTATACATACATGGCAGGCGGCGGATGTACCCTTCCAGGAAAAGCAATGGTATTAATGCCAGGTGAAGGTTACGAGGGGGTTACCAAATTCGTTATGGATGTTATGACAACTTATGGTTTGAACGCATGTCCTCCATTGTTAGTGGGTGTCGGTGTTGCAACTTCTGTTGAGACAGCAGCATTACTTTCCAAGAAAGCATTAATGCGTCCGATCGGTTCCCACAATGAGAACGAGCGTGCAGCCAAGATGGAGACATTGCTTGAGGATGGAATCAACAAGATTGGCCTTGGACCTCAGGGAATGGGCGGAAAATATTCTGTTATGGGCGTTAATATCGAGAACACAGCCCGTCATCCATCCACAATTGGTGTCGCAGTCAATGTCGGATGCTGGAGCCACAGAAGAGGACACATTATTTTTGATAAAGATCTTAATTATACAATCACAACACATACGGGGGTGGAATTATAATGGTAGAGAGAATCAATGGAAAAACAATTTTAACAACACCAGTTTCAGCAGAGGATTTAGAAGGAATCAAAATCGGCGATATCATTTATTTAAACGGAAGCATGACAACATGCCGTGATGTAGCACACCGCCGTGTCGTAGAAGAAGGAAGAGAAATTCCGGTAGATGTAAGAAATAATGCGATTTTCCATGCAGGACCAATTATCCGTCCATTAGAGAATGACAAATTTGAGATGGTTTCCGTAGGTCCTACAACTTCCATGCGTATGGAAAAATTCGAGTACGAATTTACCGAGCAGACCGGTGTTCGAGTGATTGTTGGCAAAGGCGGTATGGGACCGAATACCGAGCGCGCATGTAAAGAATTTGGTGCCATCCACTGTGTATTCCCGGCAGGCTGTGCCGTTGTGGCAGCTACTGAAGTGCAGTATATTGCGGAGCATCACTGGGATGAACTTGGAATGCCGGAAACACTCTGGTGCTGTAAGGTCAAAGAATTTGGCCCGCTCATCGTATCCATTGATGCAAACGGACGCAATTTATTCGAAGAACAGAAAGTTATTTATAATGAAAGAAAAGAAGCTGCAAAGCAGAAGATTTATCCGGAAGTAAAATTCATCAAATAAAAATTTATGCATATAGAAGAGTGTTTATGCTGGGCAGATCCATTCGGTTGCAAAAC
>ENA-OPBS01002442-OPBS01002442.1-human-gut-metagenome-genome-assembly--contig:-NODE-2442-length-12915-cov-4.984059_pt1 | contig 12915 bp, 10 predicted proteins | sample MGYA00241074_ERZ501463 | MGnify/ENA primary metagenome ERZ501463 (study PRJEB25962, sample SAMEA2042578) | human gut metagenome | biome: human gut; feature: human-associated habitat; material: faeces...
TGCGGTTATGGCGGTTCGTGTTTCCCGAAGGATGTTAAAGCTTTGATAAAGACCGCAGAGAAGCATGGATATGAAATGAAGGTGCTAAATGCGGTGGAGTCTGTGAATGAAAAGCAAAAGAGTGTACTTTTCAATAAATTGTTCAAGCATTATAAAGGGGCTTTGCAAGGGAAAAAGATTGCTGTTTGGGGACTTGCCTTCAAACCGGAAACAGACGATATGCGTGAGGCGACTTCATTGGTCACTATTGATCGGTTGCTGAGGGAAGGATGCAAAGTACGGGTGTATGATCCTGTGGCAATGGAGGAATGCCGTCGTCGTATGGGCGGGGGTGTGGAATATGCCGCAGACATGTATGATACTGTCTTGGAAGTGGATGCTTTATTGATACAGACTGAGTGGAAACAGTTCCGACTACCCAATTGGAGCCTATTACTGAAATTGATGAACAATCCGGTCATCATTGATGGGCGGAACATTTATGACGCAGAAGAACTTCAACATTTGGGCTTTGATTATTACTGTATAGGAAGATGAATAAGTTGAAAGCATTAGTCTTTTACCAGTACCTACCTCCATGGAGGATTGATGTGTTTAATGAGATGGGTAAATATTATGACATGACCATCGCATTTACGGATGCTGACAGTGAGGGATTCACCTATAACAGGAAAGAATTGCTGGAAAAACTGGAGAATATTAAGGTCCTTTTCTTGACTAAAGGATTCAGGATTGGAAATAGGCCTGTACGTCTGGGAATTTTCAATTTAATCAAAAAAATAGATCCCGATGTCATTTTCTCCCATGAGTATTCCTATACAAGTATTTTGGTAGCCTTGTATAAGCAAATGGGGCTATTTCACTACAACTATTATCTGACAACATCTGACAACTTGAAAATGGCCGAAATATCTTCCGGATTGAAGGCTAAATCCAGGAGCTATGTATTGACCCACAGCAATGGGATTATAGTCTATGGTGATACTGTGAAGCAATGGTATCAAAGAAGATTCCCCCGATTGCGGATAGAGGTATGTCCTAATATACAGAATCCTCAAACATTGTTGGCTTATCGCTCACAGTTTCAACCTATCCTTCAAAAATACATTCAACAATATGGTTTGGCAGGGACTTCTGTTATTCTTTACACAGGTAGGTTAGTAAAAGCAAAAGGGTTGGATTTGCTGTTAAATGCGTTTGCAAAAGCACAAATCGTAAATTATAGATTGGTCATTGTAGGTGAGGGGGAACTATCAGAAAGCTTGCAACAACAAGCAAAGCGACTTGGGCTGAAAGACAAAGTGGTTTTTGCCGGATTTCATACCGATGTCGGTTTGTATGCATGGTATGAAATAGCCAATTTTTTTATTCTGCCGAGTAGGTATGAACCCTTTGGCGCTGTTATTAATGAGTCTTTGGTTTACGGATGTCCCGTGGTGGCAAGCAAGTATATCGGTGCCACGGATTTTGTGACCAAAGGCAATGGAATGTTATTTGATCCCATGAATGAAACAGAATTCATTTACATAATAAGGCAAGCCTGTCGGAAATATTCCAATAAGCCTTTATCTAGGGCAAACTTGATGCCATGCTCTTTTGACAATTATGTATCTGCTTTTTATAATATTAATCGAAACAAGTGAAAATAGATTATCATAACATGCCGAAAGGGGCAGGTATGACAACGTTTGCCATACGCTACATAATGAACATTGTTCGAACATGGTATTTATTTCATTTGAAATATCCATGGGTGAAATACAATGGTTTCGTGAGAGTTATGGCTCACACTACTTTTGCCAGAGGCATGAAAATAAGTATTGGTCATAACGTCCAGTTTGGAGAATATTGCAATATCGCTTCTGATGTCGTATTTAAAAATAATATCTTGATAGCCGGACGTGTTTGTTTTGTCGGAAGAAATGATCATCAGTTTGATACTGTGGGTGAACTTATCTGGAATAGTTCAAGAGGGTACAATGGCATAACGATTGTTGAAGATGATGTATGGATAGGGCATAGTGCTACAATCGTGGGCGGTATCACTATCGGCAAAGGGGTGGTAATAGCGGCTGGAGCTGTAGTGACACAAGACATTCCGGACTGTGAAATTTGGGGAGGTGTCCCTGCAAAGAAAATAAAGGATCGGTTCTCGACAATTAGTGAGAAAGAACATCATCTACGATATATTAAAAGGATACAAGACAATAAAAGAAAGAATTAATATTACAATGATAATAAGCGGACTGCTTCACATAAACTTTCAGTATAATGGACTATCAAGATCTATGAATATGAAAAGATAAACATGAAAATAAAATGAGAAAAGTAGCATTAATTACTGGTATTACCGGCCAAGACGGTTCCTTCTTGGCCGAATTCCTTTTGGAGAAAGGATATGATGTACATGGCACCATTCGCCGCTCATCTGTTGATTTCAGGGAACGGATCGCGCATTTGGAAGGCCATCCCGCTTTCCATCTTCACTATGCGGATCTAGGGGATTCCACGAGTCTCTCGCAGGTGGTGAAGAGGGTAAAGCCTACGGAGATTTATAACCTCGCTGCGCAGAGCCATGTGCAAGTCTCTTTTGATTCACCGGAGTTCACGGCTGATGTGGATGCTACCGGGGTATTACGTATTCTAGAGGCGGTAAGGCAAAATGATCTTACGGGTACTTGTCGTATTTACCAAGCCTCTACTTCCGAATTATATGGGAAGGTGGAGGAGGTTCCTCAGAATGAGAAAACGCCTTTTCATCCGTATAGCCCCTATGCGGTGGCGAAGCTGTATGGTTATTGGATCGTAAAGGAGTATCGGGAGGCTTATCATATGTTTTGCTGCTCGGGTATCTTGTTTAACCATGAATCGGAACGACGGGGCGAGACTTTCGTGACTCGTAAGATCACGTTGGCTGCCGCACGTATCGCACAAGGGAAACAGGACAGGCTTTTATTGGGTAATTTATCGTCGCTTCGTGATTGGGGGTATGCCAAGGATTATGTGGAATGTATGTGGCTGATCCTTCAAAATGAGAAACCGGAGGACTTCGTGATCGCTACGGGTGAGCAACATTCCGTACGGGAGTTTTGCGAATTGGCTTTCCGTTATGTGGGCTTTGAATTGTACTGGCAAGGTGAGGAAGAAAATGAGAAGGGAATCGACCGCAAGACGGGAAAGGTGCTGGTGGAGGTATCTCCCGATTTCTATCGTCCCACCGATGTGGTTAATCTTTGGGGAGATCCATCGAAAGCGAGACGTGAGCTGGGGTGGAATCCGCGAAAGACTTCTTTTGAGCAACTGGTGAAGATAATGGTGGACGCGGATATGGCGAAGGTGGCCGTGGAACGTGCCTCTGCGCATGTTCGTACTAATTTGGCTGAGTATCTAGAGAAGGGCATCGTGAAATGATGGAGAAGAACGCTAAGATATATGTAGCCGGCCATAGAGGATTGGTCGGCTCTGCCATTTGGGAGAATCTGGAAAGAAAGGGATATGAGAATCTGGTAGGACGTACGCATAAAGAGCTGGACTTATTGGATGGCATCGCTGTCAAGCGCTTTTTTGATGAGGAACAGCCGGAGTACGTGATTCTCGCAGCCGCTCATGTAGGGGGGATTATGGCGAATAGTAAGTATAGGGCTGATTTTATCTACCGGAACTTACAGATTCAGCAGAACGTGATTGGTGAGAGCTTTCGCCATGGGGTCAAGAAATTGTTATTTTTAGGTAGCACTTGTATTTATCCACGTGATGCGGAGCAGCCGATGCGAGAGGACGCTTTGCTGACTTCTCCGCTGGAGTACACGAATGAGCCGTATGCGATCGCCAAGATCGCAGGGTTGAAAATGTGCGAGAGTTTTAATCTGCAATATGGTACGAATTATATCGCTGTGATGCCGACTAATTTATATGGCCCGAATGATAATTTTGATTTGGAACGTAGCCATGTATTGCCAGCTATGATACGGAAGATCCATTTGGGCAAGTGTTTGAATGAGGGAGATTGGCAAGGTGTTTGCCGGGATTTAGATGCCCGTCCAGTGGAGGGTATTGATGGACATTGCTCCCAAGAGGAAATTCTTTTGGTTTTGGCTCGTTATGGGATCTCTTCGGATAAGGTGGAGCTATGGGGAACTGGTAAGCCGCTTCGAGAGTTCTTATGGAGTGAGGAAATGGCAGATGCGAGCGTATATATCATGGAACATGTGGATTTTAAGGATACTTATTCGCAAGGAGATACTGATATCCGTAATTGCCATATTAATATAGGTACCGGGAAGGAGATTTCGATCGCTACTTTGGCAGATTTGATCGTGAGAACAACCGGTTATCGAGGTAAGGTAGAGTTCAATCCCACAAAACCGGATGGAACTATGCGTAAATTGACCGATGTGACCAAACTGCATGAGTTGGGATGGCATCACCGGGTGGATATAGAGGATGGCGTGAGAAAAATGTATTATTGGTATCTAAGCGCTGTTATAAGATAAATGATTGCTTATGGATACGCATGTTGTTATTGCCTGAATACCTTGTATTCGGTTTTTATATGTATCTTTGTGAGAAAACAATAGATATATGATAGCTGAAATTAAATTCAAGAATATGTTCTCATTCAGAGATGAGACAGTTCTTAGCTTTGAGGCAGATAAGAGTAAGGATTTGGAGTCATATCATGTTGTTGAGCTGGCTCCGGATGTAAAATTACTTAAGTTAGCTGTCATTTATGGAGCCAATGCCTCAGGAAAAAGTAATATTATTAAGGTTTGCGATTTTATAAGGTCCTTTATAACTTGCACTCCACTTAATAAAGCGGAGCTAATTAAGATTGTTCCGTTCTTGCTAAATAGAACAAGTAAAGAACAAGCATCAGAGTTTTCTGTTTCATTTTATGCCATGAATGGAGACAAGGCTATCAGATATGTCTATTCCGTATTGTTGGAGACTACGCACATTGTCCGGGAAACCTTGATTTATTATCTCAGTCAACAACCGGCCACTGTTTTTGAACGTAGCATGGAAAACAATGTCTCTTCCATCAAATTTGGTCAAAAAGTTAAAATCAGTACGGCTGCAAAAGAGGAAATAACCTTAAAGTGTTTACCTAATATGTCTGTCTTTGCAGCTTACATGCAGGTAAATACCAATATTGCAGAAATGGAAACAGCCCTTCAGTATTTGACTAAACAAATGATGCCTGCGATAGTACCTACATCATCACTTAGCCGCTATGCAGAAGAGGCAATTAAAAAAGAAACTGCCAAAGAATATATCCTAAGGTATTTGCAGGAAGCAGACTTCAATATTTCGAATATTTCTTCAAAAGAGCAGGAGACTAAAAAGGGAGTAGTAAATTATACCATGTATCAGCACAAGGTCTCTTCCGGGTTGGGGGGGAATGATTACTATGAGTTCCCGGAGTTGTATGAATCAGATGGTACCATACGAACATTCGGCTTGGCATCCCAGATACAAAATAGTATTGGAAGCAATGCATTCCTTGCTGTAGATGAAATAGAATCATCTCTTCATCCTAAGTTGATCGAATATATGATTGAACGTTTCTTGAAGGAGTCAAAGCAAGCTCAGTTACTGCTTACTACTCATTATGACGGTCTGTTGGGGGAAGAGGATCTGCTTAGAAAAGATAATATCTGGTTCGCCGAGAAGAACACAGATGGAGCCAGTGTACTATATCCTCTAACTGATTTCAAAGGCTTGAATAGAATAAGCTCTCTACAAAAGGCGTATAAGTTTGGTAAATTTGGGGCAGTTCCTAATCTATAAATACCGGCCTTATGAGAAAAGTTAGAAAGAATATTGCCACTAGACAAGTCATTCATATTGTGGGTGAAGGACTGACTGAATTGTTTTATTTCAGTCATCTTAAAAAGTTTCTAGGCTACAGATACTCTATATCTCCACGTCTGTTTGAGAATAATAGTATCGAGAAGATTGATAAAAAGATAAAGGAGCTTCTAAATGAAGATGTATTTGTAATCTGTGTTTTCGATGCCGATGTTAGCAGACGATCAGATGCTGAAAATAGGAAGATGGCAGCTCTGAAAAAGAAATATGAGAAGAATGGTAATGTTATTCTGTGCGACAGTTTGCAATCAATCGAATATTGGTTCCTTTTGCATTTTGAGGATACTTGCCGTCATTTCCTAGATTCAGCAGCTACAGAAAGGGCTTTGAAGCGCTATCTTCCAACATACGGCAAAACACGTAAATATCTGGAAAAAGATAGCTGGGTAAGGGATATGATTGCAGATGCAAAAATGATTAAAGCTTGTGAACTTGCTGAGAAGTATCAAGGTCGAGATTCATATAGTGAGATTTATAAAGCTATTAAAAAAGTAAAAGAATAGTAATCCATAATCTATTCTCTATCTTATCTCCAAGCTCTCCGGTCTTCTTTTTCTCCTTAGGGGAAGTAAGAAGGCCGGTTTCTTTATCGTCTATCCTTTATCGCTTTGAATGTCCTCTTCCTTTTTAGATAAAATGCCAGAATTAAACTGTCCCGCATAAGTTCCGGGATGGTGCTCAGTGTACTTTTCTCCAGATTCTCTTTACGCTTGGGCGCATATTCCGGCTTCAGCTGGTGATAGGCTTTCCGTGCCTCATAAACCGCTTTCGCATTTTGGATATGACCTTCCATCAGAAACTTAGCGGCGGCGATATAGTCCAGCCAAAAGCGAATGCGCATCACATGCTTTAAATCAGCTTCCCGGGAGTTCTTATAAAGCATCAGCAAACTATTCCGGAAATTGAGGAAGGTCTTGCGGGGACTTTCCGCGTTCAAGGTGGCTCCACCGACGTGGTAAACGATGGATTGTGGGACGCATACCAACCGATATCCCCGTGAACGTAAACGCCAGCACATATCGACTTCTTCTTGATGTGCGAAGAATCCGGCATCTAATCCCCCGACTTCCTTATACGTAGCCGTACGAACGAATAAGCAGGCTCCTGTCGCCCATAAGATATCGGCGGGAGTGTCGTATTGCCCCTCGTCCTTTTCCACGATATGCAAGATTCTCCCCCGACAAAATGGATAGCCGTATTTGTCAATGTATCCTCCGGCCGCACCCGCGTACTCGAAGTATTCTTTATTTCGTTGAGCCCGTATTTTGGGTTGGACACAAGCGATTGACGGATCAGAGTCGAGAGTGGCAATCGGGGCATCTAACCAATTGGGAGTAACTTCTACGTCGCTGTTTAATAAAACGCAATATTCATGGTCGAGCCTTTTGAGCGCTTGATTATATCCTTCGGCAAAACCATAATTCTGGTTGAAGGAGATAATGCCGACGGTCGGGAATTTTGCTTTCAACATCTCGATCGAGTCATCGGTAGAACCGTTATCTGCTACGATAACCTCCGCCCATTCCGGAGAGTTGGATACGACGGAAGGAAGGAATTCCTCCATTAGCTTTCTTCCGTTCCAGTTTAAGATGACAATCGCTACTTTTTTCATCCTTGTTGCTCGTGTTTATGTTTCCAACGTTTATGGGTCCATAGCCAGTAGGCCGGATCACGCAAGATCATTTTCTCTAAAAGTCGTGCGTATCGCTCGGTGATGTAATTTTCCGGAGTCTCTTTTGGATTCTCCGTAATCAGCTTCATGTCTACGGTGTAATATCCTCTTTTTACTTTTTGGGTATCGAGGAAGATCACAGGCAGGTTCAGTTTCCGTGCGATACGCTCCGGACCGGTTAATATGGCTGTATCTTGATGAAGGAACTCGGTCCAATAATGCAGGTTGGCCTTGCTGGGTGTCTGGTCCGCCAAGAAGATGACGACAGATTTGGTTTTGTCTTGTTTTAACTTGATGATATCCCGTATCGTATCGTTTTTCTTGATGCCGAAAGAACCGAACTGTGTCCTGAGATCGGCGAATAGCTTATCAAAGGCCTTGTTGTTTAACGGACGGTATATCTGATAGATGCGTGAGTCCTCGAAACGGGTGGTCGATCCGGAGAACCATTCCCAGTTGCCATAATGCCCCATCGTGAGGATGAAGCAAGTATGGCCTTTCTCCATAAGTTGGTCAACCAATTCCGGGTTCTTCAGATAGGCTCGCTGTTGTATCTCATCCAGAGAGATATGGGCCAATTTGATCGTTTCCACGATATAATCGGCGAAATGATGGTAGAACCGGCGTTCCAACTGACGCAACTCAGCCTTGGATTTATCCGGGAAAGAGGCGGTTATATTACGGCGCTCTACTTTTACCCGGTATCCGGCTATCTTATAGATAAGGACATATAGGATGTCTGATAACACGTATAAAGCCCGCATGGGAAGTAAGGCGTGTACTTTTACCCAGCTATAAAGAAAGGCATATTGTATTTTATCCCACATCTCAGTTGACGGTTGATGATTGATTGTTGACTATTAATGCGGTGCGATCCTCATTCCAGCCGCCTAGTACGACTTTGCGGGTCTCATTGACCAAAGCGGCATCATAAGGGATTTCTACCTTTATATAGTTCTCGGTGAAACCGTGCATTTTGCCGTCTTTCTTGGTGTGTTCGAATAAGACATTCGCTTCTTGTCCGATATGGGCCTCATAAAAGGCATGAAGTTTCTGGTCTGAGATATCCAAGAGTTGTTGACTGCGTGCGTGTTTGGTCTTTGGGTCTACTACATAATCGATCTTCAACGCTTGGGTACCCGGGCGTTCCGAATAACTGAACACGTGCAGTTGGCTTATATCCAAGCTATCGATGAATTGGCGGGCCTCCTCGAAGTACTCGTCTGTCTCGCCACGGGTTCCAACGATTACGTCTACGCCAATGAAAGCATGCGGCATTACTTCCTTGATCTTTTCGATCTTATGACGGAAAAGAGCGGTGTCGTAACGGCGGCGCATTAATTGCAAGACAGCATCGCTACCGCTTTGTAAAGGGATATGGAAATGAGGAGCGAAACGTTTGCTATGGGCCACGAAATCTATGGCCTCGTCGGTAATCAGATTCGGCTCGATGGAAGAGATACGATAGCGTACGATTCCCTCTACCTCATCCAAAGCCCGGATTAAGTCGATAAAGGTCTCGTCGGTACTTTTGCCGAAGTCCCCGATATTTACGCCCGTCAAAACGATTTCTTTACCCCCTTTGCTCGCTACTTCCCGGGCTTGTTCCACCATGCTGGCGATCGTACCGTTCCGGCTTCTTCCACGGGCGAAAGGAATGGTACAATAGGAGCAATAATAATCGCATCCATCTTGTACTTTCAAGAAATGACGTGTACGGTCATCGGCCGAGCAAGAAGGGGAGAAGGAGCGTATGTCTTTGCTTTGTGAGGCGATAACCGCTCCTCCGTTTTCTTTCTTCTCCAGATTCTCCAGATATTGAAGGATCTCTAATTTCTGTTCGGCGCCAAGAACCAAGTCAACGCCTTCTATATGGGAGACTTCCTCCGGCTTCAACTGTGCGTAGCAACCGGTCACCACGATAAAAGCGCCGGGGTGTTGCTTGCTGATCCGACGGATCGCTTGCCGGCACTTCTTATCGGCCAGTTCCGTTACGGAGCAAGTATTCACCACGCATATATCCGCTTTTTCCCCGGGACGCACCTTGCGTACCCCTTGTTCGGCTAATAGCTTTCCAATGGTAGAGGTCTCCGCGAAATTTAGTTTGCAACCCAGCGTATAATAAGCGGCCTTTTTATTGTTAAATACGGTCTGATCTATCATTTTCGATTTAGTTAGAGTGCAAAGGTACTAATTAAGCCCGGATTAGTAAAGAGTTCGGATTGAGATGGACTTAAAAACTCTTTACTATTGCATAAATAGTTTTCCGGAAGCCTATCTATTCTTCTTTGCTATTGGATATATTCTACAAACCACGTCGTGGTCTGTGCGATTCACGTCGTGGTCTGTATAAACCATGACGTGGTCTGTAAAAAACATGCCGTGGACTAAGGAATAGATACAGTCAAGCAACATTATTTATGAAGACTTGTTATCGAATAGTCCTTGCTGCGGCCTTGTTTTGTCAATTGTTATACATTCCTCTGATTTCTCGCTTGTGCCGGTACAAGCGGTTAGTAATATCGCAAATATAATAAGCCATTTATTCATAAAAATATCTTTGTCCTAAAGTTGATAGGACAAAGATATTTAATTTGTTTCGAAATATTCGTAATATTATGAAGATTTTGTACTGTTATTTCCAATCCACTAAGGATGATTTAAAATAGTTCCAATCGGCCTTTTCCCATAAGGGGGCTTGCGCACCAAGTCTTACTTTATATTCGTCCCAATGTGTGTTCTCTACTTTGGACCAACCTTTTTCGGCGACACCTGCCAAACGGGGCATTAACAGGAATTGCAGATCTCTGAAATTGGTGATCGTCTCGCACCAGATAGCGGCTTCTATACCCGCTACATCTTTTTGAGGATTCTCTACAGTCGGGTTGAAGGTCATCGGGTCCCAGTCGTACATTTCTTGGATCGTTTGTTTCTCGTAGGCGGCCATACCTAAACGTTCTTGCTCCGCGTTTTGGGTGGAGTCCGCACTTGGTTCCAGATATTTATGGTCCAGATAAACGTAACCGCTCGGCGAGAGAATCACTTTCGCTTTTTTGGATATCCCAAGACCCGGATCTTTTGGTGCCTCTTTCATGAATTCTGCGAATAAGGCCATGATCTCTTTATATTCGGCAGGTATATTATCTTTTTTCTTAGAAGAGTCCTCGTTTTTTTGTTTCAGATAAATCCAGTGCTGGATGACATCGCCTTCCGAGATATCCGCACGGGCGGTTTCTTGCCAGCCGACCATTTTCTTTCCATTCTTCAATACGATTTCCCGTGTCTTATTTATAAAACGGACGAACTTATCATGAGGTAAGCCGATCGCCTCGTCACCTCCGATATGAATGTAGTTTCCGGGTGCTAAAGCGGCTAGCTCCGCGATAACATCCTCCGTAAATTGCATCGCTTTCGGATCATCTACGTCGAGCGCATTGAAGGCCTGCCCCGGGATGTTAACCTTGGTCTTGAATTTGACAGCGTTCTTAAAGTCCGGATAGGCGGCGAATACGGCAGCTGTATGCCCCGGGATATCTACTTCCGGGATGATCGTGATGAAGCGTTCTTTTGCGTAATTAATGAGATCCTTGAATTCCTCTTGCGTATAATAGCCTCCTTTTCTCCCGTTGTTGGGAAGTTGACCTCCTATTTCCGCTAGCTTGGGATATTTCTTGATCTCGATACGCCAGCCTTGGTTATCGGAAAGATGCATATGCAGTACGTTCATCTTATATAAGGCGATCATATCGATCACTTGTTTCACTTCCTCGGGATCGAAGAAGCAACGAGATACATCGAAAGAAAGCCCACGCCAAGCGAAACGAGGTGAGTCCTTCACTTCCAGTAGCGGTAGATAAATCTTCTCGCCTCCGGGTTGTAGATTACCACCCACGATTTGTTTCAAGGTAGTGATACCTCGATAGATACCTTCTAGGGTAGTGGCCTTGATGTAGATGTTTCTCTTTTGGATGGAGAGGGAGTAAGACTCATCTACGGGGACACTATCTTTCGGACTCAATCCATAAGCTTTTGGCAGGTCGGCGAACTCTTTCGGATCTGTCAACTCGAGGAAGATGATGCAATTCGATTCTTTGTCTGAGGCGGAAGCCAGCTTGATGCCGGATAGCTTTTCTATCTCGTTGGATAGCAACTCGCCCATACCCTTTAAGGATTCGTCCGCATAACCGATCTCGATGCCGGGATGGATCGTGAATGTGCCTTCGCCTACTGTCATTTGGGCCGGAGCGGGGATAATGCTTACGCTTCTTTCTCCAACATCTGGGGATGAACAGGCGATAAATGTAATAAAACTACAGAGGGTCAATGCCCATGCGCGAGTGATTCTTTTCATTCTTATTTTAAATTTACCTTAATTCCGCAACACTATTATAAAATATTTTTTTTAAGTACCTGAGCAACAAAAAGTTGCTCAGGATTTTGCCATGTCAGAGGATTCACTTAACTTAGTGTTGCAAAAAAATAATCAAACAAAACCTCATCAGGCATGGCAAAAATACAAATAAAATCCGAGAAGCTCACTCCTTTTGGAGGAATATTTTCAATCATGGAGCAATTTGACTCCACATTGTCATCTGTAATCGACTCGACACTCGGTCTAAGGTGTAGCTCGTTCGGTTATCAGTACAGTGAAATCGTCCGTTCCCTCATGAGTATCTACTTCTGTGGTGGCTCATGCATTGAGGATGTCACTACTCATTTGATGAACCATCTCTCGCTCCATCCGACACTTCGTACTTGTAGTTCTGATACTATCCTCAGAGCGATAAAGGAACTGACGCAAGGAAACATCTCATACACATCAGATACGGGTAAGAACTACGATTTCAACACGGCTGACACACTCAATACCTTACTGCTCAATTGTATGTTTGCATCCGGCCAACTGAAAGAGGGCGAGATGTATGATGTTGATTTCGACCATCAGTTCATAGAGACTGAGAAGTATGATGCAAAGCCTACATACAAGAAGTTCCTTGGTTATCGCCCTGGCGTGGCGGTTATTGACGACTTGATTGTTGGCATTGAGAATAGCGATGGTAACACCAACGTTCGTTTTCATCAGAAGGACACGCTGAAGAGATTCTTTGAGAGATTTGAGCAGAACGGACTTACAATCAATCGTTTCAGAGCTGATTGTGGATCATGTTCCGAGGAAATCGTGGAGGAAATAGAGAAACACAGCAAATCCTTCTATATCCGCGCAAACCGCTGCAGTTCGCTCTACAATGACATCTTTGCTCTTAGAGGCTGGAAGACTGAGGAAATCAATGGCATTGAGTTCGAATTGAACTCTATTCTTGTTGAGAAGTGGAAGGGTAAAGCATACCGACTTGTGATTCAAAGACAGAAAC
>ENA-OPBS01002447-OPBS01002447.1-human-gut-metagenome-genome-assembly--contig:-NODE-2447-length-12892-cov-6.257147_pt1 | contig 12892 bp, 8 predicted proteins | sample MGYA00241074_ERZ501463 | MGnify/ENA primary metagenome ERZ501463 (study PRJEB25962, sample SAMEA2042578) | human gut metagenome | biome: human gut; feature: human-associated habitat; material: faeces...
GGAACCCATACTGAATCCCGTATTTTGCATTTACACAAAATATTTTATAGTGCCTCTTGTTTATAAAGTCCAATCCATCTATTTCTTTTGCGGCAACCCCTTCAGCAAGTGGTCCACCGCCGCTTTCAGCTGTGCATCTTCTCCCTTCAAAACAGCTTCCGGTTCATTATAGACCAGGATATCAGGCTGCAACGTGCGGTTCTCCAGATAGTTGCCCTGCATATCCATGCAGCCTACCTGCGGAATACCGAATACAATACTTGGATCGATCTGGCTTTCCCACCAGACAGCAGTCATGGTTCCTGCCACGGGAGCACCTACCAGCTTGCCTATTCTCAACGTCTTATATACGAAAGGAGTACCGTGGGCATTGCTGTAATTATCCTCGCAAACCAGCATACACGAAGGTTTCAGCCATCTGTCAAAAGGATCGCTGCCGATGTACTGACCACGCGGCACAAAGCGTTCATACTCCTTGCCGCTAAGTAACGTCGCTACTTGTTCGTGCAGCCACCCGCCTCCGTTATGGCGGGTATCCACCACAACAGCCTCTTTCTTACGACTGCTTTCGCTCAACAAATCGGAGTAAATCTTACGGAAGCTCGGACTATCCATACCTTTGATGTGAATATAAGCAATGCGTCCGCCGGAATATTCATCCACCTTCTTGCGGCAGTTTTCCACCCAGCGCTTATACAACAGCTCATTCTGGGCACCGTAAGATATGGGCTTCAAGGTTTCTTCAAACCGCTTTCCGGTAACAGGATCATAGACCGAGAGAATCACCTTGCGGCCTGCCTTACCTTCGAGTAACGGGAAATAATCAGCGCCAGCCTTAATGGCAACACCATCCACTTTCTCGATAATACAGCCAGGCTTGACATCCGTCTTTTTCTTCGTCAATGGACTCTGAGCTATAATTTCTTTAATCTTCAGTCCATCGCCCGCATAAGCTTCATCATAGAACACTCCCAAAGCAGCCGTAGGAAGTGCTGCGCCCGAAGCATAATAACGCGCTCCCGTATGAGAACCGTTCAATTCACCCAGCATCTCACTCAGCATTTCCGCAAAATCGTAGTTATTGTTGATATACGGCAAGAAGCGCTTATAAGTTTCTTTGTATCCATTCCAGTCCGTACCTTGCAAGTCTGCCACATAGAACTTATCATTTACCTGCTGCCAGATGTGGTCGAAGATATATTCACGCTCACCATAAGGGCGGTAATCGAAGAAAGCCTCAAATTCAATTGGAGAAATCTTGCTGCCTTCAATCTCTATCTTCTTCATTCCGTCGCGGGCACAAAGGAAGATATTCTTCCCTTCCTTGTCAGGCTGCAAAGCGCCTGCACCTACTTTCTTCAAAAGAACTTTTGTAACATTCTCTTTCAGATTGTGTTCCCAAAGATCGTACCCATCCTCGAAAACAGAAAGATAATAGAGTTTATCCCCTTTAGCAGAAAGCATGGCATCTGCCATATGCGAGGAGTTGACGGTCAGGCGTACAATACGGTCAAAGCGGTTTGCGAGGTCGAACTTTAACGGCTCTACCTTTTTCTCCTTATCTTTGTCGGCATCCTCTTTTTTCTTCTTAGCATCCTTTTCGTCTTTCTTCCCGGCTTTTTCCTTCTCTGCCTTCTCCGCTTCCTCGAGTAAAGCGGTTTCTTCCTTGTTCATCAAAAAACGGTCGTATGCTTCAGCATCAAAGAACATGATATAAGTATCGTCTTCGGCTCCCCAACTGCCGTGGCTGCGATACCCCGCACGGTCACTGGTCCAAATCATGGCTTTTCCACCCAATACCCATTTGGCATTGCCATCGTTGTATCCGCTCTCGGTCAGGTTCACCATTTCACCCTTGCCATCGGCATTCAGCAGCACAACATCTTTGTTGTTCCATCCACCTACACCGATATAGTCCGAAAGAATCCATTTGCTGTCCGGACTCCACTGAAACCACTGGTCACCGTCCGAATAAGAGTATTGATACTTGCCATCCATAACGGTACGCACATCCTTTGTCTTCAAATTGATGACACGGATGGTGCTGCGGTTTTCGAGAAAGGCAATCTCTTTACCGTCAGGGCTGTATTGGGGTTGGAAAGAAGCGGCATCCGAGTTTGTCAAGCGTTCTTCCTTCAGCTCTGTGGCATAGGTAAACAGCTTTTCATCCTTACGCACAATCGTCGAAGTGTAAAGTTGCCAAAGCCCGCCACGTTCGGAAGCATAAACCAGTGTCCGCCCATCGGGGGCAAAGTCTACGGTACGTTCCTGACAAGGAGTATTCGTTATCTGCTTCGTAGTCTTATATTCCACTGAAGTGACGTAGACATCGCCGCGCAAAACGAAAGCCACTTCCTTACCATCCGGAGACACTGCCATTTCCGTGGCACCGCTACTCTTAATCTGGCGGATAATGTCCTTGTCGTTTCTGTCGGAAACAATGCTGATGTTCACCTTTTGCGCTTCTCCACCGGGAAGCAGGGTGTAAATCTCACCATCAAATCCATAGCACAACCTTCCGTCCGTAGCGGCACTGAGATAGCGTACCGGATTTTTGGTATAGTGCGTCAACTGCACGGCCTTCGCATCTCCGGGAGTACGTCGGTAGATATTGAAAGAGCCGTTTTCCTCACTCAGATAGTAGAATGTTTTTCCATCAGGAGCCCAAACCGGTTCACGGTCTTCTCCTCCGAAAGTGGTCAGCTGGCGGTACTGCGGTTCTTTTCCCGGAGTATACATCCAGATGTCACGGGCAATGGGCGATACGTGATGTTTACGCCAGTAGTCCTCGTAACCTTTCTTATCTTGATACAACATCGCTCCCTCCTTATTGATGGAGATGCACTCCATAGGCATGGACGAAATCATCGTCGGGCGCCCTCCCTCCACTGATACTCGATAGACCTGGTTGAACTGCCCGTTAGAGGGAAAGACAACAGCCTCGGCAGACGGCATGATGCCCGCAGAGAACAAGACATGTCCGGCATCTGTAAAAGCAAGCGGCGTTTCGCTTCCCGAGTGGGTAGTCAGCCGTCGTGGTTCGCCTCCGTCTTTGGCCACAATGTAGACGTCCAGGCTTCCCATACGATCCGAAGCAAAAGCAATCCGCTTACTGTCCGGACTCCATACCGGAGCCGTATCATATGCGGGATTGGTAGTTATCTGCATGGCACGTCCACCGGCAACCGGCACCGTATAGATGTCTCCTTTATACGTAAAAGCAATGGTGGTCCCATCGGGAGAGATGACACTATGACGCATCCACAGCGGAGCATCCTGCGCAAAAGTAAAACCAGCCAGGCAAGCGGCAGCAATACCTAATAGTAGTTTTTTCATAATGATTCTTGTTTTTGGAGAATAAAAAAACCTCACGACTTTTCCTTTCGGAAAAAGACCGTGAGGTTTGCTTATCATTTTAAGTTACCCTCAATTAGAGAGCACCTACTTCCTTCAAAGCGGCATTTGTCTTGTGAACGGCAGCAGCGCTGGCAGCAAATTTAGCTTTTTCGTCAGCAGTCAGTTCCAGTTCAACGATTTTCTCGATACCGTTCTTGCCAAGGATTACGGGAACACCGATACAGATGTCTGATTCACCGTATTCTCCTTCCAGATATACTGAACAAGGAATCATCTTCTTCTGGTTGTGGATGATAGACTCAACGACATAAGCGCCTGCCGCACCCGGAGCATACCATGCAGAAGTACCCAGCAACTTAGTCAGTGTAGCACCACCTACCATAGTAGAAGCTACCACTTCGTTCAGTTTTTCTTCGCTCAGCAGTGTGCTTACCGGCTGTCCTTTGTAAGTAGCCAGACGAGCCAACGGAATCATGGTAGTATCACCGTGACCACCGATAACCATGCCTTCCACTTCGTTGGCGTTGCAGCCCAAAGCCTGAGACAAGAAATATTTGAAACGAGAGCTGTCCAAAGCACCACCCATACCGATGATACGGTTCTTCGGCAAGCCCAGAGACTTCAATGACAGATAAGTCATGGTATCCATCGGGTTGGAGATAACCACAAGGATAGCATTCGGAGAATATTTCAAGATGTTCTGTGCAACCGACTTAACGATACCTGCATTAACACCGATCAATTCTTCACGAGTCATACCCGGCTTACGGGGAATACCGGAAGTAATCACTACAACGTCGGAGTTGGCAGTCTTCTCATAATCGTTGGTACAACCTACAACAGTGGTGTCGAAGCCCAGCAGTTGAGCAGTCTGCATCATATCCATTGCCTTACCTTCTGAAACGCCTTCTTTCACGTCCAGCATTACCACTTCGTCAGCCACTTCATTAAAGGCTAACACATTAGCGCATGTAGCACCTACGTTACCTGCACCTACTACGGTTACTTTTGACATAATTTCTAAAGTTTTTGTTTATTAGTGTTCTATAAAGTTGCTACAAAAATACAACGACATTCCTGATTAAAGAAATATTTCCGTAATAATTTTAGTTAAATGAAGAATTTGATTGGGGTTAGTGATCAGTGATTGGTGATTAATGATTATTTTTGCGACGATTTACGATTATAGAGGGAAGCATCCGTCTGTCAATCACCAATCATTAACCACTAAACACTATCAAAATGGCCAACAAGAAAAATACGCTTCAGGTTGTTGTCGGAAGCATTCTGATACTATTATTAATAGGTGTTACCGTATTGCTGATTTCAGAAAAACGCGCCAACAACGAGTTGGTGCAGGAATTCAACCTGGAAAAGGAAGACCTGGAAAACCAGTACACCGACTTCGCCAAGCAGTACGATGAATTGAAGCTCACCGTATCCAACGACTCCCTTTCCGTCCTTCTGGAGCAGGAACAACTGAAAACGCAGCGTTTGCTGGAAGAGCTCCGTACCGTAAAAAGTACCAATGCCACCGAAATACGCCGTTTGAAGAAAGAACTGGCAACCTTGCGTAAAGTAATGATAGGCTATATCAACCAGATAGACTCCCTGAGCCGCCTCACTACCCACCAGAAAGAGGTGATAGCCGACGTTACCCGCAAATACAACGTCGCTTCGCAACAAATCAGCAGCCTTGCCGAAGAAAAGAAAAACCTGAATAAGAAAGTGACGCTTGCCGCCCAGCTCGATGCAACGAACATCAACATCTTTGCCGCCAACAAGCGGGGCAAGAAAGCCAAAAAGGTAAAAGACGTCGTCAAGCTGAAAATCAACTTTACAATCGTCAAGAACATAACTGCCGAAACAGGCGAACGCACCCTCTACGTCCGTATCACCAAACCGGACAACGGCGTATTGAGCAAAAGCGATTCCAATACATTCCCCTATGAAAACCGCGAACTGGTATATTCCATCAAGAAATATATAGAATATAACGGCGAGGAACAGAACGTAACGGTGTATTGGGATGTCGAAGAGTTCCTGTACGCAGGAAGCTACCGTGTAGACATATTCTCGGACGGAACGCTTATCGGTTCACAGTCGTTCAATCTGGATTGATTCGAATTGATTCGGACAGAAGAACAAAAGAACAAATTTGAGGTGTGTCAAAACTAAAATTTGTTCTTTTGTTCTTCTGTCTGAAAAAGATTGTTTTCTGTTTCTTCCCCTCCCTTAAATCAAAAAATCCGCAATTTATTTTGTAATATCATTGAAACCCTATACATTTGCATCGTTGTTTATGCAATTATTGTTGCTTCATAAAACAATATTCCCACAACATTTACAATGTATAGATACAATGAAAAAGTTCTTCTGTTTCATCTACTTGACCTGCCTGATGCTGCCAACGAACGCGCAGGGCATCCTGAGCCTGGATAGTTGCCGTGCACTGGCCGTAGCCAACAATAAGGAGCTGCTGATAAGCCGCGAGAAAATCAATGCGGCGCACTACCGTAAAAAAGAAGCATTTACAAACTATCTGCCCAAGATTTCCGCTACCGGCGGATATATGCGCAACCAGAAAGAGTTTTCCTTATTGAACGATGCACAGAAAAGTGCGCTCGGCAGTGTAGGAACGCAGGTAAGCAGCGCGCTGCAAAACGGAATCCAGGAAATGATGACCCAATACCCGCAACTGGCACAGAACCCGCAATTCATGGCACTTGTGCAATCATTGGGCAATATAGACATTGCCACCCCACTCAACGGATTGGGACAATCGCTCGTAGATGCTTTCCGCACCGACACACGCAATATGTATGCCGGAGCGCTGACGCTGACCCAGCCCCTCTATATGGGCGGTAAGATACGCGCCTACAACAAAATAACCAGATATGCCGAAGAACTGGCACGCCAGCAGCACAACAGCGGAATGCAGGAAGTAATTCTGAGTACCGACCAGGCATACTGGCAAGTGGTGTCTCTCGCCAACAAGAAGAAACTGGCGGAAGGCTATCTCGAACTCCTGCAAAAACTGGAAAGCGACATAGACAAGATGATTGCCGAAGGAGTGGCGACCAAAGCGGACGGACTATCGGTAAAAGTCAAAGTGAACGAAGCCGAAATGACACTGACAAAAGTAAACGACGGTTTGAGCCTTTCCAGAATGTTGCTATGCCAACTATGCGGATTAGACCTTTCCACTCCCGTCACTCTGGCAGACGAGCAGGAAGACGACCTGCTCCCCACCCCGGCCGACAGCGGCAGCATCGACATGAATAGTGTATATGCCACACGGCCGGAAGTGCGCAGCCTGGAACTCGCCGCACAAATCTATAAGCAGAAGGTGAACGTGACCCGTTCGGAATTCCTGCCGTCCGTAGCGCTTATCGGAAACTATATGGCAACCAATCCGTCCGTATTCAACAGCTTCGAAAACAAGTTCAAGGGCATGTGGAACGTAGGCGTCATGGTCAGCATACCTGTCTGGCACTGGGGAGAAGGCATCTACAAGGTAAAAGCCGCCAAGTCCGAAGCACGCATCAGCCGGTACCAACTGGACGATGCCAAAGAAAAGATAGAACTGCAGGTCAGCCAATCGGTTTTCAAGGTAAACGAAGCGGCCAAGAAACTTATCATGGCGGAGAAGAACCTGGAAAAGGCTGATGAGAACCTGCGCTATGCCACTCTCGGATTCGAGGAAGGGGTTATCCCGGCAAGCAATGTATTGGAAGCCCACACCGCCTGGTTGTCCGCCCAATCGGAAAAGATAGATGCACAGATAGACGTGAAGCTGACGGAAATCTATCTGAAGAAAGCAACGGGAAGTCTGAATATCGAGAATTAAAAACTGAAATCATAAATTACAATAATGGATACAAAATCACAAAACAGTAACATGTTGCTGGCATTCCTCACCCTGACGGGAGTAATTGCCATCGTTGCCCTCGTAGGTTTCTTCATGCTGCGCAAAGGGCCGGAAATCATACAAGGGCAGGCCGAAGTAACAGAGTATCGCGTATCGAGCAAAGTACCGGGACGTATCCTGGAGTTCCGGGTGAAAGAGGGACAGAGCGTGCAGGCAGGAGATACGCTTGCCATTCTCGAAGCTCCGGATGTGCAGGCAAAACTGGAACAGGCCCGTGCTGCCGAAGCCGCCGCACAAGCCCAAAACGAAAAAGCCTTGAAAGGCGCCCGCCAGGAACAGATACAGGCAGCCTACGAAATATGGCAAAAAGCCCGGGCAGGACTTGCCATTGCCGAAAAATCGTACAAACGCGTAAAGAACCTGCACGACCAGGGAGTGATGTCCGCCCAGAAGCTGGACGAAGTTACCGCCCAGCGCGATGCCGCACAAGCCACTGAAAAAGCCGCACAAGCCCAGTACACTATGGCGAAGAACGGCGCGGAACGCGAGGACAAGGCTGCCGCAGCCGCCCTGGTAGAGCGTGCGAAAGGCGCTGTTGCCGAAGTGGAATCATACATCAGGGAAACCTGCCTGATAGCGCAGACCGCCGGAGAGGTTTCCGAAATATTCCCCAAAACAGGCGAACTGGTAGGCACAGGCGCCCCCATCATGAACATTGCCGTTATGGACGATATGTGGGTCACTTTCAACGTGCGCGAGGATTTATTGCAGGGACTGGGCATGGGAACCGAATTTGAAGCTTTCATCCCCGCCCTCGACAGGAACATCCGCCTGAAAGTATACTACCTGAAAGACCTCGGTACATACGCCGCCTGGAAAGCTACCAAAACAACCGGACAGTTCGACTTAAAGACATTTGAAGTCAAGGCATCTCCACTGGAGAAGACAGAAGGCCTGCGTCCGGGTATGAGCGTGATATTGAATAAGTGACAAGATTACATAAGGTTGTAAAACAATAAGGTGACAGAGTGATAATGGAGAAGAAGAACAACAAATACACGGCCCTGCTGAATGTGATGAAACGCGAGTTGCGACGGCTCGTTTCGCGCCCGCTATACCTGTTCTGCATGGTCATAGCGCCTCTGTTCTGCTATATATTCTTCACAACGCTAATGGATTCCGGCTTGCCTACCGACATGCCCGTCGGCGTGGTGGACCGGGACATGACCGCCACTTCACGCCAATTGGTGCGCAACCTGGATGCTTTTGAGCAAACCGCCGTCGTAGCCCGCTATCCCGATATTTCCGATGCACGCATCGCCATGCAGAAAGGAGAGATTTACGGCTTCTACTACATCCCCGAAGGAACAGCCGCCAAAGCACAGGCACAGCGGCAGCCTAAAGTATCCTTCTACACCAACAATACGTTGCTCATAGCCGGTTCACTGCTCTTTAAAGACATGAAGATGATGAGCGAACTGGCATCGGGAGCCGCCGCACGCACCGCACTATACGCCAAAGGCGCATTCCTGCAACCGATTGTCATCGATACCCATCCGCTGAACAATCCGTGGCTGAACTACTCCGTATACCTGTGCAACACTTTTGCTCCGGGCGTACTGATGCTGCTTATCTTTATGATAACCGTCTACTCCATCGGGGTGGAAATCAAGGACCGTACCGCCCGCGAATGGTTGCGCACGGGCAACGGTTCCATCTGGATATCCCTTGCCGGAAAGCTGCTGCCGCATACAGCCGTATTCTTCCTTATGGGAATCTTATACAACACATACCTGTACGGTTTCCTGCATTTCCCCTGCAACAGCGGAATACTGCCGATGCTGCTCGCCACGCTCTGCCTGGTGCTGGCATCGCAAGGCATGGGCATACTGATGATAGGTACTCTGCCCACCCTGCGTCTGGGACTCAGCTTTGCTTCCCTATGGGGCGTACTGTCGTTCTCCATGTGCGGACTGTCATTTCCCGCCATGGCGATGCATCCCGTACTGCAAGGCTTGGCAAACCTGTTTCCCCTGCGCCATTACTTCCTTATCTACGCAGACCAGGCCCTGAACGGCTATCCCATGATTTACTCGTGGATGAACTATGTGGCACTGCTTGTTTTCATGATGCTTCCTTTCCTTGTGGCCCGCAGGCTGAAAGAAGCATTGATACACTATAAATACCTACCCTGATGAAACAGATGACCTTCAAACAGAAAGTAGTACAAGGCATATACGACCTGTTCTATGTATGGAAGCAGGAATTACGCAACCTCTTTCGCGACCAGGGTGTGCTGATATTCTTTGTACTTGTTCCGTTGACATATCCTTTGATATACTCGTTCATCTATACCAACGAAACAGTCCGTGAAGTGCCTGCCGTGGTGGTGGACAACTCGCGCAGTTCCCTGAGCCGGGAATATCTGAGGAAAGTGGATGCCAGTCCCGAAACAAGCATCGTGGCGCATTGCGCCGATATGGAAGAAGCCAGACTCATGCTGAAAGAACGCAAGGCATACGGCATCATCTACATACCCTCCGGTTTCAGCGATGACATAGTCCGGGGCAAGCAGACGCAAGTCAGCATCTTCTGCGACATGAGCGGACTGCTCTATTACAAGGCATTGCTCACTGCCAACACCAACGTGTCGCTCGCCATGAATGCGGATATTAAAATGGAACGTGCCGGCAATACTACCGCCCGCCAGGATGAAATAACAGCCTACCCCATCGAGTATGAGGACATAGCCATCTTCAACCCCACCAACGGGTTTGCCGCCTTCCTGATACCTGCCGTACTCATACTGATTATACAGCAGACATTGCTGTTGGGTATCGGTCTGGCAGCCGGAACAGCCCGCGAGCAAAACCGGTTCAAAGAATTGATTCCTGACGACCCTCATTACAACGGAACATTCCGTATCGTCATGGGAAAAGGATTGAGTTATTTTATGGTCTACTCGCTGGTAGCCGTGTACATACTATGTGTAGTACCGCGCCTTTTCAGCCTCAACCAGATAGCAATTCCCAGTGTGCTGGCTCTGTTTGCCCTGCCCTACCTGACAGCCTGCATCTTCTTTGCAATGACAGCATCCATTGCCATACGCAACCGGGAAACCTGTATGTTATTGTTTGTGTTCACTTCTGTACCGCTGTTGTTCCTCTCCGGCATCTCCTGGCCAGGCGCCGCAATGCCCGAATTCTGGAGGTATTTTTCCTATATCTTCCCTTCCACTTTCGGAATCAACGGCTATGTACGTATCAACAGCATGGGAGCCACCCTCAACGAAGTAGCTTTCGAGTATCAGGCCCTATGGATACAAACCGGAATTTACTTCCTCACCACCTGCCTCGTCTACCAGAGAAAGAGAGGTTAGCGATTAGTGTTATCACTAATCCCTAACCGCTAACCTATAGCATACCGGCACTGTGCTGTTGCCTACGCGATAGATGCCGAACTTGAAGTAGTAGCCGTCGTCGTCGTTGCGTCCTATCAGGATTTCTTCGTTATTCACGATATGCTCTTTAACGGTTTTCTTTTTGTCGGCATACTCCATCTGCACATCCAGCTTACCCGGTTTCACGATGGTTTCGGCTTCCTTGCCGTAGGTGGTCCAGTCGATATGGATGCGGAAAGTCACCCAGCAATCTTTGGGGAAGTCGGCAAAAGGCATTTTATAGGCTATCGTAGAAGCCTTGTATTCGGAAGTAACGGGCTTCATTATCGGAGTCTTTTCCGGATTGGCATTGCAACGGTCGTCTTTGTCGGTCAGCCAGCGGCGGTCCGAATTGGCCTTGATGTAGAACCAGCCGCCGGAAAATCCGAAAGCCAGCGGCGGATAACCGCCCTGCTCTACCAGCCAGCCGTTTTTCTTTCCTGCCTTATAAACAGGGTTTCCCTTTTTATCTTTCACCGGATTTCCCTGCTTGTCCAGTTTCGCCACCTTTTCATACCCGGTATTCTTCTTGAAGATAGTAGTCTTATCCAGCTCTATGAACTCGTCAACGGTCAGCTTCTTCACCTCACCCTCAGGAGTCTGCACAAGCGTGCGGTCGGGCATGCCGTGCCATTGGGCAAAAATGGTGGACACATTGCTGTCCAAATCAGACGGGATATATACGGAAAACTCATAATCGCGCGAAGCCCCTTGCGGACAAATGCCTTTTCCGTGATGATATACGGTTTTCGTAATTTGCGCTTTCCGGTAAGCATCCGCCGGCAGTCCGTTAAAATCCGCCGAAGTGGCATAACAATAAGAAAGTTCGGCACGGCCTTTGGTTTCTCCCTTGCCGTATCCCTCCAATGTGTTGTCCTCCCGACGCAGTTCGAAACGGTAAGAAGGCTTGCCGTTGAACAGACATGTAAAATCCCGCTGAATCGCGTGTTTCTTCTTTGCACCGACAGCCACCCAGCGACCGTCTATAATCTGGTCGATACGTGCAGAGTCTGCCTGAACATTCACCCGTTCGGTCAGGGGAACCAACGTTTCAGCGCCTTTGGTTTGTGCGGTCAGCGTTGCCATGCACCCCGCTGCCGTCACCATGCAGATAGCAAAAATGTTTTTCTTCATCCTTATTTGATATTAAACTTAAAAACGATGCGGCAAAAGTACGAAAGCTGCGCCTCACACCTATCCCCTATTTGTTTCGGAAAACCCTATATTTGTGCAAATACTCCACAAGATATAGAAATTCTGAAAGATATTAGTATCTTTGGTCCATCATAAATTTTACGGTTCAATAATGAGTATCCTGAAAAAGATAACAACCATCCTGTTTATTTTATGTATAACGGGAGTCTCTAACGCTTATCCGGAAGCTTGGGGACAGATAAACTTTTCTTATATATCCATTAACGACGGTCTGTCACAAAGCACGGTCTTCTCCATAGCGCAGGACAAGCTCGGCAATATGTGGTTCGCCACCTACGACGGCGTCAACAAGTACGACGGATACACATTTACCGTATATCAGCACGATGAAAACGACCCCAACAGCATCGCCAACGACATCTCCCGCATTGTTATGACCGACAGCAAGGGGCGTGTATGGATCGGCACCCGCGACGGTCTGTCGTATTATGACGAGGAAAAAGACAAGTTCCAGAACTTCTTCCTCGAAAAGAACGGCAAGCACCTACAAGTCAACGGCATTGTGGAACTTTCGCCGGAGCGGCTGCTTATCAGCACGCTCGAAGGACTGACTATGTTCGACATCCCCGCATCCCGTTTTGTAGACGACATATTCGGCACGGCAATGCACAAAATGGTTGCATCCGCCCTGTACAGGCATGACGACCAAATCTATATAGGCACACCGTCGGACGGTCTGTACTGCTATTCCATTCCGAAGAATACACTCGAAAAACTCGCTTACATTCCAGGCAGCAAGCAAATCCAAAGCATCCTGCAGCAATCTCCTACCCGTATATGGGTAGCTACGGAAGGTTCCGGCCTTCTCCTTGTCAACCCCAAGACCCGGGAAGTCAAAACATACAGGCATTCCCCTTCCAACCCGCAATCCATCAGTTCCAACTATATCCGCTCACTGGCATTGGATTCACAAAACCGCTTGTGGATAGGAACTTTCAACGACCTCAACATCTACCATGAAGGCAACGACTCGTTCATGTCCTACAGCAGCAATCCCGTAGAAAGCGGCA
>ENA-OPBS01002449-OPBS01002449.1-human-gut-metagenome-genome-assembly--contig:-NODE-2449-length-12887-cov-2.861674_pt1 | contig 12887 bp, 11 predicted proteins | sample MGYA00241074_ERZ501463 | MGnify/ENA primary metagenome ERZ501463 (study PRJEB25962, sample SAMEA2042578) | human gut metagenome | biome: human gut; feature: human-associated habitat; material: faeces...
TATTTTGTGCTCGGAGATAACCGGAATAACAGTTCGGACAGCCGTGATCCAAGTGTTGGTATACTAAAGCGAAAAGACCTGCTGGGACGGGCATGGGTACGTATTTACCCGTTTGATAAGGTAGGAGTGATCCGTCATGAATAAACGAGAAGAAGAGAGACTGCGTAAGCAGCAGGAAAAGCTGGAAAAAGAAATTGCCCGCACAGAAGCTATGAGTGTATTTGAGAAAGAATACAGTGATCATCAGGCAATATGCGGTATTGACGAGGTGGGACGCGGACCATTTGCAGGTCCGGTTGTTGCCGGAGCTGTCATATTACCAAAGGATCATCCGATTCTGTATCTTAATGATTCGAAGAAATTATCAGAAAAGAAGCGGGAAGAGTTGTATGAAGTGATTCTGAAAGAGGCGGTTGCTATGGGAATCGGGATGGCAAGCCCGGCAAGGATTGACGAGATCAATATTTTGCAGGCAACTTATGAGGCAATGCGTGAGGCTATAAGCAAATTAAGTGTAAAACCCGATATATTATTAAATGATGCGGTCACGATTCCGGGAGTTTCCATCAGACAGGTGCCAATTATCAAAGGAGATGCAAAAAGTATTTCCATTGGGGCTGCAAGCATTGTGGCGAAGGTTACCAGAGACCGTCTGATGGCAGAGTATGACAAGGTTCTGCCACAGTATGGATTCGCATCCAATAAAGGCTATGGTTCGGCGGAACATATCAAGGCATTGCAGGAAGTTGGACCATCTCCGATACATCGTGCCAGCTTTATCAAAAATTTTGTTTAAGGGATATGGACTACCGTATTAGAAATTGCTTCTGATCGCAGGAAAAATTTTACTATATAGGAAGTTTGTATCAAGTGAGGCGGGATCATGCACATATCCGATATGTTAGGACAATACAACAGAAATATTTCAAGCGGAACAGAAGAATTAAAAGCAGCTTCCGGTATGCAGAAAGTGGTATCTACGATGGAAGAATTGTCTTCCGGAAGTGTTTTTGAAGGAACGGTCAGTTCTGTGAAAAATGGAAAAGTGACGCTGGCGCTTAGCGATGGACAGACGATCACAGCAAGATTGTCTGGAAAAGTGCCGCTTTCGCAGGGAACGCCGATGTTTTTTCAGGTAAAAAGCAATGACGGTGCGACCATTGAAATCAAACCGTACACAGGCGCTGGCAGTGGAGGAAATCCAATTCTTACCAATGCGCTGACGGAAGGAACCGTACCTGTGACAGAGCGGAATCTTGCAATGGTCGATGCTATGATGAAAGAACAGATGCCAATTGATAAGCAAAGCCTTTTAAATATGGCAAGGATTGCGAATATGAATCCCGGTGTAGATATTACTACGGTTGTAAATATGACAAAGCTTGGAATCCCGGTTTCGCCGGAGATGGCAGCACAGTTCGAAAACTACATGACGGATGAGCATGCCATTTTACAGGAGATGGATCAGGCGATGAACGAACTGGCTGACCTTGCGGGCTCAAGCGATCTGACACCGGATCAGGCGGTGCAGGTGAATCAGAAAATTGTAACGATCCTTCTTCCGGAGCAGACTGTTGCCGGAGCACCGGTCAATGCAGAGGGACAGATAGAAACCGGTGGACAGACAACGGCAGAAGGGCAGATTGTGACTGGCGGACAGATAACGGCGGAAGGACAGATTGTGACCGGTGGACAGACAACGGCAGAAGGACAGATTTTGACTGACGGACGGCTAGGCGCAGAGGAACAGACTGTAAACGGAGAGCAGACCACAACAGCAGGACAAGCCATACAGGAAGGAACAGGTGGTCAGGCACTTGGTGACATTTTATCAGAGCAGCAGTTTTCAAGTCTTGGCAAGTTATTGCAGAATATTCCTTCATTGGTAGAAAGTACAAAACTTTTCCCGGAAGCGATGGAGCAGGATATTTTTATCGACACGTTGGAAGATGAGAGCGTAGCACAGAATCTGATGATAGAGGGCGCTGCATGGGAAGCTGCAGACGGCAAAACGGCATTGGACAAAAATCTGACCGTCTCTGATTTTCTGCGCACAGTGTCACAGATTTTATCTGAAAACAATGGAATGGCATCGCAGAGTATCCAAAAATTATTAGGAAGTGATGCATATAAAAGTCTGCTTCGGAATGTGATGGAGCAGCAATGGCTGATACGGCCGGAAGAGTTGAAGCAGGAGAAAAAAATCAGCCAGCTTTACGAAAAATTAGAGCAGCAGATGAAGCAGGTGGAAGATGCGCTGAAAGAAGCAGGCGTTACGAAAAACAGTTTTCTGGATACTGCGGCAGAGGTGCGCGGTAATATTGAATTTATGAATCAGCTCAATCAGGCATATACATATGTACAGGTGCCATTGAAGATGTCCGGTCAGAATGCAAACGGAGAACTTTATGTATACACGAATAAAAAGAATCTGAGAGACCCTGATGCAGAGCTGAGCGCTTTTTTACACCTGGATCTGGAACACCTTGGCTCTACCGATGTCTCGGTGAAAATGCAGCATCGGAATGTCAAAACAAATTTTTATATGGCTGACGATGCATCCTATGATCTTGTGGAAAAGTATCTGCCTGTGCTGGAACAAAAGCTGAAAGACAAAGGTTATCAGTGTACCATAACGATGACAAAGGAAGAAAAGAAGGTCAGCTTTGGGGATGATTTCCTGCGGAAAGATATGCCACAGACGGGAACACTGCATCGGTATTCGTTTGATGTGAGAGCCTAGTATATCAGATACAAAACAGAGGTGGTGAGCGGATATGGCATGGGATAATGAAAAGAAAAAAGTAAAAACAGCGGTAGCAGTAGCATATGAGCCGGGAGATAAAGCACCGAAGATCCTTGCCAGCGGCAGGGGCGAAGTGGCAGAAAAGATCATCGCAAAGGCAAAAGAAAATGATGTCCCTTTCTATAAAGATAATAAGCTGGCGGAGACGCTGTCGAAATTAGAGATCGGGGATGCGATTCCACCGGAACTTTATGAAGTAGTCGCTGAGATCCTTGTGTTTGTGGATGATATGGATAAGATGAAGGCAAAATTGCAGCAGGCAGATATGTTATCATAAATGAAGTGAAATTGCAGCAGATGAATGGCATAATCAAATAGTGTGCTGCAGGAAGTGAATAGAATGAGGGACAGCAGGCACAAAAGAAGGATGCTGCTGTAGAAAAGAGGGTTTTATCAATAAGAGAAGTGTGGGAACTGCCTATGAAAAACTGGCAGGTGCATATTTGGAACAGCAGGGGTATGAGATTTTAGAATATAATTACAGATGCCGCATGGGAGAAATCGATATCGTGGCAAGACAGGGCGGATATCTTGTGTTTGTGGAAGTGAAATACCGTGCGGACAACGCAGCGGGAAATCCACTTGAGGCGGTGACTGCTGCAAAACAGAGAACGATTTCCAAAGTAGCTTCGTATTATTGCCTGACACATGGTTATGGAACATATACACCTTGCAGGTTTGATGTGGCGGCAGTTTTGGGAGAGCAGATAAAAGTCATTCAGAATGCATTTGACTATCAGGGGTTCTGAGAGGGTGAAAGAATGCATTTTTATGGCTGCTTTTTCGCAGGACAAAATCAGGAGAGTTGTAAGCGATATGGAACATAAAAGCTGGAAGCGGAAAAACAATACAGGAGTGCCGGCAGAGGTGATACATCATCCTGGGGCTGGCGTGGAAGTGCCGCTTTTACATTTTCCGTTATTGGAGAAAACAGGAATCGTAAAAGAAGGTTTTACCACAAGACTTGGCGGCGTGAGTGAGGGTATTTTTTCCACCATGAATCTGAGTTTTACAAGAGGAGATGAAGAGGAGGCAGTCCGGGAAAATTACAGAAGACTTGCATCAGCGCTTGATGTGGATTATGATAAATTTGTTTTTACGGATCAGACACATACGACAAATGTAAGAAAAGTGACGGCGGAGGATGCCGGAAATGGACTTACGAGAGAACGGGAATTTCATGATACAGATGGACTGATCACGGATGTGCCGGGCTTAGTGTTATCAACGTTCTATGCGGACTGTGTTCCGCTGTATTTTGTCGATCCGGTGCATCGTGCCATCGGGTTAAGCCATTCCGGCTGGCGTGGAACAGTAAACCGCATGGGAAAAGCGACTATCGAGGCGATGCGGATGGAATACGGAAGCAGACCGGAGGAACTGCGCTGTGCGATCGGACCGTCCATCTGTCAGGACTGCTACGAGGTGAGCGGGGATGTTGCGGTGGAGTTTGAGCGGGCATTTGCAGGACATGAGAATGAGATCCTTATCGCAAAAGAAAATGGAAAATATCAGCTCGACCTCTGGAAAGCAAACGAAATTGTACTGCTTGATGCAGGTGTCCTGCCGGAACATATAGAGATCACGGACATTTGCACATGCTGCAATCCTGACTTACTTTTTTCCCACCGCGCAAGCCATGGTAAGCGCGGAAACCTCGGGGCATTTTTATGTTTAAAATAAGATAAAGGAGCAAAAGATATGAGTAAAAATTATGTAGATTATATGGTAGAAGAGACAAAGAATATCCTCGCAATCGACAGTCCATCCGGCTACACAAAAGAGGTGGCAGACTATGTCATGGGAGAATACAAAAAACTCGGATATGAGCCAAAGCTTACGGTAAAAGGCGGTGTGCTCGTACCAATCGGCGGCAGGGACAAAGAGAACGCCGTTCTTTTAGAGGCACATATTGATACGTTAGGTGCCATGGTGGCAGAGATCAAAGCCAACGGAAGACTTCGTGTTACAGCAGTAGGTGGCATGAATGCAAACAATGCAGAGGGAGAAAACTGTAAAGTTGTCACCAGATTTAACGGAAAATACGACGGAACATTACAGCTGATCAACGCTTCCATTCATGTAAACGGAGAATATAACGATACGAAGAGAAGCTATGATTCTGTGGAAGTTGTTTTGGATGAAAAAGTAAAATCAAAAGAGGATGTGGAGAAACTCGGCATTATGACAGGCGATTTTGTCTGCTTTGATCCGAGAACAACTGTGACAGAATCCGGTTACATTAAGAGCCGGTTCTTAGATGACAAATTAAGTGTTGGAATTTTATTAGGCTATGCAAAATATCTGAAAGAGGAAAATGTGACACCGGATCGTATGATCTATCAGCACATCACTGTATTTGAGGAAGTAGGACACGGTGGCGCTGCCTCTGTCCCGGAAGGCGTGACAGAAGTGATCTCTGTGGACATGGGATGTGTCGGTGACGGACTTGCCTGTGATGAGACACAGGTGTCGATCTGTGCAAAGGACAGCCACGGACCATATCACTATGATGTGGTAAATGGTCTTGTGAAAGCGGCAAAAGAGAACAATATTGATTTTGCAGTGGATGTCTATCCATACTATGGTTCAGATGCAGATGTTGCGCTGACCGCCGGATATGATGTGCGCCACGGACTGATCGGTTCGGGTGTATATGCATCACACGGTTATGAGAGAAGCCATGTGGATGGAGTAAAGAATACGTTTGAACTTCTGAAGGCTTATCTCGGATAGCAGAAACGATGCTGCCTTTGAAAAGAATGGCATATTAAAGATTTCTTAATAATATCCTAGGATTATCTTCATTGTAATAGAAGACCTCTCGTGCTATATTAACTGTATGAAGAATGATAGTACACATCATACAGCTAATACAGATGGGAGGTTTGTTATTTGATTCAGTTAAATTACAGGGATGCAAAACCAATTTATGAACAGATCAAAGATGGTCTGAGAAAGCTGGTTATCACGAATTCCCTTATTGCAAATGAAAAGCTGCCCTCCGTGCGGGAAATGGCTTCGAAGCTTGCCATCAATCCAAATACCATCCAGAAGGCGTACCGGGAACTTGAGGCAGAGGGATATGTCTATACCGTTGCCGGAAAAGGAACATTCGTTGCCGAGCGGAAAGAAGTGCTGGGCGTCAGAAATGAAGAACTGATGAAGGAATTTGATGAAGTGGTGACGGAACTGTTGTTTTTGGCGACGGATGGGGACAGTTTGAAAACACGTATTGAACAATTGGCTAAAGGGGGAGAGGCACAATGATCCAGGTTCATAATTTAAAGAAAAAGTTTGATGATTTTCAGGCGTTGAACGGCGTGGAAATGCATGTGGGAAAAGGTGATATTTATGGACTGGTCGGGCCAAACGGAGCAGGAAAGTCTACGTTGATCCGCCATCTTACCGGAGTTTATAAGGCAGATGAGGGAGAGATCCTGATCGACGGTGAACCGGTATTTGAAAACCGGAACATCAAGCAGAGGATGGCTTATATCCCGGATGAACTGTTTTATTTTATGCAGGCAGATACGATGGAGATGAAACGCTTTTATGAAGGCATCTATCCACAGTTTGACAGTAAGCTTTTTTATAAAATGCAGGAATTTTTCCCGACGATCGATGTGAAACGCACTATCAGACGGCTGTCGAAAGGCATGCAGAAACAGGTAGCGTTCTGGCTTGCTATCTGCTGTAAACCGGATCTGCTGATCTTAGACGAACCGGTGGACGGACTTGATCCTGTGATGCGCAGACAGATCTGGAGTATCTTAATGGCGGAAGTGGCAGAGCGGAAAATGACAGTTTTAGTGTCTTCCCATAACCTGAGGGAACTGGAGGATACCTGTGACCATGTGGGCATCATGCACCATGGAAAAATTATGATCGAGCGGTCTTTGAGCGATCTTCAGGGAAATATTTCCAAGATACAGGTGGCATGTCAGAATGGTGTGCCAAAATTGCCGGATGATTTTGAGGTGCTGCATATGGCAAACACAGGGCGTGTCTATACCCTGATCGTAAAAGGTGATCCGAAGGAGGCAGAGAAAGTTCTTCTGACAGAAAATCCTACCATTGTTGATGTGCTTCCGTTGACACTGGAGGAAATCTTTATTTATGAATTGGGAGGTGTGGATTATGAAGTCAAAGACATCCTGCTTTAACAAAACAATTTTCAAAAAAAATATGACACATTTCTGGCCTTTGTGGGCATTGTACAGTTGTTATCTGATCGTTTCGCTTCCGGTCGGACTGTGGTTTAATATGCGGTATTATCTGCAGGATGACAGTTACAGCCAGCTCCAGAGACAGGTCTATGCGATCAGTGGCGCTATGCGGGCAGCCATGAATCCGGTGATCACATTTGCATTTGCAGCAGTGATGATCATGGCAGTGTTTTCCTATCTGTATTCTGCAAAGAATACGAATATGATCCATTCACTTCCGGTGGACAGACGGGAGTTGCTTGTGACGAATATCATATCTGCGTTTGCATTTATGGTCGTTCCGCAGATCCTGACCTTTGTTATCACGGTGTTCGTCTGCATTGGTGCACATATCACCAATATCCAGTACATTTTATACTGGTTTGGTGCAGAAGCCGCAATGACGTTTTTTGCACTGGCGCTCGGCGCATTTGTGGCGATGTTTACCGGACAGCTCCTGGCATTTCCGGTGTATTATGTCGTAGTCAATTATCTGTATGTAGGATGCTGGTATCTGATCAACATGGTGATAGAGAGTGTCTGCTTTGGGGTGTCAAACAATTGGAATCCGGGAAAATCCTGTATTTTGTCTCCGATTTACTATCTGACAAACAATCTGCGGATACAGTCAGTAGAAAACAGTGAGTATGTGACGGTTGGAATCGAGTTTAAGGGTGCATATCTGCTCGGGATTTATGCAGTGGCAGGTGTGGTATTCCTGATCGCAGCCTATCAGTTGTATAAATGGAGAAAATTGGAGACTGCAGGTGACCTTATCAGCATGCGGGGAATCAAGCCGGTGTTCCGCTGGGGCGTGGCTGTCTGCGCCGGTCTGCTTGGAGGAACTGCCGTTGCTGACACGATCGGAAACAGTTTTTCTTCGGCAAAGGTACATTTTTGGATACTTGCAGCAGGCACCCTGATCTTTGGTGCGATCGGCTTTTTTGTGGCAGAGATGCTTATTGAGAAGAATTTCCGTGTGTTCCACAAAAAGAGAGTTGGGGAATGGGCAGTCTTAACGGTTGTTCTGGCAGCATTTCTGGGTGCACTGAAACTGGATCTATTCCGGATCGAAGGAAAAATACCGGATGTTTCAGAGGTTAAGGTGGTATCGCTCAATCTGGACTATACGCTCCGCTATACCGAACCGGATGATATTCAGAAGATCATAGATCTCCAGAAAGAGATCCTGGCACAGAAAGAAGAGTGCCTGAGCGCAGAGAACCAATATTATCTCTCAATCACATATACCCTGAAGGATGGTAAGAAGCTGCGGAGAAGTTATACAGTTCCGGTTGGGCAGGCTGCGGCTGCGGACAAAGATTCTGTCGTCGCAAAAGTGACTGCGTTAGAGAGTAATCCGGATAAGATGATGCAGAACATGTTTGGCAATTACTATAAGACGAATGAGTATTATGCCGGCAGTATTTCATTTGTAGATGAGAACGGCAGAACAGAGGATTACCGTTTTACACAGGAAGAGCTTGACGCTGTCATGGAGGCGGTGCAAAAAGATGTGGAAGCGGGAAACATGACGTACTATCAACTTTATTCGCTCCGTGCCGGTGATGAGGATAACACGTACAGGGATCGTTATGTTAACAATCTGGATATCAGTTTTTATAATCCGGACGGTATCATCTGGAATTACAGTTCTTACAGTGTGGATGGGGTTGATGTGACAGAAGCGGTGCTGACAGGGGAGAAGACTGCAGAAGAGGCAGAAGCTTATTTCCCAAACAGTGACAGTGCCTATGTTGAGTTCGGAAGCAAATGCACAAACATTATTGAGACATTGAAAAAACTTGGGATTTTGAACAGTGAGCGAAAACTTATGACTTATGATGAGTATGAGGCACTGATGAATCCGGTTACGGCAGTAAGGGAAAAAGGAATACCGCACATTTCCTAGACAAAACGCATAGTTCAGAAAAAAGATGGAATAAATATTGTTATTCCATCTTTTTTATTGTAAACTGTTATTGTTATTTTTAGCGTAACGGTAGAAAACCATTTAAGGTTATAACAGGAAAGTAGTGGAGATCCCAGTTCTTTCCGTGATACATGAGAAAAGGAGTTTTTTAAATGAGTAAACCAGTCGTAGCGATTGTTGGACGCCCGAATGTAGGAAAGTCTACGTTATTTAATGCACTTGCAGGTGAGCGTATTTCAATTGTACAAGATACACCGGGCGTTACAAGAGACCGTATTTATGCGGAGGTGTCGTGGTTAGATCACAACTTTACCATGATCGATACCGGTGGTATTGAACCGGACAGTAAAGATATCATTTTATCCCAGATGCGTGAGCAGGCGGAGATTGCGATCGCAACTGCGGATGTGATCATTTTTTTGACAGACGTGAGACAGGGACTGCAGGATTCGGATTCTAAGGTGGCAGATATGCTGCGCCGTTCCGGCAAACCGGTCGTGCTGGTCGTCAATAAAGTGGACAGCTTTGAAAAGTATATGGCAGATGTCTATGAGTTCTATAATCTTGGAATCGGAGACCCATTCCCGGTTTCCGCTGCTTCCATGTTAGGACTTGGAGATATGTTGGATGAAGTGGTGAAATATTTCCCGGAATATAAGAAAGATGACGAGGAGGACGACCGTCCGAAGATCGCCATTATCGGAAAACCGAATGTTGGAAAATCATCCCTCATCAACAAACTGGCACAGGAGGATCGTGTCATTGTATCGGATATCGCAGGCACGACCAGAGATGCGATCGATACCGACATTAAGTACAATGGAAAAGAATATGTGTTTATCGATACCGCAGGATTGAGACGTAAGAATAAGATCAAAGAAGAGATCGAGCGTTACAGTATTATCCGTGCAGTGACAGCTGTGGAGCGTGCAGATGTCTGCATTATCGTGATCGATGCTACCGAGGGCGTGACCGAGCAGGATGCCAAGATTGCGGGAATCGCACATGACCGTGGAAAGGGAATCATCATCGCAGTCAATAAATGGGATGCGATTGAAAAAGATGATAAGACCATCTACCGCCATACCGAGAAAATCCGTGACATCTTAAGCTTTATGCCGTATGCGGAGATTATTTTCATCTCTGCAAAATCAGGACAGCGTCTCAATAAGATTTTTGAGACAATCGATGTCGTGATCGAGAACAACAGCATGCGTGTGGCAACCGGTGTATTGAATGAAATCGTTACCGAGGCAGTTGCGATGCAGCAGCCGCCATCGGATAAGGGAAAGAGACTGCGTATCTATTACACCACGCAGGTTTCTGTAAAACCGCCAACCTTTGTGATCTTTGTGAATGATAAACAGCTGATGCATTTCTCCTACACAAGATATCTGGAGAACCGCATCCGTGATACGTTTGGATTCCGGGGAACAGCCCTTCGTTTTATCATCAGAGAGAGAAAGGAAAATGAAAAATGATCATCGCCAGGATAATTGCAGTAGCGATCGGCTACGCCTGCGGATTATTTGAAACAGGTTATTTTTATGGGAAAAAGAAAGGTGTGGATATCCGCACAAAAGGAAGCGGCAATTCCGGTGCGACAAACACCTTAAGAACCTTTGGCTGGAAGGCAGGACTTGTGACCTGCCTTGGTGATATTTTAAAAACAGTAGCGGCAGTGTTAGCCGTTAAACTGATCTTTGGAAGAACATATACAGAAGACATCATTCTTCTGGAGCTGTATGCAGGTTTTGGAGCGGTGCTCGGACACAATTTTCCGTTTTATCTGAAGTTCAAAGGCGGAAAAGGAGTTGCATGTACCGGTGGAATGGTGCTTGCAGTATTTCCGATCGTTGCACCGGTCAGTATGGGACTTTTTCTGGTGATCAGCGCAGTGACAAAGTATGTATCTCTCGGCTCAATCATCGGACTGATCAGTGTTTTCGTCCAGGTGGTCGTATATGGACAGCTTGGGATTATCACAGTTCCAATGGGAATCCGTGCGGAATTTTACATAGTGACAGCCTGTTTTACCATTTTAGGGGTATGGCAGCACCGTGCAAATATCAGACGTCTTGCAAATGGCACAGAGAATAAGATCGGTGCGAAAAAGAAGGAGCAGAAATAATTTTTTGATTTGGAGTGAGAAAAAATGGCAGATGTTGCGATCATAGGAGCAGGAAGCTGGGGGATCGCCCTTGCAAAAGTACTGCATACCAATGGAAATAAAGTGACAGTGTGGTCGATCGTGGAAGATGAGATTACCATGCTGAAAGAAAAACATGAGCATGTGCAGAAACTTCCGGGGGTAAAACTGCCGGAAGATATGGAATTTACGACAGATCTGGAATCTGCGGTTTCAGGTAAAGCATACCTGATCCTTGCAGTGCCGTCTGTATTCACAAGAAGCACAGCAAAGAGCATGGCGCCTTTTGTGAAAGAGGGACAGATCATCGTGTGCGTGGCTAAGGGAATCGAGGAAGAGACACTGATGCCGCTTACTGACATTGTGGAGCAGGAGATCCCGCAGGCAGAGGTTGCAGTGATGTGTGGACCAAGCCATGCGGAAGAAGTTGGAATCGGACTTCCAACTACGGTTGTAGCAGGAGCGAAAAAACGTGCTGTTGCAGAGGAAATCCAGGACATTTTCATGAACAACGTTTTCCGTGTGTATACAAGCCCGGATGTGCTTGGCATGGAACTTGGCGGTTCGTTAAAGAACGTGATCGCGCTTGCAGCCGGAATGGCAGACGGTCTGGGATATGGGGATAACACGAAAGCGGCACTCATCACCAGAGGAATGTTTGAGATGAACAAGCTTGCTGTGACGATGGGCGCAAAACAGGAGACGTTAAACGGACTTACCGGAATCGGTGATCTGATCGTGACCTGTGAGAGTAAACACAGCCGTAACCGCAAAGCCGGAATGCTGATCGGACAGGGTTACACCATGCAGCAGGCGATGGACGAAGTGAAAATGGTCGTAGAAGGTGTCTACTCTGCGAAAGCAGCGATCGCCCTTGCAAAAAAATACGGTGTAGATATGCCGATCATTGAGGAAGTCAACAAAGTATTATTTGAGGACAAACCGGCAAAAGAGGCGGTCAATGACCTGATGCTCCGCGATAAGAAAATGGAACATGGCAATCTTGGCTGGGAAGATTAAGAATGCAGGAGTTCCTTATAATTTGCAGGGAAAAACGTACGGAAGAATTAAGATTTAATTAAAAAATATATCTGACAGATTGTGCTAGAATGGAGAATATAAATGAAGATCAATATAAAAAAACTTGATGCGGATGCAGTACTCCCGACAAGGGGAAGCAGTCAGGCGGCAGGCTATGATCTGTATGCAAAAAGTTCTGAGGATACTGTGATTCCACCACACAAAACAGTGATGGTCGGCACAGGACTTGCGATGGAAATACCGGAAGGATATTTCGGTGCGATTTTTGCAAGAAGCGGTCTTGCCTCCAAGCAGGGACTGCGCCCGGCAAATTGTGTCGGAGTAGTGGATTCTGACTACCGGGGAGAATTTATGATCGCCTTACATAATGATACGGATGAGGAGCGTGTGATCGCCGGAAAAGAGCGCATTGCACAAATGGTCGTAATGCCGTATCTTTCTGTTGAGTTTGAGGAAGTAGAAGAATTGAATGAGACGGAGCGCGGGGAAGGCGGATTTGGTTCTACCGGAAGAAAGTAATATCCGGAAAATGCCGGAATAGTGGGGTTAAGGAGGTATTTTATTATGGAAAGCAGAATGGTAAAATTTTATTCAAAAGAGAGCAACATGGTTGCAATTCATGCAATTCCGGGACATTTTGCAACCAGTCATTCCCATATCAATTACTACATTGATATCACAAGCTTGAAGACAAGAATTCAGGAGGCGAAAGAGGTTGCCCGTGTGCTGCATCAGAAGATCGGAAGAGTT
>ENA-OPBS01002453-OPBS01002453.1-human-gut-metagenome-genome-assembly--contig:-NODE-2453-length-12867-cov-2.541836_pt1 | contig 12867 bp, 10 predicted proteins | sample MGYA00241074_ERZ501463 | MGnify/ENA primary metagenome ERZ501463 (study PRJEB25962, sample SAMEA2042578) | human gut metagenome | biome: human gut; feature: human-associated habitat; material: faeces...
CGTGTCTTGCTGCCTCAAAAACGGAGATAGTATCTGCATAGCACAGACACGCTTTTAACTTTCCGGTTGATGTCATCCGGATCCGGTTACATCTGTCACAGAATTTTCCATGCAATGCACTGATCAGACCGATTTTCCCCTGAAAACCAGGCAGTTGATAATACACAGCAGGTCCGTTCCCAAATCGTCCCTCTAACGGATAAAACTCTCCTTCTATCCCATAAGCTTCTTTCAGTTTTCCAAGCACCCAGGCACCGGAAATGCCATTCTCTGCTCTTCCCTGTCCAATCGGCATCAATTCAATAAAACGGACATCCAGCTTGTTCTTTTTCGCCAACTCTGCCAGACTTTTCCATTCCTCATCATTGACTCCTTTTTGCAGGACCGTGTTGATTTTTACCCGGATCTCGCTTTTTTCTGCCATGAAAATGGATTTTCTGACTCTTTCCAGTTCATCTGCCCCGGTAATCTCCTGATATTTTTCCGGAATCAGTGTATCCAGACTGATATTCACCGCATCCAGCCCCGCTGCAAGAAGATCTTCCAGATTCTCACCCAGAAGAACCCCATTTGTCGTCATTGTTACTTCTTCTGTGCCCGGAATCTGCCGGATCATCCGGATCAGATCTGCGCATCCTTTTCTGACCAGAGGCTCCCCTCCGGTAATCTTAAACCTGGTAATCCCGATCCGGACAGCCTCCCTGCAGATTCGTTCAATCTCCTCATAAGTCAGGATTTCTGACATAGGAATCCACTTTGCGCCATCCGGCATGCAGTACCTGCATCGCAGATTACAGCGGTCTGTGATTGAAATTCTCATATATTCAATTGTTCGTCCATAAGAATCTCTCACAGCCTTTTCCATCCTTTCTTAATTCCAGAGTGGTTCCAGTAACACCTCGATCGTACCGCCGCAGACCATGCCTTCTTCCTCCGCATCATCTCCGGTCATATCCACATATTCTGTCTTTAGTCCTGTATTATTTTCATGCATCATGACTCTCGCTTTTCTTAAAACCTCTGCCTCCATACAGCCGCCTCCGATGGTTCCAACACAGCTGCCGTCTTCCAGGATCAGCATCTTGGATCCCACATTCCTTGGTGCAGAACCCTTTCTTGTAATGATCGTTGCAAGCATCTTCTTTCCCGGATGAACGATATCCAAGATTGCTTCCAGCAAGTCTTTCGGATAACCGCAGACTCTCTTGTTCTGATTCTTTACTTCGATAATCTCTGCCATGATCGCCACACCGATCTCCTCCGGTGTCTCAGCACCGATGTTCAAACCAATCGGACTTTTTATCTCGCCGATTACTTCCTGACTGCATCCTTTTTCAATCAGATTCTGCTTTACCATCGCACTTCTTCTCCGGCTTCCGATCATTCCGATATAAGCATGTTCCTTCCCAACGATCTTCTCCAGACAAACCTGATCATATCTGTGACCTCTGGTCAGTACAACAAAATACGTATCCTTGTCTCCTTCGATCTGATCCAGGGCATCTTCAAACGGCTGGCAGATCACTTCCGTTGCCCCCGCATTTCTGGCATGATCGGCAAACTGCGGACGATCTTCAAGAACCGTGACCTTCCATCCAAGCATAATCCCGATTTTGATCACCGGCACCGATACGTGACCACCGCCACAAATGACCAGATGCTCCTGCCCTCCAATTATATCACAAAACACCTGCTGCTCTCTGATTTCATAAAGTCCGCATTTTTTCAAGTCACCTGCTTCTGAAAAATGTGCTGAAAAGAAACCGTTTTCTTTACTTTCCCAGATTATTTTTTTCTCTGCCAAAATTGCTTTTTCTCCGGCTGCGGATCCTTTTGCCACTGTCAAAAGAACGTAATCCCCCGGCTTTGGTAAATCTTTTAATATCTCAAATACATTTTCCATCAAATCTCATCTACCCTACTACATATTTATTCAGTCTGTCAAATGCTTCTTTTAATACGGTTCCATCCTGAAACGGATCGGAATCTTCCGGCATTTCATCTCTCGCATGACATTTTCTTTTATCCCCATCACATTTTCTCTGCCATGCAATACTTTTATTGTAACAAATTTTTCCGCCAAATGAAATAAGAAGGTGCAGCTCTTTTTGTCTGCACCTTCCCTTTTCCTTTATTTTGTGATCTGATTTTAAAAATACTTTGCATTCAGCTTTTTGACTGTCCATGCAAACCATACCAGTACTGCAAGTACCAGCACTAACATCACCCAGAATAATTTTCCTGTACTCTGCACATAAGTATTATACAGATCTTCTGCGCCGTACAAGATCAGCACTACCGCAAGCACAAGAAGCTTCGGTCCTGCTGCTGCCCTGTATGCTTCCTTATCCTTACACTTCTTTATATTCGTATCTTTTGGTACAAGAATTGATGTATTGATGATTCCTTTGAATTTAAGTTGAAACCATGCATACAGGCTATACAATCCCGCCCCAATACCAATGATCCCGAAAATTCCTTCCATTCCGTTCATTCTTTTGCCTTCTCCTGTCTATTTTACGCCAAGAATATTCTTAACAGTCTGCTCCATCTGATCCACATCACATTCCGTATTGTGACGGATCTCGGCATTCATGATCTCTTTGATGGCATTCGGAAGCTCTGTACCGGATACTTTCTGAAGCTCCTCGATCAGTTTGAAATCATCCTGTCCTTTATACTTCGGATCGATCGCTGACATAACGCTTCCTGCAAATTTGTATGGACTTGCTGTGGATGCGATTACTGTCTTTCTGTCATCTTTACTGTCTTCTTTGTAAGCTTTATACACTGTTGCAGCTACCGCCGTATGGGTATCCATTACATAACCGGTATCTTCGTATATATCATGGATTGTCTTTGCGACCTGCTCTTCTGTCGCATATCCTGCCGCAAAATCAGCCAGGTTTGCTTTCATCTCACCTGTAATCGCGTAACTTCCCTTTGTCTTCAGCTCAGTCATAAGATCCGTATCTTTTCTTGCATCTTCTCCTGAGATCTTGTAGATCAGACGCTCTAAGTTGCTGGAGATCAGAATATCCATGGACGGAGATGTTGTAAGAACAAATTCACGGTTACGGTCATAAGTTCCTGTCTGGAAGAAGTCATAGAGAACTTTGTTCTCATTGGATGCACAGATCAGCTTTGCAATCGGGATTCCCATATTCTTTGCGTAGTATGCAGCCAGAATATTTCCAAAGTTACCGGTCGGTACAACTACATTGATCTCTTCATCTTCCGCAATCTCTTCATTCTGAAGAAGCTTCGCATAAGCATATACATAATATACAACCTGCGGAACCAGACGTCCGATATTGATGGAGTTGGCAGATGAGAACTGGTAGCCTGCTTCATTTAACTCTTTTTCCAGCTCTTTGTTCTCGAACATTGCCTTCACACCGCTCTGTGCGTTGTCAAAGTTACCGTGGATCGCGACAACAGAAGTATTGTCTCCTTTCTGTGTTACCATCTGCAGCTCCTGTACGCGGCTGACTCCGTTCTTCGGATAGAATACGATGATCTTGGTTCCTTCTACATCTGCAAATCCTGCAAGTGCAGCTTTTCCTGTATCCCCGGATGTTGCAGTCAGAATGACGATCTCATTCTTCACCTGATTCTTCTTTGCAGAAGTGGTCAGAAGGTGCGGAAGAATGGAAAGTGCCATATCTTTGAATGCGATCGTTGCTCCGTGGAACAGTTCCAGATAATAAGCATCCTCCACCTTCGCAAGCGGTGCAATCTCTTCGGTATCAAACTTACTGTCGTAAGCCTTTGCGATACAGCTCTTCAGCTCTTCTTCTGTAAAGTCTGTCAGGAATTCCTTCATAACTGTATATGCGATCTCCTGATAGGTCATCTCTTTGAGTTCACCAAGCGACACCGGAAGCTTCGGAATCGAAACCGGTACAAATAATCCGCCGTCATCTGCTAACCCTTTTAAGATTGCCTGGGAAGCTGTTACTGTCTTTTCTGCATCTCTTGTACTCTTATAAAGTAAATTCATGGTTCTCCACCCTTCTTATTCTTTCTGATTCACTTCAGCAATCTGCTAAAGTATTTTCCTATTTAGCGATTATAGCATAAGAACCTTTCAAGTGCAATGCCATCCTTATCTGCGTTTCCACATTCGTCCCCACATCCGGCTCAGAAGAAAACACAGGAGCAGTGCCCCGGTCAGAATAACGCCGATCAAAAATACCAGAATCTTTACATAAGATCCATCTCCTGTTGCAACCGTCTTTGCTTTCTCAGTTTCCTTTGGCTTTTCCGGACTTTCCGGTTTTTCCTCTTCTACCTGCTTTTCCTTTTTATAGGTTACACTCTGTCCTTCGTCCTCCAGATCTGCGTGCACTGCAACCAGCTTCTCTTCCAGATACACTTCCTCAAATACAACAACCTGTTCTCCGTTAAGCTTCGTTGCATCAAACGTAAATTCCATCTGAAGTTCTCCGGAATCTGTATCCGGGATCAGCTTTTTCTCTGCGGTCACTTCTTTTCCATCCTGAAGAACCGGCTTTTTGGTCTCCTTATCCATTAATGTGCCTTTAACTACATATTCTTTTCCAATCTCCAGATTTTTCCATTTTACCCGATCTATGACCGTTACCTGTTCTGTCCGTTTCCCGTTATGCGTTCCCGTTTCCCGGTCAGATGCTCTTGTCCCGATCTCCGGTACGGGATGTTCATCATTTGTCAGTGTCCCCAGATCAATTACTCGCATTTCCTTTGTTACTTCCACCTCAAACGCAGGAATCAGCATCCGGTCTTCATTATTTTTACAAGACAATTCTTCCACCAGATACGTTCCATAAAGAAGCGCTCCTCTTGTATTATCCGGAGTTCCTTCCCCAAACCAGATCCCGTCTTCACTTGTCTTCCCCTCATTCGTGTTGACAGTATGTGGATTCCAGTATGCTCCCGTCGAGGCCTCCCCGTTTTTGTCCGTCAGGATCACATGGCTTTCCCCTGTCGCCTTGGATGTGATCTGAAATGGAATATCTGACAGTCTCTTAAGTGTCTTATCCGCTGCTTTCACCAGCTTTAAATCTCCGCGGATGATCTTTTCTTTTATTTCTACCGGATTCCATATTTTCAGGGCTTTATTGCTTCCATTTTGCTCCGTTCCAGTCCTAATACAATGTGTAACGGTGTCCACCAGATATCCTTCCGGCGCATGCATCTCCCATACTGTAATCGTTCCAAGCGGAAGCTCATTATTTTCAAAAAACGGATCCCCGCTGATCAGGTGCGCCTCATCCATCCGGACCACACCATCCGCATCCGACTTCAACTTCCAACTCCTGAGCGGCACCTTCACACCGATCTCATTTTGATTGTCAAAAAAGCTATCAAAAAATGCTACATGAAATTCTGCTCCCGCAAGAGAAAGTCCTGCCTGCGCCTGCCCTTTCCCTGTTTCCGCATCCTGCTTTCGGATCAGGATTTCCACCTTTGTCTTTTCCGGTTCATCCTGACACTCATAGGTCACGGTCTGTCCGGCATTCACCGTGATCTGCCGCAGCTTTGTGTCCAGTACATAGCCTTTCGGTGCTTTAGTCTCTTTGATGTCATAGGAACCCTCCGGCAGATTTTCTGCCTTCCCATATCCTTTCTTGTCCGTCCGGATTACGCAGACTACCTCGGATGTCCCACTTTTACAGACGGTATACTCTGCCCCTTCCAGTGAGTAGAGCTGATTATCAGCCGTAATCTCTGACCTTGCAGAGCTCTTCATGATCTCCAGGCTTCCGTTATGGGTTGTCTTAAAAAGATATACCGTTGATCTGGATTTTGCCACAAGCTGTGAAATCTGATTACCACTCGACGGGATAGATGCCGAATGCCAGAACCGGTTATCGTTGCTATTATCTCCCCAGAAAAATCCGATATGGCAGTCTGCATCTTCTTCCTCCCAGGAAACCGGCTCAAAATAGATCACATCTCCTTTTTGCGCTTTTCCGCCCGCAAGCAGCTCCTCAATGGTGTTGTAATGATAGGATTCCACGGCATTGTCTGTCATCCAATGAAACCAGTTGCTCGCATTGACCTTGCCGCCACGGAGACTTCCTTTGTCAATTTCTGACAGATCCGCTCCACATTTTTCCAGAACATAAGCGACAAACCCGGTACAGTTCATTGCCCCATTTCCACCGTAGGCTCCGTTCGGACGCATGCAGTTCTCTGCTGTCAGAGGATATCCGCTGTAAGGCGTTCCCAGATAATAACCGTCCTTTTCGTGGTTTTTTAACTCCTCAAGCACTTTTCCCGGCTCTGCTCCTAATTTTTCATCAAGTTTTACAATCGTTTCTTTCTTTGCGATTCTCTCTGCTGAGTTTGCAGATACGACAGGCATACTGCTGCCCGACAATGATACTACCGCCAGAATCACACTTAGTATTCCGGCAAAATGATTCTTCATATATTTCATAAAAGTTTCTCCTTCTGCCTTTTCAGGTCAGAAAAGAGAATATAAAAGACGAGTACCCTTACTATAAAGGAAGAGTACCCGCTTGTCAATAGCATTTTATTGTTGATCTGCCTCCAGAACGATCACACTTCTCGGTCCCACAAGAATTCTTTCCTCCGAAATCCGTACCGGATTCTGATAAATTTCCTGCTTTTTATCTCCAGTATTTACCGCCACATGCCAACTATATCCGCCCGGAAGTTGTGGAAGTTCTATCCAGACACCTTCCCAGTATGGATTCATCAGAAGATACACACAGTCTTCTTTTGCCATTTTGTTATCATATCCGGCAAACATGACTGCCGCCGTCCGGATCTCCGGTCTGGAAAAATCCAGTTTCCACGGCACTTCACCGTGAAAGCTGATCTCCGGAAATCCAAGACTGCTCGCCCCTGCATCTCCTGTGATCGACGGATGCCGTTTCCGAAATGCCGTCATATAAGCACAAAAATCAAATACATCCTGAAACTTTTCTTTTCTTGTCCAGTCCAGCCAGGAAATCTCGTTATCCTGACAGTAGGCATTATTATTCCCGAACTGAGTATTGCCAAACTCATCACCTGCAAGGAACATCGGTGTCCCTCTGCTGCAAAGCAGGACCGCAAAAGCATTTTTCATCATCCGATGGCGCAGTTCAACAACCATCACCTGATCAGTGTCCCCCTCTGCCCCACAGTTCCAGCTCCGGTTATCGTCACTTCCATCAAGATTTCCCCATCCATTAGCCTCATTATGCTTCTGGTTATACGAATAAAGATCATACAGGGTAAATCCATCATGGCAGGTCAGAAAATTCACAGAAGCATGTTTTCCGCGGATTCTGGTATCATAGATGTCCGGAGAACCGGCAATTCTCTGAAGCGCTGCTCCTGCTGCCCAAAGTCCCCCTTTTAAATATTCCCGCACGTCATCCCGGTATCTTCCGTTCCATTCTGACCATCTGCGGAATGCCGGAAAACTTCCGACCTGATAAAGTCCGCCGGCATCCCACGCCTCCGCGATCAGCTTTGTGTCTGCAAGCAGCGAATCATAGGCAAGATTCTTTACGAGTGGTGGATTTTCCATCGGTGACCCATCCTCATTTCTTCCCAGGATCGAGGCAAGATCAAACCGGAAGCCGTCCACCCGGTACTCTGCCACCCAGTATCGCAGACAATCCTGGATCATTTTGATCACCACCGGATGATTACAATTCACAGTATTTCCACAGCCACTGAAATTATAATAGTATCCATCCGGTGTCAGGATATAATAAATATCATTATCAATTCCCTTAAAAGAAAAACATGGACCATGTTCATTTCCCTCTGCCGTGTGGTTAAATACAACATCCAGGATAACTTCGATTCCATTTTCCTTTAGCTCGTAGATCAGTTCTTTTAACTCATCGCCCTCGTGGTTATGTTCCACCACCGAGGTATAACTGGTATTGGGCGCAAAAAAACAGACTGTATTATAGCCCCAGTAATTATACAGGCGCTCTCCGTCTACCACTCTGGTGCTTTCCATCTCATCAAACTCAAAAATCGGCATCAGCTCGACTGCATTCACTCCCAGATCCTTCAAATACGGGATCTTCTGGCGCAGTCCCTCATAAGTGCCTTCTGCCCCCGGTGTAACACCCGATGATGCATCTTTTGTAAATCCCCTCACATGCATCTCATAAATAACAAGATCCTCAAACGGATGCTCCGTCGGACGGATATCTCCCCAGTCAAAGTTGTTTTCCACAACCCTTGCGTGATAAATAAAATCCGCTCCGCCTTCCGGGCGCTCTCCCCAGTTACGCTGTCCCGTTACTGCCCTCGCATACGGATCAAGCAGAACATTTTCTTTCTTAAATAATAAGCCCTTCTTCTCATCATAAGGTCCGTCCAACTGGAACGCATATTCAAACTCTTCGATTTTCAATCCAAAAACGAACATGGAATATGTGTTTCCAATATGATAAGCCTCCGGATATTTTAGGGTCACATACGGCTCTTTTTCCTGCGGCCGGAACAACAGAAGATAACATGCCGTCGCACCAAAGGAATGGATCGTAAAGCTGACACCTCTTGTGGTTGCTGTCGCACCATCTCTGTTATAAAAACCCGGACGTACCTGATATCCATTGATCTCATCCAATGGCTGCAGCCCAACGCCGCGTTCCTGTTTATGTCTGCCTGTACTCATCTGCGATCCTCCTTTTTTTGCGGAGCAAAATGCGACTCACCACTATATTTCTTATACCCCGGATGTTTTCCACTCATTTTATAATAATTGTTTCTAAGATCCACAAGCCGGTCGATATTTTCCCGGTCAATTTCTTTTGCACCTCCGAGCAGATGTGCCGTCAGTGTTATTTTTGCAAACTGCTCTAACGTTTCCATCCGGTAATATGCCGTATAAACATCGGCTCCAACTGTTACCGCTCCATGATTTTTTAACAGGATCGCATCATGTTCCTGCAGATACGGGGTAATGGCATCCGGCACCTCATCTGTGGAAGGTGTCGCATAAGGCGCAATCGGCACTGAACCAAGTGCGAGCACAGTCTCGATCATGGAATACTCATCGAGCGGAATGTCTGCCACGGCAAATCCCGTTGCAACCGGAGGATGTGCATGTAATACCGCCCCGACATCTTCGCGTTCTTCATAACATCTGAAATGCATCCGCATTTCGGACGACGGGCGGTACCCGTCCACAGTTTCGATCATCTCTCCTGCTTTATTTATATGCACGATCATTTCCGGTGTTACCATACTTTTTGACACGCCGGTCGGCGTTGCTAAAAATGTGCCATCGGAAAGTTTTACCGACACATTTCCGTCATTCGACGCAACCCATCCAAGCTGCCACATCTTATGGCACACATCACAGATCTGTGCTCTGATTTCTTTATAACTGAGTTCCATAATCTCCTCCCACCGTACTTTTTTCCTATTTTACTTTCCATTATAATCATCCTCTTTCCCAATTTCAACCAGGCAATATCTGTGTTATACTATCCTCAGAAAATATTAAGAAACAAAGAAAGGCTTTTCCCATGCAAAAAATACTTCATGTTTCCGACAACCCGGAACATTTTTCCTCCATCGGCTCTGCCCTTGCACAAATTCCTGCTAATAACACAACACCTGTTATCATTGAAATTGCACCGGGCATTTACCATGAAAAACTAACCATAAATAAACCATATATCACACTTCGCGGAATGGGCGAAAGCAGTGCTCACACCGTCATCAGCTATGATGATTATGCCCTGGATCTGATGGAAGATGGCAGTAAGCGCGCTACATTCCGCACTTATACCCTCTTTATCGATACACATGATGTAACGCTCCAGCATCTCACCATCGAAAATGCCTCCGGGGATTCCGCAACACACGGACAGGCGATCGCTCTCTATGCCGACGGGGACCGTCTTATGATCGATTCCTGCCGCCTTCTCGGCCATCAGGACACACTTTTTACCGGGCCGCTTCCCGAAAAAGAACGACAGCCTGGCGGTTTCATCGGTCCAAAACAGTTTGCCCCGCGTATCAATGGCAGACAATATTATAAAAACTGCTATATCTGCGGCGATATTGATTTTATTTTTGGAAGCGCCACCGCATATTTTGAACACTGTACCTTAGAATCCCTGCTGCGCACAAAAGCATCTGCACAGTCCGATTTAGTTTCCACTACATCCACCCTGCATGATTCCGGTTCTGATACATCTGCACTGTGTCATTCCAATTCAGATATGGTTCAGAAAAATTATACACTCCCTCCTATCCAGGGTTATGTAACTGCCGCCTCCACACCGGAAGGCCAGGAATACGGCTACATTTTTTCCGACTGCCGGTTCATCTCCAAAGACTGTCCTTCCGGTTCCGTCTATCTTGGCAGGCCATGGCGCGACTATGCAAAAACGATCCTGATTTCCTGCGAACTTGGTGCGCATATCCATCCCGCCGGTTTTCATGACTGGAACCGCGAAAATACACATGACACAGTATATTATGCCGAATACGCAAGTTTCCCTGCCACCTCTGACTACCGTCCGCTTTCTGACCGGGCTGATTTTGTTCAAAATCTGAATGAACAACAAGCCGGATATTTTGCAAAAGAACTGGTTCTCGGTGACTGGGCACCTGATAAACTGTAATTTTTAGCAGATATTTTTTAATCTGGGTTTGTATATTCATGAGAATAATGATAGAATAATATACATTAGGAATATGAGAAATCCAAACAAAGGGGGCATATAAGATGGACGAGAAAATTTATAAGACAATGGGTTCTGCCGGAGCTTCCACACTGGCAGTTGGTATCTGTGTCCTTGCAGGTGGAATCACCGCCGGGATTCTTCTGATCGTAAATGGAGCCAGACTGTTAAAGAATAAATCCAAAATTATGTTTTAACCAAATGTTTCCGCGAAGCTGTTGCTTTTAAATATAGAATACACGCTCCGCGAACATTTTATTATCATGTACTGAAAAGCGCATATACAGTAAAATCATCTTTCCGACGATCTGTTTTTACTGTACATGCGCTTTTTCATATGACACCATCTGCTTTTTACAGGAAATTTTTACTCAAATTACTCCTCTTCCTGAACTTCTTTCTTTTTAAATACATCTGCAAGCAGGAAAAATCCAAAGCACAATCCATTTAACACCAGTGCAACCGGAAGATCCTTCCAGCTTACCGTCTGATTTTCCAGAACATCTGCAGAAAACGTTCCTGAGATGATCGGTATCAGGTTGTTATTCAGATAGTGCAGACAGACCGGCACCCAGATATTCTGCGTTTTCATATAGGCATATGCAAAAAAGATTCCAAGTGAAATACATGTGATCTGCTGCGCAAAAATCATCTGGATTCCTGATGTCTGTGTATAATAAAACAGATCATCCGGGATATGCCATAATCCCCATACAACGCCAAGTATGATCACACCTGCACGAAGTCCGAACCGTTTCTGCAAAACCGGCTGCAGGTAATATCTCCAGCCATATTCTTCTCCAAAAAATGCAATAAACACGAAGAAATAATTGATCGGAAGTGCAGCAATATTCAGCCACATCATTGGATTTTTAAACATTGCCGCCCATTCTTTTACATACTGCATCCCACTGCCGTCAGACACGCCCTGTCCTGCCATCGACACTACAGTTCTTACAATATAAATACCCACAAATAAAAGTACAATAAACACAGCACTTTTCCAGTTTTGTCTGGTCAGTCCTGCTGCCGCACGCTTTTCATTTCCCGCTACTGCAAGAAAAACAAGTGCCACGATACTCCCGATAATAAGTATATACTGGGAAATCAGATTATAAACGGACATCGTCATCCCTGCAATGTTCAAATCATTTACCGGCAGAAATACGGATAAAAGTGCCAATACGATCAGGACACCCGTCGTTGCCAGAACCGTAATAAAAAAACCTGCTGGCAGGATTTTCTCTCCTTTGTGTGCCAGAAAAAGTCCAATGATCACACCGGCTGCCGGATACATCATCTGCGCTGTTGGAAATACCGTAAGGTCATAACCCTTTGTACTGCCATACCACATCAGAATTCCCATCAGATAGGTCAGACCGTAAGCCATCAGCACATAAATAATCAGTCTCGTTTTTGCCATTTCTTTTTGTTCCATTTTCAAACTCCTCCCCTTACAATCATGAATGATACATGTTTATTAGTCCAATTCGATCGAATCCGATATATAATAATGAAACTTATTTTTTCTGCAATACTGTTTAATTCGTCTGATCAGTTTTTTATCTTTCGTGTATTCTAAAAGATAGACTTCCATTCCATCTTTTTTGCATTTTTGAACATAATCGGAAAAGTATTTGCGCACATCTTCTGGCTGTTTTCCAAACGTACCCGTTTCAAACTGAATACTGCTCCACACAGATTCCTGATTGACGGCAGTCATGATATCTTTCGCCGATCCGTATGTTTTTCTGTACTTTGTCACAAAAACATCTCCGCCATTGATCATGACTCCTTTTCCAAGACGTTTGATATTTTTCAGTATTTTGGCCAGTCCTTTAAAATTTTTCTTTGTCTTTGCATAATCGTAGACATCGCAGTTGTCAATAAAAAAACCATCCACCCCTTTTTTCAGCAGCTTCTTCGACAGTTTTCCCATAAACTTCTGCCAGTCCTTATTCGAAACATCTACCCACTTTTCTTCTTCCCAGTTCTCATAAGTTCCGATCGTAAGATATTCATATTTCTTATAATAATCGCGAAAATTCTCGATGGAACCGACATTTAAGTAGGTATATACTTTTACACCTTTTTTGTGCAGGGTACGGATATCTTTTGCAGAAAAATACTGTGCAGTCAGAGAACATGCAAGGCCGATCACTCCAAGCAGTACCATGATCACACACTGGTGCCAGATATAGAC
>ENA-OPBS01002469-OPBS01002469.1-human-gut-metagenome-genome-assembly--contig:-NODE-2469-length-12782-cov-3.280977_pt1 | contig 12782 bp, 10 predicted proteins | sample MGYA00241074_ERZ501463 | MGnify/ENA primary metagenome ERZ501463 (study PRJEB25962, sample SAMEA2042578) | human gut metagenome | biome: human gut; feature: human-associated habitat; material: faeces...
CAGTAATATTTCAATTTATGGTCAGGATTCCAACCCTACAACATGGAAAATGGCGCAGATGAATCTGGCAATTCGTGGAATTGAACCAGATTTAGGCAGTTATGCAGCGGATACATTTTTAGATGATCGCCATCCAACTTTGCGTGCAGATTATATTATGGCAAATCCACCATTTAACCTGTCAGATTGGGGTGCTGATAAATTAAAGGAAGATGTTCGTTGGCAGTATGGTATGCCGCCAGCAGGAAATGCCAACTTTGCATGGCTGCAGCATATGATCTATCATCTTGCACCAGCAGGACGAATCGGTATGGTACTTGCAAATGGTTCACTTTCTTCACAATCTGGTGGTGAAGGTGAGATTCGGAAAAATATTATCAATGCAGATTTAGTTGAATGTATTGTTGCAATGCCAACACAGTTATTTTACACCACACAGATTCCGGTGTCATTGTGGTTCCTGAATAAGCAGAAAAAGCAGACAGGAAAGACATTATTTATTGATGCACGAAAAATGGGAACGATGGTTAGCCGTAAACTGCGAGAACTTACGGATGAAGATATCAAGAAGATTGCAGATACCTATCAGGAATTTGTAGACGGCACGATGGAAGATGTCAAAGGATTTTGTGCAGCAGTAGATATGGAAGAAATTGAGAAGCAGGATTATATTCTTACTCCGGGGCGTTATGTTGGTATCGAAGAACAGGAAGATGATGGAGAACCTTTCGAAGAGAAGATGACTCGTTTGACAACGGAACTTTCAGAATTATTTGCGAAAAGTCATGAGTTGGAGGATGAGATACGGAAAAAGCTGGGGGCAATTGGGTATGAAATATAAATTGTCTGAGGTGATGGATGTTATCGGTGGAGGTACACCTAAAACATCGAAGCCAGAATATTGGAATGGAGATATACCGTGGCTATCTGTTAAGGATTTTAACAATGATTACCGTTATGTATATCGAACAGAAAAAAGCATCACAAAAGAAGGATTAGAAAATTCGACAACAAAGCTCTTAGATAAGGGTGACATGATTATTTCTGCCCGGGGGACAGTTGGTGAAGTTGCAAGTGTTCCATACCCGATGGCATTTAATCAATCATGTTATGGACTTAGAGCAAAAAGTGATTTAATAGTAAGCGACTTTTTGTATTATCTTATCAAGTATAATGTTAATGTTTTGAAAAAACAAACTCATGGATCGGTATTTGATACTATCACAAGAAATACATTTGATGACATTGAGGTAGATATTCCAGATTTTGATTGCCAGAAAAAAATAGCATCCTTGCTTTCGGATTTGGATGCTAAGATTGAATTAAATATAAAAATAAATGAGAATTTAGAGCAGCAACTGCAACTGTTATATGACCAATTGACCTATGACCTGAAAGGTGAAACAATCGAGCTCTCATCTGTCATAGAGGTTAGAGATGGAACCCATGATTCACCTAAACCTAAAGAAAACGGCTTCCCATTAGTGACTTCTAAACATTTATTGCCATTTGGCGTCGACTTAACTTCGTGTAATCTCATATCACAGGCAGACTACAATAAGATAAACGAACGTAGTGCTGTGGATACGTATGACATTTTACTAAGTATGATAGGTACTGTTGGTTTAGTATCGCTTGTTATTGAAAATCCAGTAACCTACGCGATAAAAAACGTTGGTCTATTTAAAACATCAAAGCGACCAGAGCTTTATGCATTTATCTTGGCCTATTTAAAGAGCAAAAAAACAATGCAACATATTGAGAAAACACTTGCAGGAAGTACACAAAAATACATAAGTCTTGGTGAGCTCCGTAAAATGCCTATTATTCTTCCAACTGTTGAGCAATTAAGCAATTATAATGAGATAGCTAATCCATTAATCAAGCAAATAATTACTTTGACGAATGAGAATAAAACACTAAACATGCTCAGAGATAGTATTTTGCCAAAATTGATGTCGGGTGAAATCGACGTCTCTGCCATAGATATTTAAGCCGCTAAATTCTCATTTATATAACAAGTGGGGAAATATATGGAAAAAGAAAAATTGATAAAAATAGCAAAAAAATTACATCAAGAAGCATTTGATGCAAACGCATATTATTTGATTATGCAGCAGTATAAAGAGTGTCACTCACGGTATATAAATGAATTGAATATATCACCTGCTTTTTATAGTGTGGTGTACGAAGCGTTACAAAAAGCCTGTTTTATGGAAGTCGCAAAGCTTTATGATAAAACCAGAGATGCTTTTTCCATAGGAGATTTCTTGGAAACATGTAAGAATAATGAAAAAATATTTTTGGAATGTAAAGAATTTATTGAGTATACATGTGATGGACAAGATTACAAAGACGAGGTTCCATATCAACATATATTGAAAGAAGATGAAAAAATATTTTTCAAAGACGAGGTAAAATACCAGAGTGACATTTTTAGAATATTTGGTATGCCAGAAAGTTCAAATATTTATGTGAATGTGACATTTCATGATTTGCTAGATCTTTATATAAAAAAGATTAATTCGTTAAAAAAAGTTACGGAAAATATACGAATGCAAAGAAATAAAGTCTATGCACACAATGACAAAATTGAAATGATCGATGAAAGTATAGTAGATCAGAATCCTATAACATATCCGCAAATAAAACAAGCAATAGAATGTGCATTAGATATTACCAGCATGGTATTGGGAATATTAGAAGGAACACAGCCAGCGAAAACGTATTCTAATATTGACGATTTAGAAAATACGTTGATGCTTGTAAAAAAAGGGGAAATATATCAAAAACAAGAGGAAGAAAAAGAACTTTTGGATATAAAGGAAATGGCATTGTGTGAGAGGGAGAAGTTATGTCAGCAATATTTACAGAAGATACATACGAACAAGCCATCATAGAATTGTTTGAAAATATGGGATACGAACATCTCTATGCACCTGATCTGGAGCGCGATTATTCCAGTCCGCTGTTAGATTTTATGCTGAGAGATTGTTTGGTGCGCATTAACCGAGGCTTGCCGTTGGATGCAATTGAGGAAGCGATAGCAAAACTACGAATATTTGATACGGGAAGTCTATTGCAAAAAAATATACTTTTCATGGATTATATTCAAAATGGAATTACTGTTAAGTTTTTTGTAAAAGGAGAAGAACAGGCATCGATTGTTCGATTGATAGATTATGAGAATGTAAAAAATAATACATTTTATGTGGTAAATCAGTTTACATTTTTGGAAAATGGAAACAATCGTCGACCGGATATTATACTTTTTATTAATGGGTTGCCACTTGTTTTAATGGAGTTGAAAAGTCCGGCAAAAGATGAAGTGGATGCTGAGAATGCATATAATCAGATTAGAAATTATATGCAGGATATTTCGTCTATGTTTATTTATAATGCCATCTGTGTAATCAGTGATTTGTCTACAAATAAGGCTGGAACGATTACATCTGGCCTGGATCGTTTTATGGAATGGAAGACAAAAGATGGAAACTATGAAGATACTGCATATGCACAATTTGATACTTTTTATGAAGGCATGTTTCAGAAAGAACGCCTGCTGGATCTCTTGAAGAATTTTATTTTGTTTTCCGGTAGTGGCTCTGGACGTTTTAAAGTGTTGGCGGGATACCATCAGTATTTTGCTGTACGGAAAGCAATAGAGAAAGCAAAAGTAGCTACAAAAACGGATGGTAAGGGTGGAGTTTTTTGGCATACACAGGGATCTGGAAAATCACTATCTATGGTATTTTATGCACATTTGCTTCAGGAAGCATTGGACAGTCCGACAATTGTTGTTATGACGGATCGCATTGATTTGGATGACCAGTTATATACGCAGTTCTCACAGTGCGCAGATTTTTTGAGGCAGACACCGGTGCAGGCTGAGAGCAAAGAACATCTGAAGTCATTGTTGGATGGCAGAAGTGCGAATGGTATTATTTTTACAACAATGTTTAAGTTCGAACGTGGTGAAAAGCCACTGTCTGAACGTAGAAATATTGTGGTTATGGCAGATGAAGCACATCGTGGTCAATATGGATTTGATGAGAGAATTGTAATATCAGAGAATGAAGCTGGCGAAAAAGAAGCGCGGACAGTAGTGGGAAATGCCAGAGTAATACATGATGCATTGCCAAATGCTACTTTTATCGGATTCACAGGGACACCGATTTCTTCCAAAGATAGGAATACCAGGGAGGTATTTGGTGATTATATTGATATCTATGATATGACACAGGCGGTTGAAGATGGGGCAACACGACCAGTATATTATGAAAGTCGTGTAGTTCATTTAAAATTGGATCAAAATACATTGGCATTGATTGATTCCACATATGATGTGTTGGAACATCAGTCGGATTCTGCAACGATTGAAAAAAGTAAAAAAATGCTTGGCCAGATGGAAAGCGTTCTCGGAGCAGATTCTACAATAGAATCTCTTTGCGGAGATATTGTGGTGCATTATGAAAAATATCGGGCAAATTTGTTGACAGGAAAGGCAATGATTGTTGCTTATTCCAGAACGATTGCAATGAAGATTTACCGGCAGATTTTGAAAATGCGTCCGACATGGAAAGAAAAGATAGGTGTGGTAATGACCGGTGGCAATAATGATCCGGAAGATTGGAAAGAAATTATAGGAACCAAAGCGCACAAAGAAGAACTGGCAAGAAAGTTTAAGGACAATGATGATCCGATGAAAATTGCGATTGTGGTTGATATGTGGCTGACGGGATTTGATGTACCATCATTGGCGACTATGTATATTTATAAGCCAATGCATGGTTATAATCTGATGCAGGCAATCGCCAGAGTAAATCGTGTTTTTAAGGATAAAGAGGGCGGACTGATTGTTGATTATGTCGGAATAGCGTCAGCATTGAAAGCCGCAATGAAAGAATATACGAAACGGGATCAGTCAAAGTATGGCGATATGAATATTGCGAAGGTGGCTTATCCGAAATTCCAGGAAAAATTACAGGTATGCAAAGATTTGCTTCATGGATTTGATTTTAGTGGATTTTTCGGTGGTACACCACTGGTCATGGCAAAATTGATTACAGGAGGCGTCAATTTTGTCCTTGATGCAAGAGCACCGCACAGAAAGGAACTTTTTCTGAAAGAAGCTATGCTTTTGAAACAGGCAAATTCACTTTGTTCCAGTTTGACAACGGAACAGGAACGGCATGAAGCTGCATATATGGAAGCGGTTCGTTCTACTGTTGTGAAGATTACTTATAGTGGTTCTGGTGGCAAAAGTTTGTCATTGAAAGAAATTAATGCACAGATCAATGAATTGTTGAAATCAGCGGTTCAAAGTGAAGGTGTTATTAATTTATTTGATAGCAGCAAAACGGGTGAAAATTTCAGCCTATTTGATCCGGCAGTGTTGGATGAAATCAGCAGGATGAAAGAGAAAAACATTGCTGTGGAAATTTTGAAAAAATTAATGGCGGAGCAAGTATCCATGTATAAACGGACGAACGTAGTTCAGTCACAGAAGTTTTCGGAGAAAATTACGCAATTAATGAATTCATACTATAATGGCTTGATTACAAATGAAGAAGTAATAAAAGAATTACTTAAAACAGCGGAAGAAATAACGAATCTTTATAAAAGCGGTCAGAAGTTAGGATTGACACAGGAAGAATTAGCGTTTTACGATGCACTTACAAAACCGGAACACATCAAAGACTTTTACCAGAATGATCAGCTTATTGCGTTGACAAAGGAATTGACAGAAATGCTTCGTAAAAACCGGACAATTGACTGGCAGAAGAAGGAAACCGCACGAGCTACCATGCGTAAGATGGTAAAGCGTTTGTTGAAGAAGTATGATTATCCACCTGAAGATTACGATTTTGCAATCAGTATAGTGATTAGTCAATGTGAACTTTGGACGGATAATGCTGATAATCCGGTGACAGGCATTGGAGAGAAACATAAAAAAATAATTTACAAATACCCGACAGAAGAGCATTTTGATATAGCTGCTGAGCCAAATCATTATATGAAAAATGAATGATATGTAATGGATGAAGCAATTTGACAAGCAATGCGACAAGGATGAACGAAAATGTTATTTTCTCCAAACATATTTAGAGACTGTAATTAATTCTGTGTAAACTCTAAAAGAGCTATATATCCTCTTGGATTGATGTTAAAATAAATATCAATTCAGGAGGATTTTTTTATGGCACGAAGAAGAAAAATGGATCCAGAACGCAAAGCGTTCATCAACAGCTTGTTGGAACACTATCAACCAAAGGATGCTCAGGATATCCAGGACATGCTGAAAGACCTGTTAGGCGAAACGCTGCAAGGTATGTTAGAAGCTGAAATGGATGATCACCTTGGATATTCCAAGTATGACTACAAGAACAAAGAGACAGACGATAGCCGTAATGGTTATAGTCCTAAAACTGTCACCTCTTCAATGGGAACGATTGATCTGGATATACCACGAGATCGAAAGGGAGATTTTGAACCGCAGATTGTGAAAAAGAATCAGACAGATATCTCAAACATTGAAGATCAGGTACTTTCTATGTATGCAAAAGGAATGACGACAAGAGATATCTCCGCTCATCTCAAAGATGTTTATGGTGTGGATGCATCCGCAGAAATGATATCACATATGACAGATCGAATCCTTCCTATCGCAAAAGAATGGCAAAACCGGCCGCTGGAAAGAAAATATGCCATTGTTTTTATGGATGCGGTACATTTCCATGTTCGGGAGGACAATCGAACGGTAAAAAAGGCAGTTTACGTTGCTATAGGTGTTAAACTGAACGGAAAACGTGAGGTCCTCGGCATGTGGGTAGGAGGAAATGAAAGTGCAAAATACTGGTTGTCCGTCCTCAACGAGATAAAAAACCGAGGTGTAGAGGATATCATGATCGTATCTGTGGATGGATTGACCGGATTCGGGGATGCGATTCATGCAGTATTCCCACAGGCGGAGATCCAAAGGTGTATTGTGCATCAGATTCGTTATTCTACAAAATTTATCTCTTACAAAGATTTAAAACCATTTATGGCGGATTTAAAGCTGGTTTACAAAGCTGATACAGAAGATCTTGCACTCACAGCCTTGGAAGATCTGGAAGAAAAATGGGGCAAAAAATACCCTGCTTCCATTGGATCCTGGAGAAATAACTGGACACAATTATCCACATATTTTAAATATCCATCTGAGATACGTAAATTAATATACACTACAAATTCCATCGAAAATTTTAACCGCCAGCTACGCAAGGTTACGAAATCCAAGACTATTTTTCCGACCGATGATGCACTTTTCAAGATGCTCTATCTGGCAATGATGGATGCTACAAAAAAATGGACCGGAAAGGCTTGGGACTGGGGTCTGACACTGGATCAGTTATGCATCTATTTTGGGGATCGGATCCAGCCAGAGGATATCGATTAAGCACAGATTCAATCGCATATCAAGGGTAAATAAACGCCCGATTTTCTCGGGCGCCCTTGACATGCAATAGAATCCATGCTACTAAATAAACAACAGGCTGAACAGCAAAGTATGCCATTCAGCCCATTACATTATATTTTTGTATTCTATAAACCTATGATTTTATCATCAATCTGAGAGGTTTACACAGAATAATTTACACTACCTATAAAATCTTTACCAACGCTCTTAACACACCCACAAAGTCACATAAATCAAGGCAAAATCACCCCCTACTGCGTAACATTCCATACTGGATTGAGAGCGTAAGCGGTCTATCCGATTGCGCTCTCTTGACTACCCAACAGCAAGGACGAAAACAGCAGTCAAGGGCGCGAAGCGCAAAGTTTACCCTTGATGGCTGTTTTTGGCTTTGCTACTCATTATCGGGCAAACTGAAACTGTAAGATAGCTTTCATAAGCTGTGCTTTCAATCGGTCTTGAATATCATCATTGATACCTCCTTGATAGTTGGACAAATATTTTATGTGTCCTGTGTAATGCCGCAATACTGTGTCTATCGCGTCCGGCTCTCCGGCGACAGCTTTTTCAATGACTTCAAAAGATACCAGTTTTCTATTCCTCATGTTTTGTTTTCTCCCATTCTTTTTTTAACTGCTTCAATGCTGCTAATTTCCAGTAGTTAGCGGTGCTTCTGCTGCGTCCATACTCATTTCCGATTTTTGTATCAGTGTAGCCAAGGAAAAAGTACATCAGCAAGACAACGCGCCTTTGTTCCGGCAATCGGGATAATGCAATGGCTAACCGTTCGTTTACAATAATAATTTCATGACTTTGTACGATAAAGACAGTCGGCTTATCGTACTGTTCAAAATAAATATCCATTGTAAATGGTTCAAAAGATGTTTCAGACATCAGGTAGTTAAGCGATACTTCCCGTTTCTGTTCCCTTTTCATATCGCGGTATGCGTTGATTGCCGCATTGCGCAGTACGGTTTTGCAAAAGGCATATCAATCACTTTCGCATTTGTCCGCTGCAATTCAAACGCCGCTTGTGTCATTCTTCTGCGGCGGATATATTCTGACAACGAAATCCCCGACACATAAGAGAAAAGACGTTGAAAATAAAAAGGTGAACAACAGGCGATCTGTGCAGCTTCGTCATACGATATGTCATTGTCCAGATTATCCTCTATGTAGTCTATGGCTGTACTTAAATTTTTTAACCATTCCATTCGTGTGCCTCCTTTATACAATCATATACTTTCAAAACTTATTTTTCCTCGCTTTTCATCCGGTCTTTTGTAAACTCATAGATAGTGTAAATAAATAAAAAATTTGTTGCAAACTTTCTTTCCACTTTTGGCATTTCAGAAATTTTCCCGTATTAAGAAGTGAGAAAAACTCTTTGAAAAATTTTCGCTTAACCTTTGTCAAAATCGCCTTGTGCGATGTTGTAGGTAGTGAAAGAAAAATGAGGGTTTGGGAAACTTCCCAACAAGCAAAATGCGACGCATTTTACGGAAAAGGGTACTCTTTTCCTATGCTTGCTGAGAAACTTCTCACTTCTTAAAACAGGGAAAGGACGTGACCGGAATGGAAAGGAAACGAGAAACAGAACACAACAATTTGTTGCCGGAAAAGAGCAATCCGCTGCACGAAACCGTTGTTTACAAAATAGGCGGTACGCTTTATGAGGTATCAACGATTTGCGGCGGCTCTGAACTGCTCTATGACAAAATGGAACGGCTCATAAAATCAGAAATTTCAAAAATGCCTGCTGACAATAAAAATTATGTTCGCTATAATAAAGACAGCAACCTGTTTGTCGGGCGTTCATTACAGGAGGAATGAACACATGACAACGACAAATAATTATCCCGACAACATTACTGCTTTATATGCAAGACTTTCTCAAGAGGACGCCCTTGACGGGGAGAGCAACAGCATTGCAAACCAGAAGAAAATCCTTTTGAAGTACGCAAAAGACAATGGCTTTTCAAATCCCATATTTTTCATTGACGACGGCGTTTCTGGTGTGACTTTTGACCGCCCCGGTTGGAATGAAATGATACGCCTTGCGGAAGCCGGAAAAGTCACGACGGTTATCGTCAAGGATATGTCGCGCATGGGGCGTGACTATCTGAAAGTCGGCTACTATACAGAGAGCTTCTTCGCGGAGCGTGATATTCGCTATATCGCAATCAACGACGGTGTAGACAGCGACAAAGGCGATAATGAGTTTACCCCTTTCCACAATCTGTTCAATGACTTTTATGCGCGTGATACAAGCAAAAAAATTCGCGCTGTCATGCGAGCGAAAGGAAACGCCGGAGAACATCTTTGTACTAATCCGCCCTATGGGTACATGAAATCCCCGGACAACAAGAAACAGTGGATCGTGGACGAGGAAGCCGCCGCTGTGGTAAAGAGGATTTTTGATTTATGCGTTGCCGGAAAAGGACCTATGCAGATAGCAAAGATACTGACAGCAGACAAGGTTTTGACGGTCAAAGCCTACTATGCAAAGCGCGACGGTAAAACAATGCCGGATAACCTTTATCGGTGGGATTACAAGTCAATATCGGGAATTTTGGAACGTCCCGAATATACTGGCTGTACGGTCAACTTCAAGACCTATTCCAAATCCCACAAGCTGAAAAAGCGTTTGCAAAATACGCCGGAAAATTACCGTATCTTTCCGAATACGCAGTCTGCAGTTATTGAGGAAAAAGTATTTGAGAGGGTACAGGGACTACGGGCAAACAAACGCCGCCCAACAAAGACAGGACGGCAAGGCTTGTTTTCGGGTTTGCTCTATTGTGCTGATTGCGGCGAGAAGCTCTATTTCTGCACAACGAACAGCTTTTCTCCAAAGCAGGAACACTATGTTTGCTCTAATTACAAGAGCAATACGGGAACTTGTTCCGCACATTTCATCAGAGAAGAAACCTTAACACTGTTTGTCCGGCAGAGGATTTTTGATGTAACTGCAATGTTCTTTGATGATATACAGGGTTTTCAAAACATGGTGTATCAGCAACGGTTTGAGGAAGCGGAAAAAGCAATAAAGCAGAAGAAAAAAGAACTGGAACAGGCAAAGAAACGAATTGCCGAGCTTGACCGTATTTTCAAGCGTATCTATGAGGACGATATTAGCGGCACGATCAGCCACGAACGGTTTTTGAAGCTGTCCGCAGAGTATGAAGCGGAACAAAAGGAACTGACAGAGTTTGTCAAGGCGGAGCAGACCGCCGTTGATACTTACGAACAGGACAGAACGGATTTTGACAGTTTCGCCGCTATTATCCGCAAGTATGTGGGAATACGGGAATTAACGCCTACTATCGTCAATGAGTTTGTGAAGAAAATCGTTGTTCACGCGCCGGACAAGTCCAGCGGACACCGCAGACAGAAGATAGAGATTGTGTGGAACTTTATCGGGGAACTGGAACAGGACGAGGACAAGCAGACCATTGAACGGCAAAGAAAAAGCAGAACGGCATAGCCTTTCGACTATGCCGCCCTGCAAAATTAAATTTACTTCCTTATGGGTGCGCCGCTTTCGCGCAAAACCTTGTGAAAATCGGTCACTCACTTAATCGCTTCCAGAAAAAAGATTCCTCAATTTCTGTCATTGTATTGCGATATTATATCGTTGTATGGGTTGTTCCCAATCTGCTATAATAGTTCATCAGTAAAAAAGCCCTTTTTGATAATTGAAAAAAGCTGGATTTATACCGACACGATCAGGGTGCTATATCCTTTCTGGCGGAGTTCATCCTGCAGGAGAACTGCTTCATCCAGATTTTTCGGTTTGCCGATCCAGACACCGTAGTAAGGTTCTTTGTAGTGGATGGTGCCGTCGAAACCAAGAATTTGCAGACGTTCGAGCTGATAGGCAGCATTGACGTCATATTTGAACAGGCCGGTTTGTACATAATATTGTTCCGGGATTTCCTGGGCGGAGAGTGGAATGCTTTCCTCGATACCGGCGACAATAGCATCAACAATGGCATCAAATTTTTCATCAAAGAGCTGATTGTCAATGTCGCTGTTTAAGAATCCGGCTTCTACCAGCACTGCGGGCATTTCTGTTTTTCGAAGGACGATCAGTCCCGGAACTTCCTCCACACCGAGATTTTTGAAACCGACCTGCTTCAAGTGCCGGTTAATATTTTCAGCCAGCGTATCAACCGTTGGATCATGCTGATAGACAAGGGTCTGCACACCGTTGTACAGATTGTCTTCCATGCCGGAATTCCGGTGAAAGGAAATAAAATATTTTCCACCGGAGAGATTGGCAAGGGCTGCTTTTTCCGTTGGTGAGTTATAGATATCCGTAGTTCGAGTGTAGTAGACATGATAACCTGCTTCTTTTAGCTTTGCTCCGACAGCCAGTGTCAGCCGGAGTACATCATCTTTTTCTGCGCGTCCCATGTAGGATGCACCGTTGTCAAAACCGCCGTGACCGGCATCCAGAATGATATCTACGTCCATAAATATTCCCCCTAAAAAATAATTCACAGATATGTGATAAATGACAAGCTTCAAGGACATCAGATGTACCAGTATTCAAGTCGAACGCACGTGAGACTTGGTGCGTGATTCTGGTCAGCATGAGCATCATAAGATTTTTGGTACACTAAGTCGCTACATGTAAGTAATATATGATGCTATTTTCAAAATAGTACATCCAATGTGATATCTCGCATCTGATAGAGTCTCTGGTGGACTGCAGCGAGGTTCAGAAGAATAAAAATAGAAATGGTTCAGTGTTGACAATAAGTATGTTTTTCTGTATACTTTGAAAATAGAATGTTTTGATAATCAAACTAAATGGAGGGATAGATGAGAGCACAGATTATAGGAACCGGCAGTTGCCTGCCGGAAAAGATAGTAACAAATGATTTTCTTTCCACCATCGTGGATACCAGCGATGAGTGGATCAGCAGCAGAACCGGTATCCGTCAGCGTCATATTGCAGTGGAAGAGACGACGGCATCCATGTCAACAGAGGCTGGACGAAGAGCATTGGAGTCCGCAGGTGTAAAGGCAGAAGAACTGGATCTGATCATTGTGGCAACCTGTACGCCGGATACACTGGTTCCAAACACAGCATGTCTGGTGCAGAGTGAACTGGGGGCTGTGAACGCGGTTGCTTTTGATATCAGTGCAGCATGCTCTGGATTTGTATTTGCACTGAACCTGGTGGATGCTTATATGCAGGCCGGTGTACATAAAACTGCTCTGATCATTGGTGCAGAGACATTATCCCGCATTGTGGACTGGAGTGATCGCTCCACCTGTGTGTTGTTTGCTGACGGAGCCGGTGCCGCAG